>FWPV01005674.1_pt1 | contig 24685 bp, 19 predicted proteins | sample 2228371 | NCBI WGS metagenome assembly FWPV01 (sample SAMEA103939776, study PRJEB20133) | metagenome | reverse complement strand
TTTTTCTGGCGTTGTTGATCCAAAAGTCCGTGAAGGTCTCATCCGTCCAATAGCCGGCTTTCCGAAATTCCTCTATAATACTGTCTGTATATCGTATAGGTCTCATTTGGGGCGGTCCTCCATATCTTAACGTCCTGTTAACGAACCATAAATCCCTAATCCTCGTTTTACTCGAGACAACATTTTGCGTGGACAAAGTTTCCACACTCATGGTGTCGAGACTAATCGGCATGCTCAAATAGTGAGCCGGGGAGGCGGGCGTACCATGTCCGCCGAGCGACTGACTTTGGCGTCCATGTCGGTGCCCTACGACATGGTTGGCTGTCGCCGTTATGATACGCCCTTCAAAATGGTTTGCACCACGAAAAAATTGTTATCGAGTTGACTGTGGTTCGCGTCTTTATTAAATCTGTCATACTAGGCGGTTAGTCCCAACCAATAGAGCAAACCTAGGTCTCTGTATTTTATTTGCAGATTGACGCTGCCCAGTCTTCGAATCCGTATTCCTTCCATCGAGAGAGAACCTTCTTTTTCATGTCCTCGTCGAGGAATATCTCAATGGGCTTCCGCTCCCACTCGTATGGCGTACAGGCATCCAGTATTACCCTAGACACGATGTGCCTGGCGTTAATTGGCAATGCCGGATCAAGGGGCGTGGATCGTCCTCTATCGATGATCTGGGTATCTCTCTTGGGATCGTACCTAACGGACAGGGCCCACATTACACGATCCCAGTCATCCGCTGGGATATCGTGGTCAACGACGATGACTCCTTTAAGTCCGTAGTGACCTGTGGTAGTGGCAATGACGGCGTTTCCAACGTGGTTAGAATGACCCGGGTATTTTTGCTCCACCGACACTATTGCCCAGAACCGACCGGTCGATTCCGCGGGGATATACACTGATTTTATTCCGGGTACCTTCATATTCTCAAGGTCAGTCCAAAGGGTTGCGGTCCTATTCAGTGACTGAATCATGTGTGTATCCGTTATGGGCTTCCCCACGGTGGTCGCCCAAAATATGGGGTTTTTTCTACGCAGTATCCTTTGGATATGGAGGACCTGTTTGGGCCACTCTTCGCTTTTGGCTCCTGAATAATAACCCGTGTACTCTCCGAAAGGCCCCTCTTCCCTCATGTCGTTGGGATCAACATAGCCTTCCAGGATTATTTCAGCATGAGCCGGCAGTAAGAGTCCTGTGAGATCGCTCTTAAACACTTCGCAGGGCTCGCCTCTCAACGTGCTGATAATGTCATACTCATCCACTTGTGCAGATACGAGAGTAGAAGAAACGAGGAAGTGAACGGCATCAGCACCTATAACCGCGGCCGCAGGCATCAATGTTCCGTCTTTCTTGTGCTGATTAAAATGAAAGTCGGCGTGCTTACCTTTAATGATCTGTATTCCACAGTGATTCCGGTCATGGACCTGCATTCTGTAAGTGCCGAGGTTAGTCCATCCCGTTTCTTTATCCTGAGTCACTAGATAGACGGCTGTTCCAACAAATCGTCCCCCGTCTCTGGGATAAAAGAAGGGAACAGGTAGAGAGAGTATATCTACGTCATCTCCTTCGAGCACCATCTCGCACACGGGGCCAGAATCCACTACTTTGGGCTTCAGAAGCTGCTTAGTTGTTAGCTTCATCCATTCTCGGGCCATGTCACACATACTGTAATTCAGCGGCATCCCTAGGCCTATGGCAAGACGCCGAGGCGTGGTGAAAGCGCTGGTCAGCACGGGAATGTCATAACCTTTAACATTCTCGAAAAGGAGGGCCGGCCCTTTTCTCTCTTCGTTAATTTTTGCGATGTGGGAGAGCTCGAGATTCCAATCTACCTCTGTCTTTATGCGGTGGAGTTCCCCTTCCTGTTCGCATTTATTAATAAAATCTCTCAATTCTTTCATACAGTCTTTTCCTCCTGTTGGGGGGCTAATTTCTGGTTAAGTAAGTTTTCTTCCTTTAACAAGGCCAGCTATGATGTGTTCAATAGCGCTGGCCTTTGGCTCGATAACGGGTTTCACCTCCTTTTGACTCCAAGCTGTCTCCGGGCGACTTTGCAATATGAATACCGATCCTTTAGTCGGGAGCGCTTTTTCTACAGCCCATTCGACGTCCATGGGTCTTCCATAATGGCGTTCAATTCTCTTCCCCAGTTCAGCCAATTCAATGGCCTCTTTGTCCAATAGGCTTTGGGCTCCCCGACGTTCAGGTTCGTTCTTCAGCTTTACTATTGCGTCGGTATCCGGATCGGTAGTGTAACGAATGTCTTTTTCTGATATGGTCTTTTTGGTGATTTCCATCGTAATTTTATTGACGTGGAACTCATCGGGGGTGACTTCTCCCGAGACAACGCTTTCACCGTATCCCCAATTGGAATTTATGACTATGGTTGCTCGGTCCCCGGACGATGGATTGAGGGTAAACATTACGCCGGCCGTGAAAGAGCGAACCATTTTCTGAACAGCGACACTGATTTGTACGATCCTGTGGTCGAAACCCATTCCTATGCGATAGGCAATGGCACGAGGACTAAATAGGCTTGCCCAGCATCTTTTAACGCTGTGCATGAGGTCGTCAACACCTCGTATCCATAGATATGTATCTTGCTGACCGGCAAAACTAGCTCCTGGCAAATCTTCTGCAGTTGCCGAAGATCTTACTGCTACCGGAAGGGCAGGCGTACGGGCTCGCCTTGCCAATAGCCTATATTGTTCAGCAATAACATCTTCCATGAACTCGCTCATTTTGCCGGCTTCTATCCATTCTCGGATATCTGAGGAGGCTGCCTCGATGCTATCTGTATTGCCGGCTTCTATGGAAGTAAGCCTATCCAAGACCTTTTCGGTCAAATTGTTTTCTCGTAGGAAATCCACGTAAGCGTCGGTGGTTATTGCAAAACCCGGGGGAACCGGGATCTGGGCCTTTAATAGTTCCCCCAGGCTGGCACACTTGCCTCCGACACGATTAACCATGGTGTTATCACACATTTCAAACGGAAGCACATACCTTGAAATATCCATTTCTAAAATCCTTTGCCCGAAACAGCGATACGCTAACTTATGATGTCGATTTCTCCTTTAGCGCCATCCAGACGTATTCGCTGACCCGTCTTCAGACGGGAGGTAGCTGATCCTGTACCGACAACTGCAGGCAACCCGTATTCACGACACACGATGGCAGCATGACACATGACGCCTCCAACGTCAGTGACAGCGGCTTTAATTTTCTGAAATGCTGGGGCCCAACTGGGAGAAGTCGTCGGAGCCACCAGTATTTCGCCTTCTTTTAGTTCGCCGATTTCTTTGACGGTCCTACATACACGGACAACCCCCTCCACTACACCGGGAGACCCTGGGAAGCCAATTATTTTTGTGAGGTCACCATCGGCAATGGCTTTCAGCCTAGCCCACGAGGACATGGATTCGCTGGTTATACCCCAAAGAACTATCGTGAAAGGTTCAGTTACCGTTTCTGGAACAGTGCCCATGGCGTCTGGCGGGATCCATTTTCGGAACTTGTCCATGACGTCCTTGCGCCAGGCGACCTCTTTGGGCCATACGAGAGGGCCTCGAGGCTTTGAACCAGTAGCCCAGCTTGTCACCAAGTCCCACAGTGCATCTTTAATCTCGGACCGCTTCAGGTACCAGATGTCTTCGACGTCGTTAATAAATTTGTAATCTACGAGAAGTTTACCCACTTCTCGCATCTTGTTCCAAAATAGGCTGTGGAACCAATGTTCCACGTAAAATAGATGATTTTCCACGTAAGGAAAGACTGTCCGGGCCGTTCCTAACATTTGATCAAAAGTTTGGCGATCTTCATCAGTGGTAAGCAGAGCCCGATACTCAGTGGCCAGCCTCTCACGCTCTTCCCGAATAGCCTCGGTAGGGCGATCAATATTTTCGCCGTTCCGGATTTTTTCTATATAGATGGTCATTGAGCTAAGAGGGATGTCGAGATCATCGTTCCAGGACTTGTCATGGTGATACCAGCCCGTTCCTGTAGAGATGTAGAACCATGGCTCCCTAGCCGCTTGGAAGGCCTCCAACCATTTTTTGCCATTTTCAGATTCGGCCATCTCCTTCAGTACGATGTCGGCTTTCCCTTTCATGGCAATGTCATCAACCCCGAGTTCAATTGCGAGCTTAGCTAGTTTTTTGAGTTCTTCATCGGGCCGATAAATAATGACATCTATTCCACCTACCATTTGAGTGATTTTTTGCAGTGGTATATCTGGAAATGCCTTTTGGCAGAAATCCACGAACACAACATATGCGGCGTATCCAAGATTAAGAAATTCGAAATGGTATTGCCACGCCAATATTCCCAAATCTATTAGCTTGTCATACGCATTGAGGAGCCGATAGCCGGTGGATACTCCTATACCTTCTGTTACGACCGATTCATCCTCCATCTCGGGCAAAGTGGGAATTTTTAGATCCGCAAGCTGCTTGATGATATCTCGCATCTTGTTTTCCCAGTTCTCATGTAGGCGATCCCAGTTTTGATAATAATATCCAGCCCGTTTCATGAAGAGTTCAGCCCTTTTAGGTATCTCGGCAGGATCAGCTACGGGTAAAGGCGTAATATAGATGTAGCCATTGTGTATGCGATGATCTATACCCATGGCTGGAGGTACTATGAAGAAGCGTGTGTTGTATTGCGATAGGGCTAGAAACCACGCTTCGTCCCAAATGATGTCGAAGGGATACATGGGCTCTGGATAGTGAAGTCCATCATAGAACCAGAACATGTTCTCTTCGTACGCCTTTCTTTCTGGGTCATCAGTAGTGTACAGATAGTGATAGGGGTACATGCGCTCCCAACCTTCTGTACCGGGTAACCGTTCTGCCTCATGAGGATTAGGGAACCTTAGCTCAGCCATCTCTCCACCTCCCGTCTGATTTTGCTATCGCATGATCACATGCGCTGGGGCCCGCAATGCGGTTGCCCTCCTTGAAGCCCTAACTAATCTAAAATCGGGTCAGAAATAACTTCTGCACCTTTTACTTCGACCATCCACCTTGATCCGAATCCGAGTGAGTTATCAAGATAGCGAATGGATTTAGGATGAAAGGTATATAGTGATACTCGCGAACTCTTTTCTAATAAATCCACAGACAGGTATTCAGGATCTTTCAAGAGACTTTTGACAAACGGATGGCGTGCCAAGTAGGTTGCCAGAGCCTGCGCGAACGCCACCGGAGTCTTAATGTTGTCAACGAGGCCTTCCATCTGCAGGCCTTTGATAGACTTCCAGTCAGAATAATCACCGTAGATGGCCGCCGAGGCATTGGGATTTTTTTTGAGTATTTGGGCATGCCGTGAGTTAGGAGAGGAGAAGAATACGAGATCATAATTGCGCCTCGCGTAGTACACGGGGGCGGTCCATGGCAAGTCGTTCATGCTACAAGCGAGAGCCATTGTGGTGTAGCGATCCATAAAGGACTTCACTTTTTTTTCGAACTCCTCAGCGTTCATCCCCCTGCCCAACGGCTAAAGAGTTGATTATGAATGCCAAGCAGATCCAGAGTCTTACCTATTGTCTGATCAACGATATCGTTTATGGTGTTGGGTTTGTGATAGAAAGAGGGTACGGGTGGCAATATGATGCCTCCCATTTCCGTGACCGCAGTCATATGCCGGAGATGCCCCAAGTGTAAGGGGGTCTCTCGAACGATCAAGACAAGTCTTCGTCTCTCCTTTAGGGTTACGTCAGCCGCGCGAATGAGCAAATTATCATTTATGGAGTTGGCGATCATGGCAAGACTTTTTACAGAACACGGAGCCACAATCATTCCATCAATTTGAAAGGAACCGCTGGATACACTGGCTGCGAGATTTTCTGGCTCGTACGAGACATCTGCCAATCTTTCCACGGCGTCAGGCTCATACGAAGTCTCGTGATGCATCGTTATCCTACTTGCTCTTGACATGATCAAGTGAGTCTCGATTCCGTCAATTCCCGCAAGAACTTCCAGCAGACGAACTCCGTATATGGTTCCGCTAGCTCCGCTAATTCCGACTATTATACGTCTCAAACTGGATTCCCAATCTTCTCGCCCATAGTTTTTTGACTTGGCCGTTGCGGCCTATAATTGGGGGGCCAAAGGCCTACTCCAATTTCTCGGTCGTCAGTTCAGGTTTTTTATTTTGTTGAATGGGTAAGTTGTTAGTCATCATTATGAATTAGCAGAGGTCTCACTTTTTAGACTCGCTATATACGAGTATTTTTCTCGGGATTGTATAGCCTTCACCGCCGTGAGGGGCTGCAGGCTAATACTGACTAATCATAGGTGGAACTCTTTGTCTTCCATAATCGCTATGAACTATTTATCACTCACGTATAGTTGCTTGCGATTGGTAAAATCCAGCCCTATTTACTCGCCGAGAGGTTTTTACCTGCTTGGCTACAATGGTTATAAAGTTTAGAACGCAATCGACCTTCCGAGAGAGCGATTGCGGAAAAGGTAGGATGTTGTTAGTCGTTCCTCACTGATCTCATAGCGAGAGACTCGCGTCAAATCTATATCTCGTGCGCCCTTCCGAAGCGATGATGGTCTTAACGCTGCATCTGAGTATCATTCGCTACGTGTTGGTTCATATGGTCGAATTATTTGATATTAGTTATGGGAAGTCAAGTTATAAAAAGTTATACACTTATAAGATGCGCTTATAATATAATGGGGGGTACATCGACGCCCTTGGTACCACAATGAACTTAAAGCATCTTGAGACTTTCTATCATTTTTGCAAATTCAGAAGTATGTCCCAGACCGCTGAATTCTTGCACATCTCTCAGCCTGCGGTGTCACAGCAACTTAGGAACTTTGAGGAAAGCTCAGGGGTCAAGCTTTTTTATCGTGAGGGTAATCAATACAAGCTCACAGAAATTGGCGAGTCTGTGTGGCTGCTTGCCAAAGTCATTTTTTCACGTGTGGACCAGATTCATGCGCTTCTAGCGAATGAACGCAAACCTTCGTGCGGTACACTCAGAATAGGTACTAGCAAGGATTACGCGAGAACGGTGATGCCTGACCTTCTCGCAGAATTTCAGCGGATTCGGCCATCAGTCCAGGTTTTTCTCAGCGAGGGCAACTCCGTGGAACTGATAAACCGATTGAGAAATAGGAAAGAGGACATGGTAGTTGTGGCCAGGACTTCATATGACAAGTCACTCCGAGCCATCCCTTTTGCCACCGAAGAGATGATATTAGTAGCTAGACCAGATCATAGGTTGGCGGTAGGAGGCCCTGTTTCCATCAAAGCCCTCTCTGGCGAATCTCTGATTGTTCGTGAACGCGGTTCAGGATCGCGTGATGCGGTAGAAAGAAAACTTCAGGAATTGGGAGTGTCTCCCTCGGTGATGATCGAGTCCGAGAGTTTGGGATTTATTCTTGCCTACATCGAGAAAAATATGGGAGTGTCTTTTATATTATCCCGAGAGATACAGCGGGAGCTATCTACTGGCTTGCTGCGCCAAGTTAAATTATTGGAGGGCAATATTCGCTTTTATGCAGATATATTGCTATTAAGAAACGAGACGGTGTCCAGACCTGTGAGAGATTTCCTTAGAATTGTCAGGGCTTGGAGACACCAGACACATGAAGGCCGTTCATGAGTAGTGTTAATTAGGAGTTCTAATGGAAAGATATGTCGTCGTAGTGGGAACGCTAGACACGAAGGGTGAGGAGACTGGTTATTTGTGTCAACGCATCTCAGAGTACGGTCAATCAGTCCTGGTTATTGACGTAGGCACATTGGATCCGCCGACAGTCGATGCGGATATTTCGCGCACGGAGGTGGTTGAAAGTGCAGGTTCCAGCCTAACGGAATTGCAAAACAGGAACGACAGGCGATTTGCAGTCGAAACAGTAATTCGAGGGGCTTCTAGGATTGTCAGCGAACTTTATCGTGAAGGCAAGGTTGCAGGCATAATATCAGTGGGCGGCGGCACAGGGACTCATATAGGGATGGGTGTAATGCGTTCACTGCCTTTAGGAGTTCCTAAGTTAATGGTATCGACCGTGGCCTCGCGAGATATGAGTAAGTTGATTGGCACCAAAGATATTGCCATTATGCATTCTGTGGCTGATCTCCTCGGTCTTAACGCTGTGTCAAGAAAGATACTTGCTAATGCTGCGGCTGCTATAAGCCAAATGGCGACCGAGGCGACGGAGGTAAAGTCGGATAGGCCGATAGTGGCTCTAACATCTTTCGGATTCATAACCCACGGGGCGATGCAGGTTAAGGCTGCTTTGGAAAATCTCGGATACGAAGTTGTACCATTTCACGCGAATGGAATTGGCGGCATGGCCATGGAAGACCTGGTTGAGCAAGGGATCATTAACGGCGTGCTTGATTTTGCGCTACATGAGTTCGCAGATGCTCTCTATGGGGGCTATTGTGGAGACATAGGCCCTACTAGACTCGAGACCGCTGGAACGTTGGGGCTTCCGCAGGTTATAGTTCCTGGGGGCTTGGACTGCATCGTGCTCGAATTTGACTCAGAGCGCAATATGCCTCCAGCGGCAGTGGGTAGGAAAATATTCTGGTATGACTTCCGGTCTGGGGTCAGAACTAATTGCGCTGATATGAGTCGATTGGCGGAGATAATCTCGGGTAAGCTTAACCGCGCAAAAGGACCTACAAAAATCCTTGTGCCCATGCGTGGATTTTCCGAAGCAGATCAACTTGGCGGTGCACTTTATGAACCCGAAACGAATCGCTTTTTTGTTGAGCAACTTAGGGAGAGACTGAACGGGAGTATAGACATGTTGGCGGTGGATCTCCACATCAATGATCCAGAATTTGCCTCACTTGCAGCCACAACGTTGCACTCCTTAATGAAGGGGCTCTGATCCTGCAGGCACTCAGGCCAATAATGTGGTGGCCCATGAGATCCGAAATGGGGATTTTGATAACAGAGATGAACACCAAAGCAGCTAAGACTGTTTGGCTATCTGCATACTTCTTCTTTTCAATTTTAACTTTACTGTGTAGTTGCGGCAGCTCGACCTTTTCCGCCAAATGTATCGGGGTGTCTGACGGAGACACGATCACCGTATTGAAGCAGGGCAAAGCAACACGAGTTCGGCTTTATGGCATCGACTGTCCAGAACGGGGTCAGGATTTTTATCGGGCGGCCAAGACTTTTACAAGTGAACAGGCATATGGGAATATTGTAGAGATAACCCCCGTGGACCAAGACGAATATGGGCGTTTAGTAGCGTGGGTTTCTGCTAACGGGCAAAATCTCAATAAGGAACTTGTCGCTGCCGGTCTTGCTTGGTGGTACAAGAGATATGCCCCGAACAACGGGGAGCTTGCCCGGCTAGAAAAAAAGGCCCGTAAAGAAAAGATAGGAATTTGGTCTCACCCAAATCCGGTTCCTCCCTGGGAATTCAGGCGGGAACACCATTAGTGCAACCCCGTACTTAACTCTCGTTTAGTGTATCAATCGTTCGAGTATCTCGCGCAGTCTTTTCTGATCAATTGGTTTTGTAATGTAGTCATCCATACCTGCTTGAAGACATTTTTGGCGATCTTCGTGCCTCGCGTGAGCTGTCATGGCAATAATAGGGGTGTGTTCACCTGTCTTGCTTTGGTATTCACGTATAATGGCTGTGGCTTCAAGCCCATCCATCTCTGGCATTTGAATGTCCATGAATATAACATCGTATACGGCACTGCGGACCGCTTCCACGGCTGCTACGCCATTCTCAACTGCTTGCACGGTGTGCCCATATTTTTCCAGTATTCGAGTCGCCACTTTTCTGTTCACCAGATTGTCTTCTACTAGCAGAACATGAAGGGATTTCTTGCCCTTTTCGTGACTGAAATCAGGGACCACATGTTTAGCGTCCCGGTTTGGAGTGGACCCTAACGCTGATTGAATGAGCTCTTTCAGCATTTTCTGTCTTATAGGCTTGGTGATGAATGCTTTAATGCCGAGCTGGTGTGCCTTCTCGGCCTCCCCGTAAAATGCGCTGGAGGTCATCATTATAACGGGTATATTCCCCAGTTCGTTGGATTTTCTGATCTCTTCTACTAGCTGGAAACCATCTTGCTCAGGCATTTGTCCGTCTAACAAAAGAAGATCGTAGGGAGTGTCGGATACAACTGATTTTGACAGCATGGATACGGCATCCTGGGCACTCGAAGCTACCTGGCAATGCACTCCCCAGCTCGCCAAAGTGTCCTTTAGCACCTTTCTATTAGTAGAGTTGTCATCCACAACAAGGAGTCGCAATCCTTGCAGCATTTGTTGGGAAGTATTGTCAGCCGATGGAATGACCTGGGAGGGTCTGTCTGGAAGAGTAAAATGAAACGTGCTGCCTTTCCCTACTTCGCTCTCTACCCAAATTTTTCCTCCCATCCGTTCAACGAGCCTTGAACAAATGGCGAGTCCCAAGCCAGTGCCTCCAAAACGTCTGGTAGAAGTGTTATCCACTTGCTCGAAGACCGAAAAAATTTTTGCAAACTTGTCCTTTGGAATCCCAATGCCGGTGTCAGAAACCTCGAAGTGGAGGATAGCGGCTCCTTCATCTGTAATCTCTCGTGCCACTCGGACTATTACTTCACCTTTTTCCGTAAACTTAACAGCGTTGCCCACAAGATTTAGTATGATTTGTCTTAATCGGCCGCTGTCAGTTACAATAAATTCCGGGACCTCAGGTCGAACGTAGGATATTAATTCCAATCCTTTCTTGCTCGCCTGGACGGACAACACGGCCAACGAGTCCTCGAGCATCTGCCTAAGGTCAAAAGAGGTTTCGTGGAGGTCTAGTTTGCCGGCCTCGATTTTGGAAAAATCTAGCACGTCGTCTATTATCCTCATTAGCGATTCGGCAGACTCCATGACAGCTGTCAAATAATCGCGCTGTTCATCAGTCAACGGGGTTGAAAGGGCAAGTTCGGTCATACCTATGATACCGTTCATCGGTGTTCTGATCTCGTGACTCATGTTCGCCAGGAACAGGCTTTTCGCTCGACTTGCCTCTTCGGCTTTTTCTCGTGCCTCGATGAGCTCTGTAACCTCTAGAAATGATTCTATGGCTCCAATTTCGGTGCCTTCCTGATCTCTGACGATTCCACTGTTTTTCAGGACTGTAAGTATTTGGCCGCTTTTTGCCCTCACTTTGCATTCTTCCATTTGGATGGAATCGTGGGACAAAAGGGGATCATGCAAAGAGCATGTATCTCCGCAAGGCGTGTCCACGAAGAGCTCACATGGTTTTCCCACTACATCTTCCGAAGAATATCCCGTCACTTCGGTAAATCTGTTATTGACACTGGTGATGATCCGATCTTTATTAACAGTAAAAATAGCTGTAGCAGCTACTTCCAGAATCCGATCTTTGAACTCGTTGGCCAGACTGAGCTTTTCAATCGCTTTTTTCAATTGGGTTATGTCTTCGCAACCATGGAGCTTACCAAAGTAAGTCCCTTTGTCGTCTTTGACAACGGTTTCAAAACAGCGAATGGTCCTGCCATCTTTCAATTCAATCTCTCTTTCGAGCAATGTGGCGGAGTCCCCGGCTGATGTTTCGTGAGTGGGCAAAGGAATGCATGAATCTTTAGCCGCGAGAGAAAGGCCTTGGCAAACCTCTTCATGGCTGAGTTCGCCAGCAGACAGCTGTGATTCCAGGTGTTCCATGCCCCATAGAGTTAGAAATTGTTTGTTAAAATAGAGTATTTCATTGTTTCTTTCGTCCACCACATAGAACCCTAGGGGGGAACATGCCGACATGTGTCTAAGCAAGGCCTCTTTCCAGGCCAATTGATCTTCTGCAATCTTACGGTCGGTTATATCTCGGGCGATAGCTTGGAATCCTATAGCCTCGTCTCCGCTAAAGAGCAGCTGAACATTCTGCCCTAACCAAACTGTATTGCCATTTGCATCTGTAACCGGAAATTCAAGATATGTGTTTGGGATCTTCTTCATATATTGGCGAGAATAAAATCGAGCTGCGTTTTCACGGTACGAGGGATGGATCAATTCCAGATAATGGGTGCCAATAATTTTTTCCGCTGAAATGCCCATGATACGACATGCAACAGGGTTCACAAACGTAAAGAACCCCATTGTATCGGTGCGATATATGATATCTGTGGCATTATCAACGAAAAGGCGGTAGCGTTCTTCACTTGCCTGCAATTTTTCTTGTATACGCTTCCTCTCTTCAATCTCTAGCTCCAGTTGGGTTGCCTTATGTTCGAGTTCTTGGTTTTTTTTTACAATTTGTTCATTAAGGGCATCGTACGCGACGTTCAATATCTTGTGAAACCGTTTAACCTGCCCTAGAATTAATATGCAGGCCGCAAATGCTGTCAGAACAGAGAATAGCAGGACAAAAGATGCTAGGATGAGGATGTCTTCAGCATAGGTCAGGGTGGCAATTCCCGTATGGGATAATAAAAACAAGTATATGCATGTGATTGAGAGGACTACGAGTACGATGCCGAGGCCCCATATGGCCCTGTTAAGACTCCTGGCCTCAGACACTGAAGGTCTGTTGCTTCCTAAAGTTTCGCGTTGGTCTTCAAGACCATCGTGCACGTAGATGTTCATGATAGTACCTTGAAATACTTCCCCTTATTCACTAGCTATTGTTGCCGTCCAGTCTTCTGACATGGTGTAGTATCGATATACTCTTATTGCCCTCTTTTCCAGTATCTGTTATGAGGGATGTCCAACGGAACTACTCAGTTAAAGCGCACCGCAAGCACAGGTTGTTGTCTGAGCAGATTAGCGCAAAAGCGTTTAGGCTGATTGGAGTGTGCGCTCTTTTTAGTGATGATAATGCTTTTTAGGCCCGTCGGAAAGATGCCAATTGTGGAATTCTTTAATGTACATGCGAACAGTCGATTTTCAATCAGCAAAAAAGCCTTGTCTTGTAGTTGTTCCATTTCTTTGAAAATCAGTCTTACCTTTGGTCAACTGAATAGCACTTTTGTCATTGTAGTGAATGGGGGGGCCTAACGCGGTGCTGAACCAACTGTTTTGTGCATTGCGGTTTCTCACGGTCTTTAAATTAGGTACACTCCATGACGAAGACTTCGCCAAGCTGGGGCAATCAAGCTGGGCTTTCCCTGTTGTCGGAATCATTATAGGCTTCATTTTAGTAGGCGTCCATTACAGTCTTCATGGTTTACTTAACCCTTTGTGCCATGCAGTGATTTTGGTGACGTTGTGGATTTTCTTGACCGGTGGCCTTCACATGGACGGTTGGGTGGACTGTTGGGACAGTCTGGCCGCTCCAGTGCCCCCCGAAAAGAGACTTTTGATTTTAAAAGATTCGAGGATTGGTACATTTGGTGCTGTTTCGCTCTTATGTATTTTTTTGCTAAAGGTGGCGGCGCTATCTCATGAACCCTTCCCTCCCCACATGCTATTCTTGGCACCAGTTGCTGGTCGTACCATCATGCTGCTTGTGGGGTTTCGCGCTCCTAGAAAGAGTGAAGGTATGGGGTCATCTTTTATTGATACCCTTTCGATGCGATCTTTGCTGAAAGCTTTAGTCGTAGCATCCATTGTGGTGCTTTATTCTGGACTATTGGGAATAATCGCGACTTTAACAGCCTATGCTGGATCGGTTTACTTCAGGCGATTTGCAGTCAGACGGTTAACCGTGGTGACGGGGGATGTCATAGGAGCAAGTTGCGAATTATCGGAGTGCCTGGTCCTTACTGTGGGAGCTATGGGTTTACATCATGTTTAGGATCGGAACTACCTCTTATATTTATCCAGCAGACATTTTGACAAACGCACGGAGGCTGGCTGGCAGAGTCCAAGATATAGAACTGGTACTCTTCGAATTCGATGGAGAAACCAATTTCCCCGACGATGCCGTCCTAGAGGAATTAGCGGATTTGGGACGTACCTACCAAATGTCTTACACCATTCACCTTCCTTTGGACCTCGCTCTAGCCGGCAAAAAAGCCGATACAGAAAAAGCTATTAGGGTTATAGGTTTGACGCGCGGGTTGCATCCAGCAGGTTATGTGGTGCATCTTGATGAACATGAACAGCTGGACGAGACGACACGCCTCACCAACTCTCTGGCTTCTTTGAGAACTATTGCTAGTGCAGTGGAAGACTGTGGCTTAATTTGCGTCGAGAATCTCGAGAACCAGCCGACAGATTTCATAGATCGCATTCTAGAGGCCATGCCGGTTTCTGCTTGCACAGATGTAGGGCATTTGTGGAAGCGCAATGAAGACCCAGCCTCGGTTCTGGGGAAAAGGTTAGATAGAACACGAATAGTACACATCCATGGTCTGCAAGGCCGTGACCATAGTAGTCTTTCTTATGCTGCGCCTTGCGATTTAGATCCGGTAGTAGAATTGTTGATGTTAAATTACAGCGGAGTACTGACAATAGAGGTCTTTTCGGAATTGGATTTTAGCAGCTCCTATGACGCTCTCCTCTCATCTATCGCGCGCGTATCTGGAAACCATTCGTCGGGGGGCGGTTCGCCTTTTTAATAATGTGCCCGTCTTTTCCCTAGAACGAGAACACCACCGACCAAGCGCTGTCGTTATCTTCGGATAGGGAATCATGTAAGCTTGCTTGTTGTGGTGCCGAAGAGGAGACTCGAACTCCTACAGGCTTGCGCCCACCAGACCCTGAACCTGGCGCGTCTACCACTTCCGCCACTTCGGCAGTTGTTTTATTTTTTCAATATTCTTTATTCTTTGACAGAAGTCAAGCGGGAAACTGAAGCTTCTATGCCCCACAGGCTCGATGAAAGTCTTTTACGTCACAATCGATAACTCAACGCAATGTGTTGTCGTCAGATTACCAAAGTAATTTTGTCAGAGTTCTATCGCGATAGCTAATGATGAAAATAGAAGGAATAACGTGAGAAGGAGAACAGCGCGAATATGGCTATTGGATTTCAAGATGTTAAACGGGCCACAACGGGATTGCCAATTGTGGTTCCTACTTGCCGTGGTGTAGTAATTATGAGAATATCGCGAAAGGCGCGATCCTATTTTCTGAGCACGCAACATGCCATCGTGCAGCCCACACGACCAAGAACTTGCCCTAGTACGGCAGTGTCTAGCAGGCTCAAACGAAGCTTGGACGGTATTTTACGGCCGTTTCGTTCGATTAGTCAGGACCATAGTTATTCGCCAGCCCGCCATTTCTCGGGAGGAAGTGGAGGACGTCACTCAGAGTGTATTTTTGGCGCTGGTAAAGGGACTGAAGGATTATGATGGTACCTATCCACTGTCCAAATTTGTTTCCGTTGTGGCTCAAAGGGTTTGCATTGGGCACTACAGGCAATCATCAGCTGCTAAAAGGTCGGGCGAACATCAGCCCATGCTGGAAGTGCGATCTGGAGGGAAAGAGGGCGATGCCATGATCTACACAGGTGCTTGCCAAGAAGAACTTCTAGCACGCGAAGAACTCGTGCTCCTTCTGAAGGATGCCCTTGAACAGGTAGGCCTGCGGTGCAGACGGCTGCTCGAACTAAGGTATTTAGAGGAGATGCCGTATGGGGAGATGTCCCGGCTACTAGGCGTCAGCGAAAACACCCTCACTGTCCAGACCAAAAGATGCCTGGATCAGCTAGGCTTGGAATACTCCAAGCGGCTTAAGCAAGGTGTGAGAAAATGAAAAAGGTGCCTCGTGACATCAATTCGCATCCGAAAGACCTCCTTCTATTATATGTGGAAGGTCTTTTGTCAGCCGAGGAAAGCGCATCAGTTATGAATCACCTTAACGAATGCATTGAATGTAGTCAGGAAGTTGAGGTCATCTCCCAAACTATATCGCTGCTAAAGAATAACAAGAGCGTTTTTTGCCCTGAACCATGGGAACTAGCAGAATTAGCCATGGGTAGATGCGACCGTAGCGGGGACTTGATGCGCCATATTGAGCGTTGTAGTTCGTGTGCCGCTGATTTAGAGGAGCTCTCCAGCTCAGTGCCTTCATCTCTTCCCTCAAGGCTTTGGGCGGCTGTCCAAGACGAATATGGCTTAACTGATAAAAAGCGTAATCGCTTTTCGTGGGTGAAAAGTTTGGGATTTTATACAGAGCGCCTTGCATCAGCCTTTAAGGCTCCCATCATGGGTTTAGGAGCGGTCGCGGCGTTATTGGTCATGTTTGTCTTGATTCAGGGTCTTCCCCTAAGGGGCGGGCCTGTGGTTGCGTTCAGTAGGGTAACTTGGGAGGAGTCCTCGTCTGGATTGATCCCCAAGGGGCCCATCAATCTCATGGGCGCTGCAAGAACAAAAAAAACAGCGGCAGTTATTATTTTTTTCAATTCCGAAAAAGACGCCTTACCGCCTCAAGAAATAGACAAACTTTATGAAGAATTAAAGCCAGACTCAGACCTCAGAGCTCGCTTCAAGATGCTTGCGCCAGAAACCGTTCAGACAAAGTTGGGACTGACCGGCAAAGTGTCGATGTCAAAAAACGAACTCTTGCAAGAGTTGCACGACAAGTGTGCTGCATCGTTGACAGCTTTAGTGTCCCTAGGCGGATCCCGTGGCGGATATGAGGCACAAATCGAAATCATAGAACTGCCCTCCCAGTCGGTTGTTTACAGCAAAAAAACCGGTCCCCTCTTGGATACGCAACTGGGAGAGCAGCTCAGGGTATTTGTTCAGGACGCCCTGGAGCAAACCCGGGTTAATTAACTAAAGCCTTATTGAAGCCCCCATTTGTACTTCTTAGCGGGCGGTGCAGGCATGGGGGGTACTGATTCTGCTGATCGCTCTTGGTTTTCGCCGGCATGTCCTGCTGAAACTCCCCAGTTAAAATTTCTGCTGGGCTGTGCCCCTGCTGGAGTGGGTGCCTCTTTGATGTCGCGCTTCACGGCGTGCTGAACAGTGGTCACTGCAGCTTTAGGTTGCTCTGCAACGATAAAATTCGCCTTAATTAGCACCCGTTTTGCAGGGAGATAGTCTGGAAATGAAGGGAAAGGAGCAGCAGATCGGATGGCGTCCAACAGTGTTCGATCCATTTCGGCGTTCCCTGACCCACGGACCAATTCCACGGATTCGAGGCGGCCGTCTCTGTTTATGCAATAGTTTACAGCAACTTTACCCTTTAGCGCCCCTGTGCTGGTTAGATTAACTGGGGTATTCCAGGATCTTTGTATGGCGTTTTTGGTCAGATGCGTGTAATCGTTTAATGTTTTGTCACGCGTGGTGCGATCCACAATTATCAGATCCAGAAGATCGTCACCAGAGGCCGGGCATGGGGGCCAAAGAATCAAGAACATAAGGGCAGCATATAACAACTTTATAGAACATCTTGCTGACATATCACATTCCTCCACTTTCTTTTGAAGACCGTATATCCGGGTCATCATGGGCTCATGAATTGGTTAACTAGCATGAGCATGAGTCCACATGGTTACCGGCTACATCTACGGGTTGGTTGCTATCAATAGTGGAGAAGTTGGTCAAGCAAATTATCGCAATTAATCAATTTAATAATATTTTTTTAGAGGGAACTTGTAATTAAAAGGGGCTGCGATGTCTGTATCACAGCCCCAGGAGGCACTAAGGCGTAGTTAGGATCAAGCTCCTAACCCAAGATAGCCTTCAAATCGGCCTCTGCTGTACTGATGGGTTTCACGTCGAAATTTTTGACTAGCACGTCCAGCACATTAGGCGTAATAAAGGCGGGCAGGCTTGGCCCAAGTCGTATGCCTTTTATTCCTAGATGAAAAAGCGTTAGCAATATCGCCACTGCCTTCTGCTCATACCAGGACAAAATCATGGAAAGGGGCAATTCGTTTACGCCAACATTGAAGGCATTAGCTAACGCGACAGCGATTTGTATTGCAGAGTAGGCGTCGTTACATTGACCGATATCGAGTAGTCGCGGGATGCCGCCGATGTCTCCGAGATCTTTATCAAAGAATCGGAATTTTCCACAAGCTAGTGTTAGGACTACGCAGTCTTTCGGGACTTTCTCTACAAATTCACTGTAATAATTTCTACCTGGTTTCGCTCCGTCACAACCAGCGACAAGGAAGAAATGTTTGATAGCTCCACTCTTCACAGCTTCAATAACTTTGTCTGCAACGGACATAACGGCATTGCGTGCGAAGCCGCACATTACGCTTTTGCCATTTGTATCAGCAGGAAAGCCTGGCATTTCAAGGGCTTTTTGGATAACTGGGGCGAAGTTCTTGTCAGCAATGTGACGGACGCCAGGCCACCCCACCAGGCCGGTGGTGAAGATGTTGTCTGCATACGTATCCTTGGGGCGCTGGATGCAATTGGTCGTCATCAGGATTGCTCCAGGGAACTCCGCAAATTCCTTGCGCTGATTTTGCCACGCCGTTCCATAATGTCCGTAGAAATGTTGATATTTCTTGAGTTCTGGATATCCATGGCACGGGAGCATCTCACCATGAGTGTAAACATAAATTCCTTTGCCTTCTGATTGTTTCAGGATTTCCTCGAGGTCTTTCAGGTCATGGCCGGATACGAGAATGGCCTTGCCGGCTTTGGTTCCTAGGGGGACACGAGTGGGCACCGGATGGCCGTAAGCACTAGTGTTGGCGGCATCCAACAGTTCCATGGTTTTCAGGTTTATGGCCCCGCACTTAAGCACCAAACCGATCCAATCGTTAAGTGTTCGGCTGTCGTCCAAAGTAGCCGCCAGCCCTTCATGAACAAATGCATATACCTCGTCATCAGATTTCCCGAGTATTTGAGCATGATCTGCGTAGGCTGATACTCCCCTCAAACCTAGTATCAGAGTGTGTTTTAATGACCTTATGTCTTGGTCTTCGCCGGGGCGAGGTGCGAAGCCTACAGATTCTGCTTGCTTTAGCATGCCCTGAATATCCGCTGAAGGCTGGAAACTAGCCGCATCGTGCACAAAATCGACATTTCCGCCTTTGGATTTTACCTCGTCCTTGAGCCGTTCCCTGAGTTCGACACAGCGATTGATGAGGGGCACGAATCTGTCGGGATCAAAATCGACATTAGTGAGGGTGGAAAACATCGCTTCCACAGTGAAAACATTGACTTCTGGATCAACAACCCCCACCTTTCTGCCCTCGACGGCATAAAGGGACAACCCTTTGAGGGCGTAGGTCAGTAGGTCTTGTAGTGCCGCGGCTTCGGGCGTTTTTCCACAAACACCACTTTTGGTGCAACCGGTACCAAACGCCGTCTGTTCACATTGGTAACAGAACATCTTTTCTTCCATGGTTCTCCTCCTTGGGGCTCCCCAACGCTGTTTGAAAATGTTAATGTGACTTCGTTAACCATCACTATGATGGAAAGATACGGCTCCTACAGAAGACTGTAATTGACTTAAGTCAATTCAGATTTTTTTATTTTACTAATAGCCAGAGACTTCGTAAGCATAAAAAAAGAGTTTGCGCCAGTGCGGATTCTGATAAGTGAAAAAAGATGGCTGATCTAGCTGTAACTTTTTTTTCAACCGATGTAGAACGAGTCTGGAATACGAGCTTTTCGGTATGAGCAGATAGGTATGTTTTTTAGCGAGTGCGCCATGTCCACGAGCATTTTAAAACAGATAGCTAATATGCCAATGTTTGAAGGACTACCAGCGGAAAATCATGAGGCTCTGGCTACGATTGCTCTGGAAAAAAAATATCGAAGAGGGGAAACGATTTTTTCCGAGGGCGAACTAGCGAATGGTTTTTACGTGGTTATGCGCGGGAAGGTAAAAATATACAAAATTTCGTTTGAGGGCAAAGAACAGATCATTCACATATTTGGTCCGGGCGAACCCTTTGGTGAGGTACCAATGTTTGAGGGGAAGCATTTTCCTGCCCATGCTATTGCGATGGAGGAGAGCACTGTAATTTTTTTTCCTAGGGCGTCGTTCGTGAAACTAATACAGAGCAATCCGTCCTTGGCGATGAACATGCTTGCTGTGCTTTCACGGAGGTTGCGAGGCTTAACAGTGATGGTAGAAGACTTGTCTTTACGAGAGGTACCAGCCAGACTCGCCGGACATTTATTGTATCTTAGCAACAAGAATAACGATGCGCGGCAATTTAAGCTGGACCTTCCTAAAGGGCAGTTGGCAGCACTGCTAGGCACTATACCTGAGACAATGTCCAGAATAATCTCTAAAATGGTTAAGAATGGTTTTATTCAAGTGGAGGGTTCACTGGTCACATTACTAGATCGTGGCGCGCTAGAGGAATTAGCTGAGGGGGAAAAACGGCTTTGATACTCGATGGAAAACCGTGCGGCTCTGCGGAACAGTATCTGGGCAAGTTGTGCCATCTGTATGAGACGTACAACAGACGTGAGTATGTTCATCCGGATCCCTTGGAATTTCTTTACGACTATCCAGACCTTCGTGATCGAGAGATTGTAGGTCTGGTGTCGGCCTGCCTAGCATACGGGAATGTCCACCAAATACTGAAGACAGTGTCTGAGGTATTGAGGCTCATGGGGAGGCCGTTATCCTTTATTGTTCACACACCTCGGGACTCAATAAGGAGTAAACTGAAGGATTTTCGCTACCGTTTTACGACTGGCGAAGACCTGGCTCTGCTTCTCATTGGAATTAAGGGGGTCGTCGAGGAATACGGTTCTTTGGGCGAGTGTTTCCGTGCAGGGTTAGCCGACAATGACGAAACGGTACTGCCGGCCATGCGTCATTTTGTTAAAGAGCTGGCCTCCCGTGGCCAGGGACGTCCCCCTTCCCTCTTACCCTTACCAGAACGTGGCAGCGCTTGCAAAAGACTTAATCTGTTCATGCGATGGATGGTACGCCACGATCGCGTCGATCCAGGCGGTTGGGAGGGTATCCCTCCTGCCAAGCTTGTAATTCCTTTGGACGTGCATATCATGAGGATATCTTCAACTCTTGGACTCACTCAGAGGAAGCAAGCCGATATTAACACCGCCATAGAAATTACGAATGCATTTCGTGCGATAGAACCGGCCGACCCTGTGAAATACGATTTTGCACTGTCAAGATTAGGTATAAGAGATGACCTGTGCTTTGACGCGTTTTTCTAGCCATAAATATTTTTCCCTCAACTGATGAATGGCAAGAAACTCGACTAGTGTAGTCTTATTTTATCGCCTTCTTTGACCCCGTATCGCTTGCAGAAACCTGACCTAGTTTCAAGACAATAACGGCATGAATAAACAGAAGGATATATTCGACCAGAATTAGGCTGGATTTGTTCGTAGATTAGTTTCACTACGCCTCTGGCATCGATCCACAATGCGTCTATTGGAAACTTCATTCCCTGCATGTGAATTGCGTACTGTCCTGGCTTCCCAAAATCCAGTAGCATACCTTCGTCGTCTGTTAGACTGTCGTACCCTAGAAGCCCCTCCAGCAAGGTCTTTTCCTGATCCGCTACAACAGCCTTAATGGTTTTCTCCCCTAATGTTATGGAGATTTTTTTTGTGTACGTCTGGTCACCCGAGGCGCTTTGGTTGTGTAACTGCCTCTCCTGTGCAAACGAAATGCATGTGAATGCAATCACGCCAGTGACAAGACTCAAGGTGATAGCTACGGATCCCTTCATATACAATGCCCCTATTTTAGACTGGATGTGCTTTGCCATGAATAGCAATTATAGAGGAGTGGGAGAATAATCTCCACTCTCAAGCTGGGTCATTTTATCACCATCGTAATGGGAGAGCTGGGATCAAAATGTAGGTCCATTATATCGTTATTCGAGCAACTTCCGTTGCTTCGTTTCCTAGTATGTCGATAATCTTCACGGCCACAGTGTGCGTGCCGCTACGGGTGTATGTGTATGGAGGGGAGACCAATTCTATCCCTCTTTTCTTTCGGGATCTAAAACTCTGCCAATGCTCCCTAAAAATAAGTCTTGATTGCACGTTAGAATTCACACACCGTCGGCATTGACCAGTAGCGGCTTCTGCGTATTCCCCAAAGGTAAAATCCACGGCCCAGTAATCAATCCAGTCTTCCCATTTATCACTAAGGACCTGGCGCAATATCTTGCCATCCTTTGAAAGCGAAAGCTTTGTAATGCGCCCGTCGCATAGTAAAACAAATGAATGTGTTTTGGACTGAAAAACATATTCGCACTCAGGTTCATTGTAGTGTCCCAGTATCCCGACTTTTCTGAGGGCAATTGCGACTTGCAAATCTTTCACTCGAACCTCGAATTGGATATACGGAACGTCTTGGAACGTCCACTCCCCTGATTCGTAGCCTGCTTTCCCCTGACCAGCGTCAATATACAGCCTCTTTAACGTCATGGCGATCCCTGCTTGGGCAGCATCTCTTAGGACAACATTGTGCAAGCCGTAGTCGAATTCCTTGGCTATTATGTGAACCTTCCTAAACGGACTCTTGGAGGCCTCATCAATAATTGTAACCAGAAATTCGTTCGTCACTGGTTCATCTTGCGGGACGATTACGACACCGATATCTCCTTTCCTGCCGCAGAAAAATGGCAATAATTCGATTGGTTCTGCTCCATAGGCGGACAAGATTTCATTTACAGGCCATGGAGCGCTTTTCGGGAAGGTTGGATCATTTGTGACAGAGCGGCTTTGGCGACTTTTGTCCCCGAGCTCTGTTTTCAGGGACGGACTCATGCAAAGTATTTCAAAGTCATGTGTATTTTGTCCTTTTTCCACCAAATCTCGTTGAACCTGTACAAGTCTTTTGCGAGTAGTTTGAACGGCGATGGGACTGTTGTCACATCCTATCCATTTCCGGCCGAGTTTTTGAGCGACGGCAAGGGTGGTTCCGGATCCGCAGAAGAAGTCAGCCACAATATCTCCGGGATCGGAAGCTGTTAGGATGATACGCTCAAGAAGGTTCTCTGGTTTCTGGGTAGGAAAACCTACGATTTCGGGCTGGGCATGGAGAAGGGGGAATTGCCACACATTGTCTGCAGTACGATATTCTCGAACGTCGTACAGTCCTTTCCCATGCTCATCTTTGAGATAGACCTTCTTGCCGTTGACTTTTTTCATTCGAGACACTTTTATGGGTTTTTTTCTTTTGTCGAATTGCCAGTGGAAAGTGCTGTATTGTGATCGAGCATAATAATAAATCGTATCAGTAGAGTTCGTATATTGACGCTTTCGTGTATCGGGTATCTTGTTTCGGTAGTACCATACGATTTCGTTTCTGAAAGCCTCGGGACCAAACAGTTCGTTAAGCATGGCCCTCAAAAGGAAATTGACCTTCCAATCGCAATGTACCCAAATACTGCCATTTTGGGCCAATAGTTCGCGCATTAGGATGAGGCGTTCGTAGATCATGGACAAATAAGATCCCAAGCCATAATCCCACGTATCCCGATAAACAAGCTCTTCTAATTCAGCTTCTGCAGATTGGTCTTGGTTCGATCCTACTTGAATGGTGGTGGAGAAATTGGCCCCTGCGAAAAATGGCGGGTCAATATATATGAGTTTTACGCCGCCAGCTGTTAGAATTCGTTCCCTTAGATGTCCCTTCAGGAGAGCCGACATCACAATCTTGTTGTCGCCATGGATAAGCATGTTGGACCACTTGCGCTGAGGATTTCTCGGCTCAAGGTGCGCTTTTACTGAGAGAGCATCATCAGAATACGGGCAGTTTATTTTCGGTGCCTGGATAACTGATATGCAGTCTATTTTTGCCGCAACATCATTTACTTTATAGGTCTTCCCAGGCCAAACTATCTCAACTTCCTTGTAGTTTCGAACCACTTATATCTCCATAGGGTCCTGTGAGCAAACGAGTACCTCGCGTGGTTGCATCTTCGCGATTTGTTAGGGCTATTACCACAGTTTATTACAAACTGCACAAATGTTACTGGGTTTTACATAAATACGTGACCGCGAGTTCGAGACAATTCGGCCGAGCCTCAAGCGCACAAAGGATTAGGATAGCCCAGGTACCTTATGACGTTACTCAGAATTAGACAAGAGCTCCTACCATCTTTAGGTCTGTCATTCTCACCAGAGTGGGTATTCAGTAAGATGTATGCCTGATCAAGCGTCTGATGACGTTAATGATTTTTTGTTATTGCGAGGAGGCGCAAGCAGACGGGCATCCTCGCCTTCGCCCCTGGAAGAAGAACTGACAGCCCAGTAAGCATCAAGCTAGAAAACAAATCCAATCCGATAGAAATTTGGAGAACACGCACATGCTCGGTTGAATTCGGTTTGAATTGAATATTGTTTAGACAGGGTTGACAAGTATTTTCTGAGCGTAATATAAAGAGGTTGTAAATGGGCCGTTAGCTCAACTGGTAGAGCAACTGACTCTTAATCAGTAGGTTTGGGGTTCGAGCCCCCGACGGCCCACCAAAGAAAACGCAAGGTCACAGAGCACGTGTCTGTGACCTTTCTGTTTTTGGGTCAAGGTGGGAGCATTCAAAAAGTCTTGTACTGATAACGGTTCAATCGTATGCAACGATTTTATTTTGAAAAACCCTGAACGGATATAGTAGTATCTGGACCGAACCAGGGCGGTAAAACCACATTTGCCCGAACGTTTGGGCAGCTGCATTTTTTGGCTAGGCTTGGTTGCTCAGTACCAGGTACCAAAGCCATTTTGTTCCTTTGTGACAGACTATTTACACACTTTGAAAAAGAAGAAAGCGTCAAGAATCTTCACGGGAAGTTGCAAGATGATCTGATCCGTATTCAACAAATGATAAAACAGGCGACGTCTAAAAGTGCGGCATGGTTGTACCCGCAGAATCTTTTCTTGCCAACGTCTGCCAAA
>FWPV01005671.1_pt1 | contig 24688 bp, 16 predicted proteins | sample 2228371 | NCBI WGS metagenome assembly FWPV01 (sample SAMEA103939776, study PRJEB20133) | metagenome | reverse complement strand
AGGGCAGTCAAAATTCTAAAACCAGGATTCAACGAAGAATCCCGAGGTCGCCTCGAAACCGAAGCTAAAATATCAGCTAACCTGCGCCATACGAATATAGTAGAAATTTACGGAATGGGGTACTGGAACGATATTCCTTATATCGAAATGGAATACGTCGACGGCCCTTCTCTTAAAGAACTTATCGAAAAAAACATACGTCTGCCAGTACCGTTTTCTATTTCTGTGGTTCATTTTATATGTAAAGCTCTCCAATTCGCATATAACCAGGATATGACGCTTTACGGAAAAGTATACGACGGGCTTATACATCGCGATATAAAACCGGCCAATATACTTATAAGCAGTCAAGGGGTGGTCAAGCTGGCGGATTTCGGCATTGCACGGCCTAGTGAAGTAAGCATCCATACCGTCGGGTCTAAAGTTCTGGGTACGTTTGCATACCTCAGCCCGGAACAGCTTAACGGCGAAAAACTCGATCAACGTGCGGATGTTTATTCTCTGGGAGCCGTTCTTTACGAAATGCTGACCGGAACAAAAACATTCCCTCAGAAACTGCTGGCTGAACTTGTTCAGCGTAAATCACGCGGACAGTTCATCCCGCTCGGTTCGATGGGAATAAATCTTCCACGTCAATTATGCGTTGCGGTTGAAAAAGCACTAGCACTAGACCGTACAAAACGATACTGCGACGCCGGCGAATTCGATATCGAACTTATGAGTATATTGCGGAAGATTACCTCAAAGAGCCCCGAAGAAAATATCAGAATTTATTTAAAGAATCCGCATTCCGTAACGCTGCGGCGTAAAATATTCATAAATCTTAACCTTAAAACGATTCTAAAGACCTGTACGATACTTTTAATTGTTTTTTTTGCGAGCTGGGTTGCGTTGCACACGGCTTCTATCGTCAAATTAATCTTTACACAATGGAAAACGGTTCTACTTACGCCTTCGGTACAGCCGCCGCCCACTATAACAACTTCTCCGACGGAACAAACTCCTGTACCTGTTTCGCAACAGCAGCTCTCTCCAAAACCTGCAACACTAGCGCCCAAAAGCAATTCTTACGATCCTCTTGCTTCCGCTTTGAAAAAATTCAATTCCGGAGATTATTCCGATGCAGTAACGGCATTAAAAGCCATCTCACCCGAAAAGCTCTCGCCGTCACAAAGGACTCTCAGGATAATACGACTTCTTCAGGCATATCTATTAACCGGATCTGTTGAAGAGGCTTACGACCTTGCCATGAAAGAAAATGTGGAGGATGGTCTGTTCTACCTGCTTAAGAGTCAGGCAGCACTGAAAAAAAACCTTTCCACTGCAGCTCTTGAAGCAGTCGACGCCGCTCTTTCCACTCCTTCTTTATTCGATAAAGCTCTCCGGAAAAAAGCAGTATTTCAACGAGCGCTTGTAACTTACTACAACTATTCGATGAAGCCCAACCGGAAAAATCTCCAGATAGCGCGCGATGCATTAGAAATATATCTTGCCGGCTATTGCAGCGGCGATGATTCCTCGAAAGAGTGCCGTGACGCATTGGAGAAACTGTCGAAACTTGACCAGTAAAAAACATAAATAAAACTAACGCTTTTTAAAAAATTAATTCAAAAGAATAGCCAATACATGCGCCTAAATACTATCTTTTAAACTCGATTAAGGCTATTTTTATTATTTTAAGAAATTATAGTACGGGGGCATATTTTGCCGTCATTTGAAACAATTATTGAACAAAATGCTCTCGGTTCACTTAAAAAAGGTTTCGGCTTGTCTGAACCGCTTGCAGACATATTAAGAAAGACCCATCACAGGCAACTGATTACATTAAGACTCGATTCACCCCACGGCTCTTTTTTTTCTTTGGGGCCTAGTGAACCCGATACCGAAGGCGATGAGTTGAACCTAAAAACTTTTGGTGCTCTATGTATTGAGCGGAAAAACGAAAAACGGTTTTTTTTCACGATGTCCGACCGTTACTGGAAGGTTTTATCCGCTTTTAAAGTTTATGCATGGCATTTTTTCTCCAGCCTTACATTTGATATTTCCGACCCGGCAAGCACATCTTTGCGGCCCGCCATTTTCAAAATGGCTGATTATTTCACCGTAATGTGCAATAGACTGCTTGTAAAATATATTGACAGTGTACAGCGGGAACCGTTAGATGCCGATTTGGCAAAAGACCCGTTCGGACCCGAGAAAAATATTCTGAGAAAGATAATTGCTTTTTCTCCGTATGTACAGTGCGTCCTTCTTCTCGACGAAGACGGTTTTATAGTTCACAGCGAAGGCATAGCTGTAGATGAACTGGCAAGCGCACTTGCCAAGCTGTTATATAGGAGCAACAATATAATATCCAAGCTCGAATGCGCTGATTGTCAATTTATTACAATTGCGGATCATGAATATACTATTCGTATCGGACGTATAAACGGAACCTCACTTGCTTTTGCTCTATCCGTCGGAGGTCCCCATGCAACAGCCTATGCCTACTTTCTCCATATGCTGGCTGTTAGCGCCCTTAACGAAAAGGGACGCAACAGCGGGCAATTATGGGGAGTTGAGTTGACTGTTTCACCTGAATCATCGCGTATTCGCGATTCCTGGTTTACTCCGCCGCGTCTGGTACCGCATGGAAAGTTTGCGGCAAAAAAAGGAGGGAAATTGTTCCATACCTCATACTGTCAGATTCTGGCAAAAACCGATGCGTCAATGCTGGAGTGGTTTGAAAGCAGAACATCGGCGCTAGAAAAAGGAATGCGTCCATGCGGCGTATGCAACCCATAATAATAGAAACGTATTTAAAATATGGACCGCAACGCATGTGAATATATAGTGAAAAACGCCGAATCGATAGAAGCTGCAATAGTAATCGACGGCAGCGGCCAGCCTCTGGCATGGTATTCGAGAAAAGAAAGTTCGATCGACGAAGTCTCATCAATCAGCGCGGCTCTTTTTGCAGTTGCACGTGAGTTGAATCTTTTCGACACGAGTTCGAATGCATCGACGGTCTTCGAAAGTTCCTTCGGTGCTCTTGCCCTGAAAGCAATCGATAACGATTCACTACTTGTTCTCTGCCTTACCGAAGGCTTTTCTTTTTTCACAATAGACCGTCTGCTGAAAAGATTTTTTCTTTAATTAAATAATCAGGAAACAGGTATTGTGAACAAATTATATATTTATTGAGGTTTTATTTGGATTGCGAGGACAGAATGTGTAAAAAATATTTATATACAATAACCCTTACTCTTATTCTTACCAATTTCCCCACCTCTGCTGCTAAAGCAGTAACTTCAATATCCATTGATCCGACAGTAAGGAAATTCGATTCGATTCCCAGAGTGGATACAGAACTCAGATTTTTTGTAGGCACGGTTCAGGATACTTCTCTCGAACGGGACGAGACCGGAGTGGTGGGGACGACCCGAATACGCAAACGAAAAACTGCACCGATTGTTTGCACCCCCTCACCTGCAATAGTCGTGAAAAGATCCGTAGAGGGACTATTGACGGATAGGGAATTGAAAGCTTCGGAACCCGATAGCGCCGATTATATTATTAGAATATTTGTACTCGATTTCAGGCTTACCGAATCGAGCCGAAGAATAGGTCAGACTATGGAAGCGGATATATCTATGGAAATAATGCTCGTAAACGGCGAAGACACCGCAGCAACGCAAAGATATATTATTAAAAGTCAAAATTCGAAATCCACTATCGATACCAGCAAACATGCCGAATCCATTTTACGGGGCGCATTAGAAAATGCATTGAAAGAACTTATTAAAACCATTACCCGATAAATATTCAAAAATTATTGCTTCTTCAGAACTTAGGCCGCCTGATAGCGTTAAATCAAAAGAGAGTAAATAATAAATGTTGACTTACAGGAAGCGTAAATCCTTTTCTGGCGTTCGATTAAGTATAATGATGTTTCTGCAATTCTTCGTTCTCGGCTGTACAATGCCTATAATTACACTTTACTTTAAAGATAGACTCGGCTTTTCGGGATTGCAAATAGGTGTGGTCATGGCCGCAACATCGCTTTCTGCACTGCTTTCACCAGTAATCGGAGCATATGTTGCAGACCGGCTTATCAGCGCAGAAAGGCTTTTATCGATTTTGCATTTTATCGGCGCCTTACTGCTGTATCTGCTTAGCCGGCAGACAGAATTTATTCCGGTACTGATCTTACACCTGGCATACTGGCTGATAATAGGACCGACCACTGCTCTTACCACAGCCGTAACATTCCATCATGCCCCGGAAGCGGTTAAAACATTCGGCGGAATACGGCTCTGGGGCACACTGGGCTGGATTGCCGCCGCCTGGGTATACAGGTTTTTTTTTATCGGGAAGTCGTCTATTTGCGGTTCCGAAGATATTTACACTGCTTTACAGCTTGGAGTCTGGGCCGCCCTATTGCTTGGTCTCTTTGCTTTTTCGATACCTCAGACAATTACAACTAAGCAGTCACCGTCGGTACTTCTTCCGAGAGATTCTCTTAAGATAATAATAAGACCGAAAATACTGACATTCTCCATAACGGCAATCCTAATCGCAACCGCCGATCGTATGTATATGTTCGGAGCAGGCCCTTATCTGAAATCCCTTGGTTTTGAAGAGCGAAACATACTCCCCGTATTAAGCATCGGACAGATACCGGAAGTGTTTGGGATGCTTTTGCTTGGTACTCTTATAATACGCTTCGGCATGAAAAACGTTTTTATCCTTGGAGCAATACTAGAGATAATCCGTTTCTCAATCTTCACATCAGGTGCCACCGGAGCCCCACTTTATGTCGGCATAAGTTTGCACGGTCTGACATTTTGCTTTTTTTTTGCTGCCGCTTCAATTTTTATAGATTCCAACTGTACTTCCATCACCCGTTCCGGAGCGCATCAATATTTCGCCCTAATAGTCTCAGGGACAAGTACTCTTTTGGGCAACCTTATTTCCGGAATTGCGGCAGATATGTTTCGCCGTCCGCATACCGGTACACTTGATTTTACTCTTTTCTGGACGGCGCCGCTAGTTTTGTCGCTTGCAGGTCTTTTCGGCCTTCTCTTTTTCTTTAAGGAATCGAAGCTTAACAAATAATACGTTAATCAGTTATCCGTTTTTTGCGGAAAAGAATAATTTGATATAAAAATTTGCAGAGCGACCGACGGTTGTGTCTCAAAATTTTTATAATTTTCCTATAAGATATTTAAAATCGGTCAGCCGGCAGTGGAATTCGTAAAGTGTTTCATTGTATAACAGATTCGCACGATTGAGTTCTACCTCGGCATTCTCCAGTTCCAGTCTTGTAGCGCTTCCGATCTCAAAAGCCTTTTTTGCTATGGAGTAACTCTTTGACGCCACTTCCATTATTCTACGGATTGAAGAGAGCCGATCCATTGTCAGCCTTATCTGTTCGAACTTCGTGCGTGTCTGAAGTTCCAGTTCATCGATTGTTTTTTGCTGCAATAGAAGCATCTGTTCATGTTCCACCTTAAGTCTTCGAATTGTGTTCTGACGGGTTAATCCGGAAAAGAGTTCCAGATAAGCGCCTATAAAGAGACGTTGATCATCGTTCCAACGAATCCGCTCTCCATTGTTATTATAGGGAAACTGACCTATACGGCCGATAGTCGCTCCGCAAAAGACCACAGGAAGCAGATCGGAAATTGCCAGATGTCTCAGTTCCTTACTAACAGCCTCATCACCTCTGAACTGTTTGATAATATGATTTCCTTTGCCAAGCTGTACAATTGCCTCGTCGAGAGTCATAAAAAATACCGGTTCCGGGAACTCACCGTCGACCCAAAAGTTATCCGGACTCTCTATAAGACCGCATTGTACGATCATTGCTTCCGCCGAGCTGCGTCTGTCGGCTTCGGCCTTTTTTGCCTCCAACTCTATCTGTTGCAGTCTCAACAGAGAGTTGAGAGTGTCGAGCTCGCGGGAACGGCCGTACAAGTAATCTACTTTTGTCAAACGATGCATTTCTTCGGCAAGGGCACGTCTTGTTTTAACTATTTCCAAACGCTGTTGTTCGAGAAGAACCCCGTAGAATAATTTAATAGTGCGGCATTTCACCATATCACGCACCTCATCGTACTTGCATACAAGTTGAGACTGACGGGCGCGCGCTATCCTCATACGGATAATTGTTTTTCCCTGTAAGAAAATCGGCTGTTTGATGGAAAGAAAGGTTGTAAAACTGTTTCCGGGGATACTGAGGGAATATTCAAAATCGGAGGGCGGCTGCCAAAAGGAGTTCAGCAAAAGATTATTTTCTGCAATTTTTTTTCCAGACGCTTTAAGCCCTAATTCTCCTAATTGCTCTTCCTCTTTAACAATTGTATAAGGTATAAATTTTTGCAGGGCGTGATCAAAATCGGCTGATGCGGTAATGACGGGCAAAGCCGAGCCGAATATCTCCTCGATGCGTATCTGTATTTCCTCCATCTCTTTCTTAATGCTTTGAAGCTCTTTTGAGCTTTTTATCGACTCTTCGATAAGTTCATCGAGAGTATGGATTTTCCCGTAAGTATGAATTCCGAACAATAAAAGAAAAATTAATAACCTACTACTACAAAAAATCTTCGCCATCACCCGATCCGTTTAGGTAGTCGTTTACTATCAATCTCATTTTAATATACAATACAATATCAAAAAGAATCATTACTCTTTACCGATATTTATATCGAGGATTTTGATCGCAATTGAAGTCTGTGTCGGCTAAGTATTTTAATTATTTTTTATAAAAACTTATTTTATCAAATAAAAATTATTATGTCGGCAAGTCTCAGACGATATCTTATTGAATCCTACGAATGCGGACAACCGTCGTCCGAAGGACTGAAGACCGATCCGAAATTTCCTATTCAGATCGACGATCAGGACGATAATGATAACATTAACGAATTCTGTAATATCTTCTGTACTGTCGGCAAGAAAAACAATTTTACGATAGAAATAACCGGCTTATTTCCCATAACTCAACAGATGAAAGACCTTGCTGAAATTTACAAAGGGAGTTGCACCACGGAACAAGGCGGCAATTCTCTATCGCTCACTTTGAATATCCGACAAATCGAAGCAATAATGGACCTGGCCGATAAAATCCGCAAAACTTCTTATATGGGCGAAACCGTCAATAACCCCAACTGGCTCTCGATTTCGGCACGTACCATAAGTTCGCTGTATCGTTTCGTGAGAATTATAAAGGATTTCACTCAAGAGGAATCGAAATAATCCTTCCACGCGTGATGTGTATTTTATTATCAAATTTTTTGCTTAAGGATTTTCTTTAATGAAATTTATAAGCCGATACCTTTTCTATTCTGACTCCATTCCCGATTTGGTAACGCCGATAACCGATAAAATCACACCTGCTATCATGGTATAAAGAAAATAGGATTTAAGAAATCACTAAAAGTTTTCGTTTTCTTTTTTTTTGTTTTTCTTTTTTTTCGAAAAGGATTGTAATGTCTCCGCTTATACAATTATCCAGATCGCTGGTCTCTTCGACATTTTTCTTTTTTATCAAGGTTTCAGCCATACGATCGCATAACTGTTCAAAATCCTCAATTCTATCAGTAGTCAATTTTTGAGAAAACATATTTGATCCGTCGTTATTCATTATTGTGGCGGTAAAAATAAATTTATTGCCCAGCCTGATAATTAAAGAAAAAATAACCTCGTTTGAATTTTTTTCTGCGGCGACCGTTAAAGCACATTCCTTATCGCCGCATGCCTGGTTAATATAATAAACATTACCGCTATATCTGCTTTGTACAGCACTTGTGAATAGTTTACCGACGACTTGAGTCTCTCTTATAATACCCGTATCGCTTAGCGGCTCACACACAAGAAGCATCTGTGCATTAACGACAGCCATCGAAAAAACGATAAAATATCCCATTATAATTCTATTCATATCGTACGATCTTTCTAACTGATTTATTATATATTTTTTATTATTATTAATATCATTATGCATATTGAAAATACAATCTATTATCAAAACACTCGTGTTGTTTTTGTAGTAATCGGAGCTTTTAAATGGAAGACTGACGACGTTTTAGAAAAAAAGCGCCCTCTTTCAGGGGCGCCTCTCCTGCATTTTTATTATGCAGGTTCTTCGGGGAGTCTACCTGCCTACATGCAGAGCATTGAATCTTTTCTCAAAGCCCTCCCCTTTTACTCTAATGATGTAGAGCCCTCTTGTCTGTAAAACATCCTTCAATGATAGCGAGTGTATGCCCGCAGGGAACGATTTCGATATCGAATTATACGGCACCGACGAACCATCCAGACTATAAATTGAAATACTTACGGTCTGTGCTTTTTCGAGTTTCAAATCGAGTTTCTTCTGCCTGTCGCTGTATGTTATCGCATCCTTAATGCCATTGGAGAAGTTCTCCGCATTGTAAACCGTACCTACCGGCGGTTCCAGTTCGATGGTCACCCATACGCCTACAAGTGTATTGTCGTATTTTGCGCCGCGCAGTCTAGCGGAAAACATGAGTTTAACCGACCGGGACGCTGCGAAATCTCCGGCTGAGGCTATCTGTTTGATATTTGAAATATACCAGGCCGGAAAATCATGAAATACCGTTTCACCCGGATTTACTACGATCTCGCTTAGTTGGTCTATACATATAACTCCGGCTGAAGCCGTATAAACCTCTCTTTCGGCGCTGGGTGTACTTACTATAAGGTCATACTCGCACCCTTTTGAAAAAGGACCGAATATTTTTGTAACATTGGTCGTATTCGTAATGCTGTAACGGATAAGCACCGGCTCTTTTTCCTGATATACAAACTTGTCGGCCGCTGTAGTGAAGATAACTCCGTCTATATTTACCGAAGCGCTGTTTTCGTATGGTGTACTGAAGGTGAAATTGACGGTGTCGGTGCGCATATTGTAGAGAGCGACCTTTTTAGTTTGAGAATATTCTTTAATAAATGCTCGCACCTGCCATATTTCTCCGTTTGCGGTAATCGGTATTTTATCGATGGTATATTTACCTTTGGGATCTGTAACGGCGCGCAGTTCTTTGTCATCTGCCACGTCCGGTAACGACGGATCGATGGTATTTCCATCTTTTTTCACCACAACCGTGCATCCTTCAACCGGTATGGGGCGAGAGATATCGGAACCTATCAGCATAACTGTACCTGTAACGGCAGCGTAGGCATCGTTAGGCACAAGAGTGAAATTGATTACGGTATCTTTACTTATGACAGCATTTATTGAAACCGAACGGTAATCCGGATGTTTACAGGCCATTACATAAGAACCGCGCGATACGCCCATAAATAAGTAGTTGCCGTTATCGTCGGAAATCGTTGAATCGATTACCGCCCTGATTCCGCTTGTCTCCCCCTCAATAAATGTAATCGCCCTCTGATAAAGGTATATAACAGCCTTGGGAATCGGCATATTCATTCTTTTCATCGGGTAGGGATCGTCCTTTACCGTTCCTTTTATTGTATATGCCGGTATGGATGACTCGAGTACCGAAAATTTACCGTAGCTGATGGGATTGTTGTTTGATGTTATTTCTTTTATTACTTCGTATGTTCCCACCTTAAGAACGCCTAGCTTGAATACAGGCCCATAATCCACAGGAGCGTAAACGGCGGGGCAGATTTTATTCGGCGGAAGCGGCTCTTCCGTAAAATTGACTTTAACAATATAAATGGGCGGATAAATAGTAAGAGGACTTTGTTCGATTTTGAATGAAAGATTACTGTAAGTGGGAGCCGTACAGGAATTGGATGCCGTGCCTAGAATGATCTGTACGGTTACGGAGTCTTTTCCGGCGATAGGTTGAGATGGAGTAACCAAAAGGTACGGCTTTGTTTTTGGAAGCGTATCGTTATCCTGTGAGCCGGAAGGAAACGCGGATGAAGCAAAAAGCGCCAGGATAAAAAAATTTAATGAAAAAAAGTTAGTTAAGTGTTTCATAAAAACCTCCTTGGATAAAGTGGTTAAAAATTCATAATTTTTCATGCCATAAATTACTGCAAGTGTAATGCCGGGAAATCCTACTATCAGAGGCTGTAGGTGTAATATCAAACAAATCAATTAGTTAAAAATTATTAAAATATGATATTTGTTTTTTGGAAAAAAACAGGATTGCCATGATTCCTGGCAGAAGGATGCCAAGTTTCCTGTCAATATAAACAACTTCTGGAATGGGAAAAAATCAATAATTTTTCAGGACGCGGGTAATGCGGAACTCTTTGCTGTAAAGATGCGCGATCGTATTGCCTGATGCTTTTTCGGGAATTATTCCGAATGATACTTTGGTTATACCGGCATCAGCCGTTATAGATTCTTTTGAAATTATCCTGCCGTCTATTGTAAAGAGTATAATAGAAACTATGGAAGGATTATTAAGTGTAAAACAGGCCTGGATGGTTCTGCCATGCATTTTTATATCCGGTATTGTCGCCGTACCAGCCTTAGTATAATATTGTTTTTTCTTTGTAGTCGTCGGTTTAATAATAAGAATGTATGTTCCTTCGCGGCTTGCCTTTACTGATATTGTTCTGTTTATGCTGTCGACAAGGCCGCCGAGATACTGGCAGGTAGTTTTATCGTCATAGTAAATTGCAAGATCCGAACCGGAGACCTCGAGACCTTTCCATGAAAAGGAAATGATAAAGAAGATGCCTGCATCTGCAAAACAGTCATTGAACCGCACCTCCACTGCCTTTACGATTTTCTGAATATTTAACTGTCCAAGTGCAGAAACATCAAGTGCCGTTAGTTTTGCAGGGAGACAATCGGCGTCGGTTTTCGTTTCGGAAGTAATATAAAGAACGGTTCCGGTTAAGGCGTCGGTAATTGTGGATGAGATACTGACGTCACATTTCTGTGATGCCCGCCAGTCGCCGCCGAGCTGTGATTTGTCGAGCCAATCTGCGAGCGCTGAGTCGACCGAGCAGAGCCTGTTGCCTTTGATGCTTATTTTAAGTGTTTTCAACGCAGTAAGTTCCAACGGCAGCGACCGGAGCTGGTTGGAATCCAGATTAAGTGTCGTAAGAGCTTTAAGTTTTGATATTGCGGGAGTCAGAGAAATCAGACTGTCGTTTGCAAACGAAGAGGACTGCAGTGTTGAGAGTTCCGAAATCCAGTCAGGCAGCTCCCGAAGCGGGTTGTTGTCAAATGTGAGTACCTGAATCGGAAGAGTTTTTATGGGTTCGGGAAGCGAAGAAAAGCAATTGAAGGAAAGATCGAGTCTGCTTAGCTTGCGTAATGAAGATAAGGTATCGGGAAGCTTTGTAAGCATATTCCCTCTGAGCGACAGTGAAGTGAGCTCGGGAAGCTGACTTATTTCATCAGGAAGAGAAGTGACCGGCTTCAGGCCGCTGCGGAGCGTCAGATTAAGAGCCGTCACCCTTGCAGGTTCACTGTTGCCTATTGAAATTACAGAAGAAGAAACAACATTCTCAACACCTATACTTACCCATCCGATCCTGTCAAGTATAGTACGTACAACCACCGAGTCATAAGGATCGATTGCGGCATTGGAAAAACCGGATAAAAATATAAGCGCCATTATTATGAGATTGCTGTTGATCTGAAATCCTTTCTTTTTCATAACTTTTCCCTTGTTTTCATCATTTAAATTGCAAAATACATACCATCTTTGCATTTTAGTTGTTTTTATCTGATAATCATTTGATAATCAATAGATTATTCTGTTGTGTCATTCCTCTTCCTTAAAACTTACTCTTTCTGACTGCCAACAAAGTGCGCAACCATTAATCCGGTCTCCCTGCTATATAAAATGTGGCGGAGACTGTGCTGGAGTTTCCTTCACTATCTATTACACGTACCTGAACAGTATTTGTTCCTTTTAATCCGGATGTAGAGAATTTGTGAACAAAAAGATTACCTATTGAGTCGATTACCGCACCTGTAGCCCTGTCATATTCGATCCGCTGATAAAAGGATAAAGGAGGCGGATCGTTTTCGTTTATGGTCCATATTATCTGACTTACCCAGTTGTCGTATATCTGAAGAATACGGACGCCGATGAGAATTGCCGTATCCAGCGGCGAACAGTATTGACAGGGGCTGAAAAAAAGTCTGTTGTCAAGAAGCGGCGGGTTGATCTTTCTTACCTGAAAGTAGAGTATCGTATCGCCTGTAATTGAGCTGTGTTTGTCGAAAAGCCTTAGTGTCACAGGCATTCTTTGAGACTCGCTGGTATATATATGCCAGTATGTGCCTTCGGGCGCCGAAGAGGTAGTAGAGGTACTGCTGTCTCCCCATTCTATTAGTATATAGCCTAATACATTGTCCGGATCGGAAATATAAATCTGCAGATATCCGGGTTTATTACATATGAACCCTTCCTGGCCATCGGGGAACCCCTCCCGCGACGCTCTTACTCTTACGATATGCGGGCGCCGGGGCTTTAAAAGATCAATTAATAAAATTTTTTCTGTAGTATCGCTTCGATATCCTATTACTTTAAGTAATCCTGTAATTTCTCCCGGCGATCTGCAGGTGAGAAAAAAAGAGTCTTTCAAAGAATAACAGACGGTATTATACCGGTGTTCCAGCACCGTTTCTTTGTCTTTTTCTCTTACAGTAAGAATCACAGCCTCGATTCCTCCGGAAGAGTCATTCGCTGACAAGAAAATCTTCAGATTATCATCAAGAAACAGCATTGATGCGGTATCTATAATAATCGTATCTATTACCGGTGTGGCGTCCGCACGGATTATTCTGTAGATGGTTTCCTCGGTTTCAAGGCATACGTCGAGGAATGTGCTGAATGTTTTGAAATTGTCGGCGGAGATGGTTATATCATATTTACCGGTCAACAGATCGTCAAACCGGAATTTTCCGGAAGAATCGGTGGTAGTAGTGCCGTTATTTTTTCCAATGGTTACTATTGCATTTGCAACCGGTTTTTCTGTAAGACTATCGAGAACAACGCCGGTGACTGTTGCGGTTGAGTGTGTAAAGGAGCGGACCGAATCAAGCAGGCGGTTGCATGAAACATTAATAATACTATAAGCTCCGCAGCTTAACACAGCGAAAATTATCAGAAAGAAAAATCGTAAACAATCTACCTTCTCCTGACGCCATGCCATATCTACAACCTGTATTTCTTTATAAGTTCCATAAGAGAGTTGCGACTGATCTTTAAAAGATCGGCTGCCTTCGAAACGTTTCGTCCTGTTGCTGCAAGCGCATGCGAAATGTATACGCGGTCTATACGTTCGCGGGCCGCCTTGAGGTCGAGAGCGTCGTTGGAGAGGTCAACTGATATTTCGGCAGAAAAGGCAGACGTCAGGTTTTCGGTTTCGAGTGCAAGATGCGAGGCGTCTATATCGCCTTCCTTTACATTTACGAGTGCTCTTAGAATAGTATTTTCGAGTTCCCTGATGTTTCCCGGCCAGCTATGGGAAACTAAAACAGTTCTGGCGGCATCGGTAAACCCCCCTGCCGAAGGGTTTAGTTGCCGAGCATATCTATTCCTGAAATATTCGGCAAACCGGATTATCATGTCGGGACATTTTCGTAAAGGCGGAAGTTCGATTGATAGAACATTAAGCCTGTAGTAAAGGTCTTCTCTGAATCTTTTCTCGGAAACCTCGGTTCTTAAATCCCTGTTTGTAGCTGCAATAATACGTGCGCTGCTGTGCTGTGTAGTTGAGGATCCCAGAGGTTCGTATTCGCCGCTCTGGATGAACCGCAGAAGTTTTGCCTGAAGCGAATAATCCAGTTCTCCGATCTCATCAATGAAAAGGGTGCCGCCGTCGGCGTTCTTTACTTTTCCTGTTTTCCTTATATGCGCGCCTGTAAACGCCCCTTTTTCGTGACCGAACAGTTCGCTCTCAAGCAGTTCCCTTGGTATTGTAGTACAGTCTATTATCACAAACCGGCCTTCCACAGCCGAAGCACGATGGATAAATTTTGCAAAAAGGGTCTTTCCGACTCCCGTCTCGCCTGTGATCAATACTGGCAGACAGCTTGGGGCCGCCCTTAACACAAACTCCCGTAATCGACTATACTCTTTGGCGTCAAGGCCGAAAAAATCGTTTTCAGCCTCCATCACGTTAAGCTTCAGTGAAAGGTTCTCCCGCTCCCGGCGGAGACGGCTGATAATGGGAGTATAACGGTTCTGCTCCATCCTTTGGGCCTCAGCCGAAGCCGCCGCCCTTTCGCGTTCTATTACCTGCAGGTTTTCGAGTATCAATGCGATAAATGAAGAGCAGGCATTTATAAAATGGTTGTCGTTACTCAGGATATCCAGCTGCCCCGGCTGTCGTGATACGCAGTAAACAACAGCCATAACTGTTCCCTCACGGTTTAAAACGGGAAAACACAGCACAGACCGTATCTTAAATTTTATTAATGTTTTTGTACCCTCAGCGCTGGTACTAACATCGTCTATAACAACCGGTTTTTTATTTTCGATAACATTTCTCAGAACCGATCTGCTTACCACCGGATATTCGCCGCTCCACTCGATTTTCTGATTTTCCAGAATACCGAAATGGTTTTCTTTTGTAAGGTAAAGTGAGGCGATTTCGAGTCCAAGAAGACGGCGCAGCTCACAAAGAAGCAAAGCTATTGCGGAATCCCTGTCGGATACGGAAAGTACCTTTTCCAGAAGGGAATATAAAGTTTCGAGAAGCAAATTATTTCTTATGTAAAGTTCCAGAGAATCTAAAATTTCATTTATTTCATATTGCTGTAAGTGTCCGCCGCACTTCAATCGGGCTGCCATTTTAAGTATACGCTCATATTTGTTTTCTCCCGGAAGCTTATATATGGCGGTTTTATGAAGTTCCCCTGACCGCTCTGCAGAATTTTCTTCATATCGCATAGGGCAATCGCCGAGAATTATCATATCGCCGTTTGAAAGAGTCGCCTTTTTTATGCGCTTGCCGTTGATATAAGTTCCGTTTGTGCTTCCAAGATCGACAATTTCCACGCATTTTTCGTTTACTGAAAGAGAACAATGGGTAGCGGAAACGTTTTTACTGCTGAGCGTAATATCCGCTGCAATGTCGCGGCCTATCCGGTAAGAACGGTTTTGTAATATGACAATATTTGATTGTATACTGTCAGGGTTTATTACCAGCCGTCGCTGCAACACCATGAGCCTCCCTTTAGTGTTTTCTGACTGATCGGTTCTTTTTCTTTACAATTAAAAAATAATCCGTGACGCTAAAAGTATATGTGCCGGCCAGAAATATACTTCCAATCCTTGTATAATTTGTATACCGGTTATACGCGTCCATATTGCCTTCATACCATCCGTATCGGTTATCGTAGAAGGATTGACGCTTACGGTATGACCACATGCACACCACGAGGGCAGTCGTCTGTGCGAAAAGTAAAGCTCCTCCTTTGATCCATTGACGATTGAAAAACTGACCTCCTCCGGCCGGGATAAGTCCGGGTAAATACATTATCAGAGATACTCTGCCGGGCTGTTCCGGCATATCGGAATGAACGCCGGAAACCGGGTGGTAGTCTCCTGCAGTTCCAACATCTGGCGAATCGTGCTTCATATCAGGAAATAGGGCTGCCTGAGGTGTTTTGTCTGAAATCCTCATAGCTGTTTCATGACGCTGCAGAGCGGAATTAAATACTTTATAAATTTTTGGAGGTGTAAGGAGTGTATCTAGCCGGAATTGAGGGTCGTAATCCAGAATACGTCTGAAAATGTAAATGCCTCTGACTGAGTCGCCCCTGGCAATATGACAGAAGGCAAGGTAAGGAAGCAGTTTCCGGCTTCCGACTGAATCCGCCGAAATAAGGCTGTCTAGAATGCAGATGTCCGATCTGTAGAAACCCTCTTCGTAAAGTTTCTGGTAAGGAGGGATTTCATCTTTTCCCGGTTCATCAGCAGGTTGTGACGATGTACAAAGTAGTAATATTATAAACAGCTTGATATAAATAACGTTATTTTTCATTCCTGCTCAGCCATAAGAAGTGTATATCGTTTTCTTATCACCTCTCCTGCAATGATCTCCACCGTGTCAACCAGAGGCACACAAAAACCGTTTTTCAGCCTTACAATATATTTTCCGGATGGAAGAGAAATCGGTTTTTCGAACGGAGTGGTTCCTAAAACAGAATCATTTACCCATACCTCTGCCCATGGATCGCAATATATAAAAATTCCTCCGCTATCGGGTGTTTTAAGCAGTAATGATGAATCTCCCCTTGGCGATACCTTTTTTTCCGCCGCTGGAGGTAGGGCGTTCGTGGATAGTTCGTCAACATTATTAAGAGATGATGTAATCGCAGCTTGCTTTCTTTGTATCGATTCGGCCGGATTGAGGGGGGAGAGATCTTTAGTTTCTAATGACTTAACTTCTTCCTGTGTTGTCGCAGATGTAAATGTACCTCTGATGGTGCCTTCTGAATTTAACGTATCATTTAGGCCTATAATTTCCTCTCCAGGGGTTTCCTTGATGGGAGTTACATGATTGCTGCGGGAACCCGAAACTCTGTATTTTACAGCTAATAAACCTATGCCTGTCGCAAAGATCAATGCCGATAGTGCACCTATAATCAATGTTTTATATTTTATTTTCGACACCTTGCCCGGAAGAACAGCAGTTGTCGACGGAGAATGCTCATCAGGCCTCTTTATCGATGATACCTGCAGTGTTACCTGCTCAATCCTCCACGAAGGTTTGAATTTGACGGCTGACGAGAGCTGATAAAGAAGCATATTACCGTCGGCAATCCGTTTGCGGAGATCAGGTTCGAGAGAGCGCTCTAGTACGGCTGCGACTGGAGAAGAAAGACAACCAATAACCGTATCATCTATATTAACTTTCCCCTGACAGATTTCTGTAAGAATTTCGGGAAAATTATCTGTTGCATAAGGAAGTTTACCGGTAAGAAGATTATATAAACATACTCCCCATGAGTAAATATCGGTTGCAGCGGACAACTCTTTTCCGGAAATCTGTTCGGGAGACATGAAATAAGGGGTTCCGGCGACGGCATTGTCGGTAGTAAGCCTCGGCTCGGGAAGATGGTGAGCAAGACCAAAGTCGGAAAGCATAGCCCGGCCCTGACAATGGAGAAGAATATTTGCAGGCTTTACATCGCGATGTATTATTCCAAGAGAGTGTGCCTGAGCAAGCGCCTGCGCAATCTCATACATTATCGCTATACTTTTTTCGGGTGAGAGGGGGCCATGCTGCCTGAGAATCTGTTCAACGGTGGTGCCTGACACATATTCCATAATAAAATAATAAAGGTCGTTTTCGACGCCGCAGTCGTATAACCGAACCGCATTCGGATGGTCGATTCTGGCAGCAGCACGTGCCTCCCGCATAAATCTCTCGGTGATCAAAGGGTCTTTGGATAAGTGAGGATGCAGTACCTTTATTGCAACTGTTCGCGACAGCCGGTTGTCGACCGCTTCATAAACAATTGCCGTACCCCCGGAGCCTATCTCACGCACAATCGTATAGTTTTTTATCACAGGAAACATATAAGAATAAAATAATGGTGAGCACAAAAAATTAAAAGATCAGGGATTAGAAATATCACAGTCCCAAACAGCCAGCTTCTCGGCTGGTTTATTGATAATACACTATATCCTTCTTTATAATGTATTTTTATTGAATAAACTGTTCTTAATTAATATATGTTTTATTTTTTATAAATATATTTTTATAAAAACCAATTCAACAATTAATCATTGACAAGTACAATTTAAACTATGAAAAAATTGATTCGTTTTTATAAGTCTTATGCAGGTTTCGGCATGATTTTTCTATGGGTATTAATACCGGCATGGCTTGCATACTCTCACCTTACCCCTGAAAAACTTACGGCAATCTCCGATATCGGCCTTATACCGCTTACAGGCGAACAGGAAGACGAGTATCCTGCACGGGATTATGTGATATTAGAGACCATGCGGGTGTCGCAGGGTAAAACTATGAAATTTACCTCGGGCTCACGCATATTCTTTCACACTGATGCACGGATTATAGTATATGGAACTCTGATTTTCGAAGGATCGGCTTTAACCCCCATAAAAATAGGAAGGTGTAAGGTACAGCTTCCCGGTTTCTCTGGATCAACGAGAAAAAAATTCGACAGCACTCTTATATTCGTCCACAGGGGGGCGCACCTGTCGATGCGACATACTGTATTAGAAGATCCTCTTGTAAGGGTAAGATTTACCGACTCCACAAGCACCTTTGAACTTGAAAACGTCGAATGTTCCAATAATCTCTTTATTTTTACGGACACGGCCGTTTTTTTCCCCGACAGCTCGAAAGTGACCTGTTCCAGAACGAAAGCATCGACGCGGGTAGAATGTATTCCACAATATCCTGACACGACATCAAATGACATAAACAAACCATTTATACCCATATCAAATCCGAAGTTTTCTTTACGAATAATTTTAGGCGGTGGTGCAGTGGCTGCGGCTGTTTTATGGTTTGCTTACAATAAAAAAACAGAAAACGCATACACGGCTTATCAGAATGCAGCCAATTCTTCAGATGCAAACCGATATCTAGAACAGAACCACCGTATGGCTATCTACAGAGATTTCGCTGCTATTGGAGGAGGATTGTGCGTTATTGGGGTGGCGTTTACATTTATAATAGGCAAAGATAACCAATAACACCCTGAGTAAATTCATTGAAATAATTTTTACATCATATCAGACAAATTACCATCCATGCATGAATACTGTTCTCTAAAGGGAACACCTGTTTTTTGAATTTTTTTATAAGATTTCAAATGTTGAAGAGGTATAATTATTATTTAAGATAATACATCAATAGAAAGCAAATATTATTTCAAACAAGAGGAGGCGGCATGAAAAGAGAAAAAATTTTTTTGTGGGGCGTAAGCACGCTTTCCGTGTTTCTTCTAGCCAATCTCATGCAATGTGCAAACCCTGTAGACGATCCGCCGCTGCGTTTCAGAACAAAGATGGAAATTCCCGTATCGAATGAGCGTTTCTTGCTGGGGGAGGAATTCGACAACCTATTTACTTTTGAAGATCTTGATATTTTAAATGTTCTCGATAGGTACTATTCGGACCCGTTGAAATTGCAGCCTGATACCATAAAGGGCGATACTGTCGTTTTTTCGGTAGCCAACGCCGATTCCTCCGAATTCGAAAGCCGCCAGGAGGCATTCGGAGATAAAGAGTATCATGTCACTCTGGGCACACTTACAGTTTCGGGTGCAGCGGAGCAACGTGATACCTTACCGCTTCCGGCTTCTTCAGGGGTATATTCAACCGCAATTCCCGTAACACTCGACAGTGTATACGAAATCCGGTTTGCTGCAGCCGCAGACAACAAACTTTCGGTAAGGTTGACAAATCTTGGTACAATACCGATTAACAATGTCTCTTTCGGTATCGGAGGAGTTGACACCGTAACGGTCGGCACAATCGATGCAGGAAGCGGCGAAATTGCAGAGCTTAATGTATCTGGAAAAACGGTTTATCATACGGTGGTATTGTTTTTATCATGCTCGAAGGACGGAACCGCCGGACAGTCTGTAGCAATAAATTTTTCCGTCAACGGACTTAAAGCCGACTATTTAAGTGTAAAAGATCATCTCGTCAACTTTTCGGTAGAGTTCGTCAATCCCTATGAATTGACCGATACTATAGATGTGGATTATATAGATATTGGCAACGGATTTTTTCTGTATAAGCTGATGAATTATACCGGCCTGGATCTCTTCGTACAGGGTATTCATGAGCATTTGTGGCTGACTTCCTTTACAGAGTTAAGGGGTATTACCCGCTACGAAGATCTCAAGGGTCTCAGTCATGACGATTCATTACGGGGATTCTTCGGGGATTTCACAAAGTCAGTTTCAATAGCTGAGGCTCACAAGGAACAGGCATACGGTGAAGGCAATCTCTCTTCCTGCCGGCTCTTTCCGGAATGGGACGAAACCAGTAAAAAGAGCGTTACGAAAGTACGATATTTTATATCCCCAGGAAAGCCCACGGGCAAAACCGTAACCATAACTTCTGCGGATTCACTTCGGTTTACTATTCAGACCATAGACTTTAAGTTCAGGGAAATGCAGGGAGTGTTAACCGAAAACTACGAACGTCAGAGCGATACACAGAAGGTAGCGATAAATCTTCCATGGAACAATTCTGTAAAGGATTCTTTACGGGGAAAATTCATTCTTAAAAAAGTATGGGGAGATGTGATTATAGGAACCGAGATGCCGGAACGTGCATTTCTGGATACATTACGTTTAAAATTTATTGCTTTTGCTCCTGAATCGGTATCAGTAAAGGATTCACTCTCCACGGCTCTTACTAATGTAACCAAAGATTCGACTTTTTTCAGGTCCATCGACATTACCGATGTCGCAAATGTCTACTCGGATTCGGTTGCTGTTGCTGTAAAGGTATATATTCCTAAAGGAACGCGTATTCGTGCAGTTAATGATATCAATGTGCACGACTCAGCCTACAGCAAATATATCGGAAGAATGATCATTCATGTAAAAACACAATACCGTCTGAACGCAAAACTTGATTGGGAGGTGCTATCTCATGTCAATATGGATCTGGGAACCAGCAAGTTTAAAGTACCCGAAGCTTTGCGTTTTTTCAGTAAATTGGATGAACGTAGAGCGGTATTTAAAATGTGGCTGCGCAACAACTCGAATCTCAATCTATCGCTTTTTTCATTAGCAGCGCCCGATAATCTAATGGATACTCTCGATTCACTTACGATGAATGAAGTATACGAAATGCTTAAAAATCCGGATCTTGCTGTAGGGAAAGGTTATGTAAACCTTTTAGGCAATACAGGAATATCCGTTCCGAAACGGGATACTACTTTTGAGCAATATAATGAAATCCTGCTCAACGATCAGCAGATAAAAACACTTTTCAGTGCCGATTCACTCAATTTCAGATGGTGGGTAATGTTCAGGCCACAGGAGCGGGATGCGCTGACTGATACAGATTATATTGATATCAAATCCCGCTTTGGAATAGAGGGAATCAATAACACCGATTCATTGTTGATATGGGATTAAGGGGGTGGAATAGTATGAAAACAATTCATAAACTTTTTTCGGTTGTTACGATTACTGTTGTTGTTGCCGGCGCTGCTGTTGATCACAACCCCCTCAATAACGGCACGACATTAACCCGCAACGCCCAGGGATGTAATTTCGAAGGGGCAATACATAATCCTGCTCTTCTGGGAATGGAAAGAACTCCGAGGGGCGGACTTATGTTTCCGGGGACTATGATTGGTGTAGGCGCCTGGAGCGATAAACTTGCACTTTCGCCTTTCAACAAATATTGGACCGATAGTCTCAAGGAAACATCGGCTCTTGTTACGAAGATTCTGAAAAAAAGCTTCGATCTTGAAGGATTATCGCCGGATGAGGTTCCCGACAAATTGACAAAAGAACTTAAAGGCGGAATCACTACATACACGGGAAGTAAGGTCTCTCTCCTGAACATGGGCTGGAACCGTATCGCTTTTGACATAACTACACGTTTAGACGGGGAGTTCAGGATCCCTGAAGGTCCCCTTATGATGATTTTTTCCCGTGATAATGGCCTCCTGCCTGGTAATAAACTCGACTTCAGCACCCTTTATCAGGAAGCGGTATGGGCAACCGATTTTACATTCAGCCTCGGCCTTCCTGTAAATATTCCCGCCCTTCATGAGCTTTTCAAACTAGATTACGGCGCCGGAGGAGTAGGAGTCAAGTATATAATGGGTCACTCGGTGCTCAAAGCCACCACCGAAAGGGGAACAATCTATTTTGACGATGCACGAAACGAAATAAACGTCGACGGAGAGGTAAAGATTCAAACTGCAGGCTGCGGCTTTTCCGGTCAATGGAACGCCGCAAACCCGTTCGAAAAAGGTCTCCCGGCTTCCGGTCACGGCATAGGTTTAGATATCGGAGGAATTCTATACAATGACCATGGTACCCTCACTATTAATTTCAACAATATTGGTGTACTGTTGTGGGTCAATAATATTAAGGATGTTACCTATAAGATAAAAAAGGATGATCTTGACGTATATGATATTATTAAGGGTATCGAGGAGGCTGATCAGAAAGGAGGCGATCCAAACCTTTACATTTTCAATCGTAATGAAAACGAATATATTTCAGATGAAAATGATTCTCTCAGGGACGGAAACGGATTCATTACCTGGCTGCCGGCGGCACTCAATATCGGTTACTCCTACTTCTGGGACTTCTCCCGTAAAGAGAAACACGCAATACGTCTGCTTGCCGACTATTGTTACGCATCGGTAAATTATGAACAGGCGCTTGCAAAGACTCCTGGCCGGCGGTTCATTCCACGGTTTTCAGTGGGCGGAGAGGCTGGTGTTTTGTATGGTTTCATGCCTGTAAGGCTGGGCTACGTTTTCGGCGGCCCTGAACTTATAGCATCTGCATTAGGCGCGGGATTCAACTTCCGGTATCTTACAATAAACGCTTCATACAAAGCTGTCGGTAGTCCGCTCTTTATCCCTCGGCGCGGAATAGAGCTTGCGGCGGGGCTGGGTATCAACTGGGGAATGTCGGCTGACCGCGACGGGGACGAAATTCCTGACCGCGACGATAAATGTCCTTCCATAGCCGAAGATAAGGACGGTTTCGATGATGAAGACGGATGTCCGGATTACGACAACGACAATGATAGAATACCGGACACTCTCGACAAATGCCTTATGGAGCCGGAGGATAAAGACGGATTTGAGGATACCGACGGATGTCCGGATTACGATAACGACAATGACGGGGTTCCGGATAGTCTGGATCAATGTCCTATGGTGCCTGAAGACAGGGATAATTTCAAAGATGAAGATGGATGTCTTGACTATGACAACGATAATGATGGAATACCTGATACTCTTGATAAATGTCCCAATAATGCCGAGGACAAAGACGGATTCGAAGAGGAGGACGGTTGTCCTGACTACGACAACGACAGGGACGGAGTACCGGATTCACTTGACAGATGTGCGAACGAGCCTGAAGTGTACAACGGATATAAGGATGAGGATGGATGTCCTGATACACTGATAAAGCCTTCCGAAAAGGATGCAAAAGCTCTAAATACCAAACTTCAGGCGATAAACTTCAAAACCAACAGTGCGGAGCTTACCCCCGCCTCCTTTAAAGCGCTCGATTATGTGGCGGATTTTCTTAGAAAGTACGAGACGCTTCGATACGAGATACAGGGGCATACCGACAGTACCGGCCCGGATGATTACAATCTCGTGCTTTCGGCTGCACGTGCCGGAACCGTGAGAGTGTATCTGTTATCAAAGGGTATTCCTGAGGAACGGCTGATAGCAATCGGTTACGGTGAGACTGTACCTATCGCCGACAACAGAACCGCAAGCGGCCGCGCTAAAAACCGCCGTGTGGAATTCAGGATAATAGAAACCAATGACGAGTATAACGCACTCAAAGCACGGGAAGCGGAGTTCAAGATTAAGGTGCAGGAAGCGAAGATAAAAGGCGCGCGGTAAAAAAAATATAAGAGAGGGAAGGGAGGCGCCCCACCCCCTCTTTTCTTTTTTTATAAACAAAAGCGGGAATTGAATGTCATAAAGAATTTATTTTGTATTTTTAAGCGGATGGTTGTTTACAGATAAGATTAATTGATCGTTTAATAAAATTATTTCCGGCCGCCGGGCGTGCTTAATTCTCTAATCCACCATTCGTATAATTCATCAAGTGTTTTTTGGATGGGGATTTTCGGAATCCATCCCGTATGGTCTGTCAGTTTTCTATGATCACCTATCAATATCGTACTGATTTATTTTTTCTTTGTTTTGTCGAGGCTGTCTCTGATGTCAACCTGTCGCGACGATTTCCCTATAAGATAGTTCAATATCCAGGAAAGCTTGATTCCTCTTCCGCTGCATACATTGTAGACTTCGCCTGCTTTCCCTTTTTCGGTTATCAGGTAATATGCGTCGACGACGTCACGAACATCTAAGAAGTCGATCGTTCCATTAAGGTCGCCTACGGTTATCTCCGGTACGGAAAAACCAAGGTTTATTGATGCAATCTGTCTAGCCCAGTCTGAGCAAACAAATCGGGGCGATTGGCCCGGCCCGGTATGGTTGAAGGATCGCGTGCACCTTACATCGATTCCGAATTGACGATGGTACTGTAGGCCGAGGAGTTCCGCCGAGTATTTGGAAATGCCGTAGAAATTTGTCGGTTGCAAAGTAGTCTCCTCCGTAACTCCTTCGGCTGAAAGGGAGTTACCGTACTCCTGGGAAGATCCGACCATAAGAAGACGGGAAGAAGGCGATACTGTTCTTATCGACTCAAGAATCACCATTGTGCCCGAAATAACTATTTCTATCGCCTTAATGGGAGAACTCTCCGCGTCGGGCAGAAAAGCAATGCCGGCAAGATGGAAAACAATATCAGGCTTAATATCCCCCATGAGAGACGAAACAGCTTCGAAGTTACATATATCGACATTACGATATTCTATAGATTTTAAGATTGATTGCTCCTGAAGATCGATTCCGAAGACCTCTATTTTTTTTGAAAGTAAATATGAGGAAAGCTGTTTCCCAACAAATCCGTTGCTTCCTGTAATAAGCGCCTTTTTTTGTTCAATTGTAGTCATATATAGATAATAATTCCTCCTATTTTTTTTAATTGTAAATT
>FWPV01005670.1_pt1 | contig 24688 bp, 20 predicted proteins | sample 2228371 | NCBI WGS metagenome assembly FWPV01 (sample SAMEA103939776, study PRJEB20133) | metagenome | reverse complement strand
CGTGTAGCTATACTGCGCGCATAAACCGGTGGGTCAGTTTTAGATGAAAACCCCGGGTCAGTTTTGCGTGGAAATCAACATGCCTCCCACAACGATCCGCCGCAAAGCTAAGAACAGGGACGCTCTGCCCGCGGATCAGGGCGAACGTGTGCTGGGCCTGCAGCGCATAGGTGGCCAGGGACAAAAGATGGTGGAAGAGTGTGGTGATCCTTCGAACTTTGATGCAGCAGCTTGGACAGGCAACTGGCTAATGGCACCTCAGCCTGCGCTCGGCGGCAGGCTGGCATTGGAGTTTCTCCGCACGTCCACAGGACTGCAGCTCTTGTCCGAATTGCTCTCTCACAACGTCACGGGCGCATATGCCTAATTCCGGCGACAAACGCGACTCCCCCTCTGCCTGCAGGAACCTACCGACTACATTCCGCTCGCAGGATCCGAAGCGAACTATTGTCCGTAACTTATCTGCCAGGTTTCCGTGGTGGCCGCCTGACTTAACCGCACGAGTCTCCGCGAAAGCCCGGACGGCTCTCTGGAAGCCATTCTCTCAAGTTTCAAACGGTCCGAAAAGTCGGGAGCAGGACAGGCAGGCTGGAAACGGTAATGTCAGAGACCGAGAAGCCGGTTGACCGGGAAACGCTCTACAACGAAGTCTGGACCGAGCCTATGGTGGTGGTTGCGCCTCGCTATGGTCTCTCTGATGTCGGACTGGCGAAAATCTGCAGGTCACTGGCTATTCCCATTCCCAGCCGGGGCTACTGGGCCAAAGTCAAAGCCGGACGAATCATGCGGCGGGTGCCGCTTCCCGAGCTGAAAAGCTCAGGGTCTGTGCCGACAGGTCTGGTCAAGCTGCCGATGGAACAACTGACTGGACGCGAGGCAGCCAGCAAGACCGCCGCACGGGTGCGTAAAGACACTGCGTCCTTGTCTCTGCCGGAGGACGCATCGGCCCCACATCCTCTCGTGCTCGCCGCATCCAGGCGCCTGCGCAGACGCGATGGCTGGCCAGAAGACCCTCCGCTGCGTTCCGCCCCGAAGGAAGTGCTGCACCTGTCGGTGACCATAGGGACGCTAGACCGGGCACTTGCCATTGCAGATTCGCTTGTCAAAGTGCTGATCAAACACGGATTCGCGTTTGAAATCGATGCGGAGAACGGTCTAACCCTGATCAAGTCGCTTGAAACAGGCACGACGATGGCGTTTTCACTCACTGAATACGTGCCGAGGGCTCAGCATGTATTGACGCCCGCCGAGGAGCAGACGCAGAAGCGATACTGGAATCGATCGCGGCTGGACAGCTCGATCAGCTATCCAAAAATCCCGCAGTATGACTTCAGACCGACCGGGATCTTGACCATCCAAGTTGGCCGCTGGCCGTCCAGGTCATGGAAAGACACGCCCAAAACGCAGCTTGAACTACGCTTGGGTGAGGTAGCCGGCGGCATCGTGAAGCTGGCACAGGAAACCCACGCCAGGGAGCAGGAAGAAGCGCGTCGGAAGGAAGCGCACCGTCGTGCGGTAGCCCAGTACGAGTTTCTGACGAAGCGTCGTGCAGATGAAATACGGCGTTTTGAGCAACTTGAGACAGAGATATCCAACTGGGAGCGAGCGGCAAGGTTACGCGCCTACGCCGACCTCGTGGAGCAGCGGGCGAAAGCGCAAGCACCAATCAGCGGGGAAGTTGAGGCTTGGCTAGCTTGGGCGCGCGCAAAGGCCGACTGGCTGGATCCGCTCGTGCTCGTCTCCGACCCCATCCTGGACGCACCTGAACCAAAGCGGCCACCGGGCTACTGGTAGGTCAGCACCCATCATCAAAACAAACCTAACCTTTGTTTATAAAGGGAATTCTGTTCGGAAAGGTTATGCCTTATTTTCTGCCGATTGGACAGAATATGCATTATCCGTGTAGGTGACCGAACGCGTAACCGCTTGAAAACGGACAGGTTATGTTTTAGCCGCAGGTCACTTTTCGGGTAACGGCACACAGTGGGTTTTTCGTTTTTAATGGCTGGTTGAACGCTTCTGCACTGAGCCGGTGTGCTCGCTCGCGCCTGACCGGCCGGTCCCAGTTCATCCGCCGCGATCCGGCGCTCGCGCGCGTCAGCGCTGAATCGGGGCCGTTCGACCCCGCCCTATCCAGGCAGCGCTTCTGCGGCGCGCATCGGCTCTGCGGTCCCGGTGCCATTGCGTTCGCGCACCACCCGCATGAAGGCAGACGAGTCGCAGGGGCGCGAGAACAGAAAGCCCTGGTAGGCATCGCAACCTCGTTTTTCAAGGAAGTCGGCCTGAGCCCGGGTCTCGACGCCTTCAGCCACCGTGCGCAAGCCAAGCTTCTGGGCCAGTGCGAGGATGGCGTCGACCAGCACATCGTCGCTGGCATCGACTTCGATGTCGTGGATGAAACTGCGGTCGATCTTGAGCGTGCGCACAGGAAACTGCTTGAGCTTGCTGAGTGACGAGTAGCCGGTACCAAAATCATCGATGGTCAGGTGAACACCCAGTGCAGCAAGTCGGTGCAGGGTTTCGAGCGCCTGATCGACGTGTTCCATGATCGAGCTTTCGGTGATTTCAAGATGCAGCAGCGACGCCGGACACTGGCTGTCCGCCAGGGCCTGCGCGACGGATTCATCGAGCGAAGGCACGCTGAACTGACGTGCCGACAGATTGACGGCCACCGGGATGTCGCCCAGCCCGAGCGTCCGCCAGATCTGCACCTGGCGGCAGGCTTCACGCAGCACCCACTCACCGATCGGTACGATCAGCCCGGTTTCTTCCGCGATCGGGATGAACTGCATCGGCGACACCAGTCCGCGCTGTGGATCCTGCCACCGGACCAGCGCTTCGGCCGACGTAACCTGGCCGCTGCGCGCGTCGATGATGGGCTGAAAGTGCAGGCGCAGTTCGCCCTGATCAAGCGCTCGACGCAGGCCGGCCTCGACGTGCAGACGTTCGACCATGGCCTGCATCATTTCCGGCGTGAAGAAGGCCATCGCGTTCCCGCCCTGATCCTTGGCGCGATACATCGCGGTGTCGGCGTGCTGCAGCAACGCATCGGCGGTGGCACCGTCACGTGGAAACACAGCGATGCCCAGGCTGGTCGTGACCGACAGGACCTGCAGACCGACCTCGACCGGCGCTGCAAGTGCGCACAGTATCTTCCGCGCAACCGGCACGATGTGGTCCGCATCGGCCATGTCGGCGAGCACGACGACAAACTCGTCACCGCCCAGGCGCGCCACGGTATCGCCCTCGCGCACGCATCGGCCGAGACGACCGGCGACCTCCTGCAGCAGCAGATCGCCCTGGCTGTGGCCGAGGCTGTCGTTCACGGTCTTGAACCGGTCGAGGTCCAGCATCAGCACGCCCGCCACGCGACCAAGCCGCTGCGCCTCGGCCAGCGCGTGGCCGAGCCGGTCAGTCAGCATGTGGCGATTGGCCAGACCGGTCAGCGCGTCGATGCATGCCTGCCGCTCAAGCGCCTCGTTGTTGCGGGCGATCTGCTGACGCTGCTGGTCAAGAGAGCACGCCATGCGGTCAAGCGCCTGCATGACCTCGCCCAGTTCGCCACGCGGATACTGCGCATCGCGCGGTGAGCTGTAATCGCCGGCATCCACCCGCGAAATGGCCTGCATCAGCCGCATGGCCTGGCGTCGCACGGCAAACTCGCCCAGCAGGGCTGCGCTGGCAAACATGAGCGCGGCCAACGCAACAAGTGCGCCGAGTGCTCGCCGGAACTGGCCGTCTATCCGTTCGTTCAGATCGGCTTCGGGCACACTCAACGCCAGATGCAGGTCAGCGGCGGGCGTACGCGGCAGCGCGCTACGTGCCCAGATGCGTGCGTTTGCTCCTGGATCCAGGGTTTCGGTGCGTTGGGGATTGGTTGCCAGCATGAAACGCCGCTGCGCGGGCCCGATATCCATCGCGGTCTGCTGTGCCCCGGGGAAATCCATCACGATGGAGCCATCATGGTTCCACACCTGGAAATGCATGCGCGCATAGGGCAGCGCCTTGGCCACCGCACGGCCGTAATTGTCCATGTCTAGCGACGCCAGAAGGATGAAGCGCAGCGCGCCGTCGGCCGCACGCACCGGATAGGCGATCTGCAATACGCCCTTGCCGGTCAGGCGCCCGATCACAGGTTCCACCACCGGTCCGTTCGAGGTCAGCGCCTGGCGGAAATAGCCACGATCATTGAGCTGAAGCGTACGACCGCTGCGCAGTGAATCACAGTACAGCCGGCCGTCAGGCAGGATGTTCAGGATGCCCGTGTATTGCGGATGTTCCTTCAGCACGTCTGCGAGGAAGGCCGAGCAGGCAGCCTTGTCATCACTGCCGACGACGGACACGCGCCCGAGCCCGAACAACAACTGGACCGTGCCGGCGATCCGGTCGTCGAGTTCGTTCGCAATGATGTCGGTGCGCGCGATGAGTTGCTCGCGCGCCTGCGCGACCGTGGCGCTGCGGTTTTCCAGCAGCAGCCAGAGCATGGCGAGCACCGGCAGCACGGATGCCGCAAGCGCCAGCAGCAATATGCGCATGCGCAGGCTCACGCCAGCGCGCCCGGGGAGGTTCGATCCGCCTTCATGACTGCGCAGGCCCCCCTGATCATGGTCGGGAATTCAGTTCGTGATCATGATATCGGCTTGAGCCTGCAACACTGAAGCATCTGCGATGTCGCCGGTTGCGGACCCGGGGCAGACCCGCTGGAATCGATGCGATCCTTTACCTCGCCGTTCCGGCTCACGCTCATGTCGAAAGCAGACACCCGCGCAGAAAGGCGTCCTTTTCATATGGACGTCATCCCGGGCCTGTCAAACAGGCCCTGTGTCAGTTGCCCCGGACCATCGCCATCACCCGACCCATGTCCAGTGTTTCGGCCTGCTGCCGGATCTGCGGCAGGTACTGGGCCTGCATCTGCTTCGCTGGCGCGAGCAGGTTCTGGAAGGTGTCGCGCAACATCGCGGAATTCATCACCCGGCCGCCGGCGTAATAGCGTTTCGCCAGCTGGCCGAGCGCATAGGTGGTGGCAAACGAGAACGCCATGCCGGTCGCCGCGCCGCCCAGCTTGCCGAAAGTCTTGCCGGCCGCCTTGCCGAGCAGGCCGCCAAGCAGCTTGCGACCGAACTGTTCGAGGTATTGCGACGTCAGCCCGACGCCAGCCGCGGCAATGAATTCGCGGATGTGCCCCTGGTCCAGCGCCACGCCGTGCGCCTTGCCGATGCCGTAGACCATCTTGACCTGCAGCGGAATGATGGCCATCGACGCCCACGACTGCGGCAGCAGTTCCAGCGCGCCATTGATCAGCGAATGGTTGAGTATGGATTTGTCGAGTTCGGCTTCCGGGACCGACGACTGGAACACCGTCGCCGTCGCGGCAGCGGGTGCCGCCGCAACCGGCCGCTGCGCCCCACCGACCGATAACGGCACCGCGCCCTCACTGGAGGCCAGGATGGCTTCGGCTTCGGCATCGAAGGCGGCCGCCTGCTCGGCATCAAGCTGCAGACGCGTCTTCAGATCACCGAGAAAACGCTGTTCCGCTTCGCTCTGCCGGCCATCGGCGTCGCAGACGCACACCGCCATTTCATAGGCGAGCTGGCGCTGGCCTGCGTCGGTCAGCGCGGCGACGCACGCATCCAGCGACACCCGCCGGAGAAGCACATCCTGATAGACGCGGCCCAGATCGGCGCCACCCGCCTCCCCCGAAACGGATTCGGCGATACGGCGTATTTCGTCGCGTTCGCGGTCATGCTTGCTGCCATCGGCGAGCGCCGCATGCAACACGATGGCCAGCAGGGCGCTCTGTTCTTCGGGCTTCATGTCGTCACTCCGGTTCGGTTAATCGACTGCACTGCCGACGTGCTCACTGCGCCGCCTTCAGCGCAGCGATGCGTTCTTCCAGCGGCGGGTGCGTCATGAACAGGCGCTTGAGACCCATCGCACCGCCACCGGCGATGCCGAAGGCGGCCATCTTGTCGGGCAGCGGCTGCGGATGCATCGCATTCAGACGCTCCAGTGCCGCAATCATGTTCTTGCGACCGGCCAGCTGTGCGCCACCGGTATCGGCACGGAATTCACGGCGCCGCGAAAACCACATGACGATGATGGACGCGAGGACGCCGAGAATCAGTTCGGCGACGATCATCGTGACGAAGAAGGCCGGGCCGTGACCGTCTTCATTCTTGAAGACGACCCGGTCGACCGTGTGGCCGATGACGCGCGACAGGAACATCACGAATGTATTCACGACACCCTGGATCAACGCGAGCGTCACCATGTCGCCATTGGCGGCGTGCGCGACCTCGTGACCGAGCACCGCTTCGGCTTCTGCGCGCGTCATCTGCTGCAGAAGGCCGGTCGATACGGCGATCAGCGAACTGTTCTTGCTCATGCCGGTGGCGAAGGCGTTCACATCCGGCGAGTCATAGATGCCGACCTCCGGCATCTTGATGCCGGCTTCTTCCGAATACTTGCGAACGGTTTCGTAGAGCCAGAACTCGGTCGAATTGGCGGGCGTTTCGATGACCCTTACGCCCATCGATTTCTTGGCCGTCCATTTCGAGATGGCGAGCGAAATCAGCGAGCCGCCGAAACCCATCACCGCGGCAAAGATGAGCAGCGATCCGAGGTTGAGTCCGTTCTCGTTCAGATAGGGCTCGACGCCCAGCAAGCGCATGGTGATGGACAGGACCAGCACGATCGCCATGTTGGTGGCGAGAAAAAGCACGATGCGTTTCATGGTGTAACTCTCCTTGTATGTCCGGAAGCCGGTGGCGCGGATAACCGTCGTCACTTCGATGACCGATTGCCAGTGATGCTAAGCGCCACCCGGACTTCCATCAAGACGAACATATCTACGCTTTACTTCCAAAATAACGAAGTCAGGGCGAGTGCGCCAAAGGCCGTTCCCGCCATGGCTGCGCTTTGCCAACCGTGCGCGACGGCCATCCTTGTCAGACAGGCGGATCAGCCATCTGTCCATCTTGCTTCGTGCGCTTCAAGCCGCTATACCGTCGACGCCGGACACGAGCCGGCAAGGATGGTACGAGTGGATCGAACAGAATGGCCACAACGCACGCGCGCACAACTCCCGCATCGACAGGCCTACTCTGGGGGCTGACCGCCCTGTTCGCCTTGCGGGTGTTCGCCCAGGCCTTGCAGTACTGGGCGCCGATAGACAGCCTGCCGGACGTCGCTGCGTTTCAGGGCAGCAATCTGCCTTATCCGGTGCTGCTGACCAGCCAGCTTCTGATCCTGCTGCTGATGTGTCGGGGCACATGGCTGGCTGGCCGCGGCAGATTGGTCTGGTCCGATGGAACCCGTTATGGTGCGAAGCTGGCCGGCCGCATCTATCTGGCAGGGTCCATCGCGCGCATCGGTGTCGGTGTACTGATACCCGCGGCGCCCGCCTGGTTCAGCAGCTGGATCCCCGCCATCTTCCATCTTGTGCTGGCCGCCTTCGTGCTCGCGCTCACCCATCACGCATCGCCTGCAACGCCCTTCCGATGAACACCGCACTGAGCCATGGCCTCTATCCGGCCGGTCTGACCGGTGCCGCGCTGTTGTTCTCCGTTCTGCTGTCAGTCGGCGCACCCCTCACTTTGGCCAGTCACCTGCCCATCGTACTGACCGGGGTCGCCATCCTGCTGCTCGAGCAGCGATGCTTTGCCCGTGCCGACTGGAAGCCGCATGCTGCAGACCTGCGTACCGATGCTGCCTTCATGGCCACCGTACAGGTCGTCTGGCCGTCGCTGCTGGCGGCGGCTTTCGTATTTGCGCTGGCTGATTTCAGGCATGACGCCGGTCCGGACGGGCCATGGCCGCATGACTGGCCGCTGCCGCTGCAGGTGCTGACCATGGTGCTGGCGGTGGACCTGATGCGTTACTGGCTGCATCGAGCCTGCCATCACTTCCCGGCACTGTGGCGGCTGCACGAGGTCCACCATTCGCCGGACATCCTTTACCTGCTGAACGTCGGACGCTTTCATCCGCTTGAAAAAGCGTTGCACTTCTCGCTCGATACCGCGCCCTTCCTGCTGCTCGGCGTGGCACCCGAGGTGCTGGCGGGTTATGCCCTGGTGTACTCGGTCAATGGCTTCTTCCAGCACAGCAATCTGGCACTGCGCTACGGGTGGCTGAACTACGTGGTGGGCAGCGCGGAAACCCATCGCTGGCACCATGCGCGCGACCCGAAAGTCGCAGCCTGCAATTTCGGCAGCACGACGGCCGTGTGGGACGTGCTGTTCGGCACCTGGTATCTGCCGCCCGGACGCGAGGTCGGCGAACTGGGCATACCGGACCGGCACTATCCACAGGGCTTTCTGGCGCAGATCGCTGCGCCGTTCCGGCACGTCCGCCACTTGCCGCTGCAGCCGGTCAGGCGGCAGCTGCTGCACCTCGGCCTGCGCTGGATTCGGTGGCGGGCCGGGCGAAGGCTGGCACAGGTGACACGCGACCCGATGCGCGCGCAGGACGCCGTACTCGCGCGCATCCTGCGCGACAACCGCGATTCCGCATTCGGCCGGCAGCATGGCTTTGCCGCGCTCGAGGGTTACACGGCCTATGCCAGCACGGTGGATGTGCAGGACTACGAAACGCTGCGCCCCTACATCGAGGCCGAAATCGCACGCGGCGAGGCGGCGCTGACCCTGGCGCCACCCGCAGGCTACGTCTGCACCAGTGGCACCACCGGACAGCCCAAGCACGTGCCGGTGACCGCCGCCCATCTGGCCGAACTGGGGCAGCTTCAGCGGACCGCGGTCGCGTTCCAGCACGGCGTATGCCCGCACGCATTCGACGGCACGCTGCTCGTCATCTACAGCCCCATACATGAAGGGCTGCTGGCCAACGGCAAGCATTTCGGATCGGCGTCGGGCATCGTCGCACTGAACTCACCCGGACTCGTGCGTGACCGCTTCGTCGTGCCGCCGGAGGTCATGGCGATTCCGGACAGCCGGGTCAAATACCTCACCATCCTTCGGCTCGCCGTCGTACGGCGCGATGTCAGCTATCTGGGTACGGCGAATCCGAGCACCCTGCTGCAGCTCGCGCGGCTCTATCGCGCACATTCAGGCCAGCTGGTCAGCGATGTGCGTCAGGGTGGCTTCTTCCTGTCGGACGCCCTGCCCGGAAACGTGCGAGCAGCGCTGGCCGGCCGGTTGCAGGCCGACCCGGCACGGGCGGATGTCCTGGCGAAGCTCGACGCGTGCGAAACGCCGCCGAAGCTGGCCGATCTGTGGCCCGAGCTGAAACTGGTGGTGACCTGGACCTGCGCCAGCGCCGGTGTTGCAGCCGACGCCTTGCGCGCCGAACTCGCGCCGGCTACCCGCCTGTTCGAACTGGGTTACATGTCGAGCGAATTCCGCGGCACGATCACGCTCGGCCGGAATCGCGGCAGCGGCCTGCCGACGCTGGACACGCACTTCTTCGAGTTCGTCGAACGCCAGCGCTGGGACACCGGCCAGCCGGCGTTCCTGACGATCGACGGTCTGCAGAAGGGCCACGAGTACTACGTGATCGTCACCACGCCGTCCGGGCTCTACCGCTACTTCATCAACGATGTCGTCAGGGTGACCGGCTTCCTGCACCGCACACCCCTGTTGCGTTTCGTCCAGAAAGGCAAGGGCGTCACCAGCATCACCGGCGAGAAGCTGTACGAAGCGCAGGTGCTCGACGCGGTGCGACAGGTAATGGCACAGCACGGCCCGCCGGCCCGCTTCGTGATGATGCTGGCCGACGAAACACTCAGTGCCTATCGGCTGCATGTGGAACCCGACCCGTCGCTGGCGCTCGATGCACTGGCCTTCGGGCAAGCGGTCGATGCGCAGCTGTGCCGGCTGAACATCGAGTACGGCGCCAAGCGCGAAAGCGGGCGACTGGGTGCGCTCGAGGCGCACTGGCTCGCGGCAGGCACCGGTGAGGCCTACAAGGAGGACTGCGTGCGACGCGGCCAGCGCGAAGGACAGTTCAAGGTGGTCGCGCTGAACTATGCAAGAGACATGCGATTCGACTTCCGGCCGCACCGGCGAACGGATTGACGCCATGCCGCTCGACGCCCTGACCGCACGTCCGCTCGATCTGCCGTTCCGCGAAGCCTTCCGGCACGCGTCGGCCGAGCGCTCGTCCATGCAAAGCCTGTGGGTGAGCGCATGCGGCGGCGGCTTCATCGGCCACGGCGAAGGCTGCCCGCGCGAGTACGTCACCGGTGAAAGCCTGACCGGCGCGCAGGCCTTCGTTGCGTCGCACGTCGACGAATGGCGGTCGAGCATTCACGATCTTGCATCGCTGCGTGACTGGATCGAGCGAAACCACGCGCTCATCGATCGCCACCCGGCGGCCTGGGCGGCGGTCGAACTTGCGCTGCTCGATCTGTTCGCGCAGCAGCAGGACGACCCGGTCGAACGCCTGCTCGGACTACCGCCGCTGTCCGGCCGCTTCGAATACAGCGCTGTGCTCGGCGACGCCGAAACCGGGCGCTTCGCCGCGCAGCTGGCGCGTTACGTCCGGCATGGCTTCCGCGACTTCAAGATCAAGCTGTCCGGGGATGCGGTGCGCGACCGGCAGAAGATCGAGGCGCTGACCGCTGCAGGCATCGCGCCAGACCGGGTACGTGCCGACGCGAACAACCTGTGGCGTGACCCCGCCATCGCTGCGGATTTCATCACCGCGCTCGGCATGCGCTTCGCGGCACTCGAAGAACCGCTAGCTGCAGGCGACATCGACGCGCTGGACGTCCTGGCCGAACGGCTCGATACACGCATCATCCTGGACGAGAGCCTGCTGCGCATCGATCAGCTCGACCGGCTGGCCGACGCGCCGGCACGCTGGATCGTGAATGTCCGGGTGTCCAAGATGGGCGGTCTGATCCGCTCGCTGGCCCTGGTCGAGGCTGCGCGGTCCCGCGGCGTATCGCTGATCGTCGGCGCCCACGTGGGCGAAACGAGCCTGCTGACGCGCGCTGCACTCACTGTCGCCGATCACGCCCGCCCTCATTTGCTGGCGCAGGAAGGTGCAGTCGGCACACATCTGCTTGAAACCGATCCGGTACACCCGTCGCTGATGTTCGGCGCCGGTGGCGTGCTGGACATGGAATGTCTTGGCATCGCTGCACGGCCCGGCTGGGGCCTGACAGTGGTCACTCCGGACCCTGCCAGCTGACGACCACGCGCCTGCCAACGGGCGCGGATCACACAGGGTTGTTGCGACGCAACAACAGCTTGCGCATACTTGGACCTCCGATCCGTTCAGATTCCGCCATGCCCATCTTCTGCTTCATCCGCCGCACATTCGTCGCAGTCGCCCTGCTCGCCAGCGCGTCGGCCGCTCCGGCACTTGATTCACCGCCACCGCTGAACCTCGATCACCGGCATTTCACCGTATCCGGCCTGTCGTCCGGTGCCGCCATGGCGGTGCAGATGGGTGTGGCGCACTCGTCGCGGGTGCGCGGCATCGGCATCGTGTCCGGACCACCCTATCTGTGCGCGCAGGGATTCGTCACCAAGGCGACCAATGACTGCCTGACGCTGGGGCGCACCTGGTTGCGCGAACTGTTCGGACCGATGTTCGGGCTGTCGCTGTTCAGTTCGGGCGAGCGCGACATCGAGGTGCAGGACCTGATCGCCGACACGAAGAAACTGGCGCAGCGCGACCGCATCGATCCGGTCGCCAACATGGCCGGACAGCGGATCTGGGAATACCGCGGCAGCGAGGACCGCGTGGTCGGCGCCAAGGCATCCGCGGCGCAGCACACCTTCTTCCTGCATTTCAACGGCCTGATCGTGCGCGGTGAGCCGCGCGCCACGCCGCATACGCTGCCAACGAACGACCCGGCGCAGGGCGCGTGCGACGTCAGCGACGAGGATTTCGTCAGCGGCTGCGATTTCGATGCCGCCGGCTTCATGCTGCGCAGCCTGTACAAGAAACCGCGCGCCCGCGCGGATGACGGAGCCGGCCAGTGGTACGCACTGCGTCAGGCCGACTACGTGCCGGTCACCCCCGGCATGGCCGATCCCGAGGCGGCGATGCGCATGCTGGGTCTGGCCGAATCGGCCCATGTCTTCGTGCCCGAGCGCTGCCGGGACGAAAAGTGCGGCATCCATGTCGCGCTGCATGGCTGCCAGCAGGGCATGACGGACGAAGCGTTCCAGGCCTTCAGCGAAGGTGGGGGCTACACGCGCTGGGCCGGGCCGCTGCGTCTGGTGCTGCTGTTTCCGCGCGTCGACGCGATCAAGCCGCTGGAACGCGGCAGCTGGGACAGCGTCGGCAATCCGATGGGCTGCTGGGACTGGTGGGGCTACACCACGCCGACCGATCTGCATGGCTACGCCACACGCGATGCGCCGCAGATCCGCACGCTGATGAATATGGTCGACAAGCTGGGCAAGGCCGAATAGGCACCGCCGCCGAGACCGGTCGAGCGCTCAGGCGGCCTTCGCCTGAACCGGCGCAACGGCCGCCAGCAGGATGCGCTCGATGTCATCGTTGGCGCGCACTGGCCGCAATTGCTGATACAGCACCTCGGCCTGGGGATACGTCCGCCGCAGCAGGTTCAGCCATTGCTTGAGCCGGCCGGCTGCGTGGCGCGCTTCCACGTGGCCGAGCACACGCCGCCAGTACTCGGCCAGCAACGGCGCGAACTGCAGCCAGTCCTGCGCCGGCGCGGTCGCCGCCTCACCCCGGATGTGCCGTCGGATGCGTTCGGCCAGCAGCGGGTCGGCCACCGCGCCGCGACCCAGCATCACGTCAGCGAGGCCGCTTTCCGCGCGGCAACGCAGGTAGTCCGCCACCGTCCAGATTTCGCCATTGGCGATCACCGGCACCTTCACCGATTCGGCAATGCGCGCGATCCACGGCCAGTGCGCCGGCGGGCGGTAGCCATCGGCCTTGGTGCGGGCATGCACGACGACCATCTGCGCACCGCCGTCGGCCAGCGCCTGCGCCGCCTCGATGGCGCGCGCGGTGTCGTTCACGCCGAGCCGCATCTTGGCGGTGAAAGGCACGCGGCCGGCCACCGCACCGCTCACTGCCCGGACGATGTCGAACAGCAGTTCCGGTTCGTCGAGCAACACCGCGCCACCGCGGTGGCGGTTCACCGTCGGCGCGGGGCAGCCGAAATTCAGATCGATGCCCGCCGGCCGCAGCTGCGCCAGCAGATCGGCGTTGTCGGCGAGGCAGGCCGGATCCGAGCCGAGCAACTGAACGCGCAGCGGCACCCCACCGGCCGTTGTCGACTGCGTGAGCAGTTCCGGCGCAACGCGCGTATAGACGCGTGCGGGCAGCAGCATGTTGGTGACACGGACGAACTCGGTCACGCACCAGTCGTAGTGCGTCACCTGCGTGACGACTGCACGCAGGCGTGCGTCAAGCAGACCTTCCATTGGCGCAAGCAGCAATCGGGGTGAATCGGACGACGGGACGGACATGCGGGGCGGTGGCGCCGGCAGGGCGCGCTACGCTGGAAGGAGCGTGATTATCGCCGCATCAGGCGGCGCACGGTGATGCGCACAATCTGTGTGTGGTGCCCGGAGCGGGGATCGAACCCGCATGACTTGCGTCGAGGGATTTTAAGTCCCTTGTGTCTACCAGTTTCACCATCCGGGCCAGAACGCGCATGCCCTGCCGCTGCACCGGCATGCCGCCCGGAAAATAGCATGTGTGCGCGCCTCGCGGCGCGCTCGCCGGTCAGCGCTGACGCACGCTCAGTCGCGGTGCATCGCGTTTGCCGCCGACCTCGCCGATGACCGCCGGCGCGGAAAAGCCATGGCGGTCGAACACGGCGCAAACGGCCTCCAGGCTGGACGGTTCGCATGTCACAAGCAGGCCGCCGCTGGTCTGCGGATCGGTCAGCAGGGCTCGGTCTTCGGCGGCGAAGCCTTCCGGCAGCAACACTTCGCTGCCGTAGCCACCCCAGTTGCGACCCGAAGCGCCGGTGACGCAGCCCGCAACCGCAAGCGCGCGCACGCCATCGAGCAGCGGCACCTGCGCCCAGTCGATGTGCAGGTCGCAGCCGGCCCCGCGCGCCAGTTCGAGTGCATGGCCGGCGAGTCCGAACCCGGTCACGTCGGTTATCGCATGGACACCTGGCAGCGCGGCCAGATCAGGCCCGGGCGTATTCAGTTTTGTTGTCGTGGCGATCATGCGGGCGTAGCCGGCGTCATCGAGCATGCCCTTCTTCAGCGCCGCCGACAGAATGCCGACCCCGAGCGGCTTGCCGAGCACCAGCAGATCGCCCGGCCGGGCATCGGCGTTGCGTCGCACCTGCTCCGGATGCACCAGCCCCATGGCGACCAGACCGTAGATCGCTTCGACCGAATCGATCGTGTGACCGCCCGCCACCGGAATGCCGGCATCGCGGCACACGCTGGCGCCGCCTTCGAGAATGCGGCCGATGGTGGCAACCGACAGCACGTTGATCGGCATGCCGACCAGCGCCAGCGCCATGATGGGCCGCCCGCCCATGGCATAGACATCGCTCAGCGCATTGGTGGCCGCGATGCGACCGAAGTCGTACGGATCGTCGACGATGGGCATGAAGAAATCGGTGGTGGCCACCAGCGCCTGTTCGTCATTGAGCCGGTACACGGCAGCATCATCGGCCGTTTCGATGCCGACCATCAACTCGCGCGGCATCGGCATCGCAGGCATGCCCTTCAAGATGTCGGACAGAACGCCCGGCGCGATCTTGCAGCCACACCCTCCACCGTGCGACAGCGTGGTAAGGAGGGGTTCGGTGGCGGGTTGCTGTGCGGTGCTCATGATGGAATTCCTGGGTCACGCGGTTCATCGGGACGGTGTTGCCGTCGGGGGTGCGTCAAAGGATGCCAGACATTCGTCGATCAGCGCATGCAACGCCGAGCGTTCGTGTTCGCCCGAAAAAAGTGACGACTTCGCCTCACACTGACGCGCAAGATGCGCCAGCCAGTCGGGATCGTCGCGCGCACGTGCCATCAGCACCGCCAGCGCGTGTGCGTCGCCCGGAGCGCAGTAACCATCGTAATCCGCACCGAGCAGGCCGACATTGCCGTCGATGCGCGATGCCAGAACCGGCACGCCGCTGCGGATCGCCTCGATCACCGTATGCGCGCCGCCTTCCATGCGGCTCGGATGCACCCGCACGCTGGCGAGCTGCAGGCGACGACGGGTGTCGTCATGCAACAGCCCGCCCAGCCAGCGGTAGTCCGGGTACTGGGTCATCAGGCTGCGCGCCGCCTCGCCCAGCGCCGGGTCGAGCGCACTGCCGATGTGGTCGATGCGGATATCGCGCCGCGCCGCCAGTTCGCGCACGGCGTCGAACAGGACATCCGGTGCCTTTTCCGCTCGCAGGTGCCCTATCATCAACGCGCGCAGATAGCGGGCCGGGGGTGCCTGCCGCACGCGCGAAGGACACGACTGCAGCACGACGCGGCAGCGCGGCTGCAGCGCAACAGGCAGCGAGCGCGGGCCGAGCGCGTTGAGCACGACCAGCCGGTCGGCGATGTCGAGCGCGTGGCGGGCAGACGCATCGGTCGCGATATCGCGGTAGAGATCGGTACCGGTCAGCACGACGATCAACGGCCGCTCCGGATGCCGTGCGCGCCACGCCGAAGCGGACGCGGCGGAACGACGGGCGTGCAGCGCGATCATCATGCTTTCGTCGCCGCCGTTCCACGCCGCGGTCAGCCGCACGTCGAAACGGTCGCGCAGCATCGACGCCCAACGCCGCGCGGTTCGCCAGTTGCCGTTGTTGGCATCGGCCAGCGCCGGCGTGACGATGACCACCTTGAGACGCGACATGGAGCTTTCCGTCATGAATGTTGTGCAGTCATCGACCGGCGCCCGCTGCGGCGGCAGGGCGCTGCTGGTTCAGGCACTGCAGGACAGTCGTGCCGACACACTGGCGCGCTTCGCCGATTACCGGCGTGCCTTTCCGGATCTGCGCATTCCGTTTCACGAAACCCTGAACCCGCCGCTGTGGGAGCTGGGACACATCGGATGGTTCCAGACCTGGTGGACATCACGCAACCCGCAGCGCGCGCTCGGCTGGCGCGCCGATCCCGATGCTGCACGGCTGCCGGCCGCCCGCGCCGACGCCGATGCGCTGTTCGATTCGAGTCGCGTGGCGCACGCCCTGCGGCCGGGGCTTGCGCTGCCCGACGCAGCCGCCATGCTCGACGACCTGCAGACCCAGCTCGATGACGTGATCGCGCTGCTCGAGCAGACGCCCGAACACGATGAAGCGCTGTACTTCTTTCGCCTCGCACTGCTGCATGAAGACATGCATCACGAAGCTGCGCTGTACATGGCGCAGCAGCTCGGCATCGTGATCGACGACGCACGCTGGCGGCCCGTGGCTATCGCACGCGGGCAGACAGGCGACGCCCTGCACTTTCCCGCCAGCATCTGGATGCTCGGACATTCCGGAGCCGGCTTTGCCTTCGACAACGAGTGTGCGGCCCACCCGGTCGACCTGCCGGCCTGCGAAATCGACCGGGCCGTGGTCACCTGGCGCGACTACCTGCCCTTCGTCGACAGCGGCGCGCATGAGGACGCGCGCTGGTGGAGCGATGCCGGCTGGCGCTGGAAGACCGCTCAGGACCGGCGGCATCCGCGCTATCTGCGCCGGCACGCGGGCGGCTGGGAACAGCTCCTGTATGGCCACTGGTTCGAGATCGATCCGGATCATGCCGTCAGTCATGTCAGCGCTTACGAGGCCGAAGCCTGGTGCCGATGGGCCGGCCGGCGGCTGCCCACCGAAGCGGAATGGGAGCGCGCCGCCGTTGACGAGCCTGCCGCATTCGAATGGGGGCACGTATGGGAATGGACCGCCAGCACCTTCCTGCCCTACCCCGGCTTCACGCCGCATCCTTATCGCGACTATTCCGCGCCCTGGTTCGGCGACCGGCGCGTGCTGCGCGGGGCGTCGTTCATGACCCAGCCGCGCATGCATCACCCGCGCTACCGGAATTTCTTCCGCCCGGAGCGCGACGACGTGCCGGCCGGCTTCAGGACCTGTGCAGCGGGCTGAATGCATGGCTCACGCCGGCAGCGCCAGAAAGACGCCGAAGCGGACCTGCGCATCCATCCAGCACGACACCTCGCCGAAACCCGCTTCGCGCAGCAGCGTCTCGAAGGCGATCGACGTCCACTTGTAGGAGTTTTCCGTGTGGATGCGTTCGCCTTCAGCGAAGCGCCGCTCGCCGCCCGACCAGCGCACGGTCACCGCACGACGCGCCTCCAGATGCATTTCGATGCGCGATGCCGCGCCATCGAAGCGTGCGACGTGCCGCCAGCCAGAGACGTCGAAGTCGGTGCCCGCAACGCGATTCAGGTGACGCAGCACATTCAGGTTGAAGGCTGCCGTCACACCCAGCGCGTCGTCGTATGCCGCTTCAAGCTCCGCCGTGTCCTTGACCAGATCGACCCCGATCAGCAGGCCACCGCCACGCGTTGCCGCACAGGCTTCGGCAAGCAGGCGGCGGGCATCCGACGGTGCGAAATTGCCGATGCTGGAACCCGGGTAGAACACCAGCGCAGGGCCTTCGTACAGGGTATCCGGCAGATCCAGGCAGGCCGAAAAGTCGCAGCCGACACCCAGCATGTCCATGGCCGGATGCGCGCGCTGCAGACATTCGATCGACTGCCGGAGAAACTCGGCGGAAATGTCGATCGCGACGTAGCGGCGCGGCGCGAAGGCATCGAAAAGCGCTGCGGCCTTGGCACAGCTGCCGGCACCGAGATCGATCAGGTCGAAGGCGGTGCCGGCATGCGCGCGGAAGCGTTGCGCCATGTCGTGAGCGCGCGCGGCGAATATCGCCGCTTCGGTGCGCGTCGGGTAGTACTCGTCCAGCGCGGTGATCGCCTCGAACAGACGCGAACCGAGCACATCGTAGAAGTATTTGGGCGACACCGACGCCACGGGCTGCATCAGCCCGGCCAGCACATCGTCCAGCCGCAGGGTATCGTCGATCGGCTGCAACTGAATGAAACGCGGTGTTCGCATCATGGTCCTATCGCACGCCTGATATTTGTCGGTCGGGCGCAGCATATCGCACGCTGCACCTCCATCATCGGCTGGCCGCACGCTCTGCTCACTGGACGATCAATGCCCCCAATCCGCCGCATCGGTCTGCTCTTCGCCTACGACTGGGACCGCATCGGCTTCGAACGGCACGGCTCGCGCTACAAGTTCTACCGTGCCGGTTTCGATCTGTTTTCCTTTCCGGACAATCTGCGACTGACCGGTTTCGATCTCGATCGCTTCGCCGCGCGCACGGCCGATCGCGCGAAGCGCCACCGATGGTCGGCCGTGCTGTCGCATCACGAGCCGTTCGGCGCGCTGGCAGCCGCCATGGTGGCCGAGCGCCTCGGCCTGCCCGGCGTGCCGCCCGAGGCGATTCTGGCTGCGCAGCACAAGCTGCATGCCAGGCGGGTTCTGGCGCGCGTGGCGCCGGAGGCCTGCCTGGCATTTGCCGGGCTCGATCTGGATTACGGCGAACCGGTACCGGAGCGACTGCCCGGGGATTTCGAGTATCCCGTTTATGTGAAGCCGATCAAGGCGGCATTTTCGGTGCTTGCACGCGAAGTCGGCGATCGGTCGGCACTGCAGGCGCACATCCGCTTCGACTGGCGGGAGCTCTGGGTGATCCGGCATCTGGTCGAGCCCTTCGATCGCGTATGCCGGGCACGGCTGCCGCAGGCCGGGAGCGCGCATCGCCTGCTGCTGGAGGCGCCGGTTGATCCGGGTACACCGCAGTTCAACCTCGATGGCTGGGTATTCGACGGACAGGTGCACGCACTGGGCGTCGTCGATGCGATCATGTACCCGGACACCCAGGCCTTCATGCGCTGGGAGGTGCCGAGTCGCCTGCCGGAATCGGTGCAGGCGCGCGCGCTCGATGTCGCGCGGCGTTTTCTCGGTGCAATCGGTTATTCGCTCGGTTTCTTCAATCTGGAGTTCTTCTACGACACGGCCACCGATCGGCTGACCGTCATCGAATGCAATCCACGCCTGGCCTCGCAGTTCTCGGATCTCTACCGCGGCGTGCAGGGCATCGATGCACACGCCTGGCCGCTGGCGCTTGCACTCGGCGAAGATCCGAGGCTGCTGCACCGCGAAGATCCCACCGACCGCGCAGCCGCCAGTCTCGTCTATCGCGCCTTCGACGCCGATGGCCTGCCCGCCATGCCTGACCGGGCATTGCAGGGCGTGTGGCAGCGGCAGTTTCCCGACGGACTGCTGTTCGCGTTCGGCCGTCGCGGATACAGCCTGCGACGCGATCTGAAATGGACCGGCAGCCACCGTTACGGCATCGTTCATCTGGGCGCACAGGATGCGGCACAGCTCGAGGCGCGGGCCGAAGCGGCCAGCCGCATGCTGGGCTGGCCGGTGCCCTACGCCGGAGATGCTCGCCTCGAGCGACAAAGCAGCCCGAGCACGCGCGAAGTTGCCTGATTCCACGTACTGACTGAAGGTCACTTCGACACGCTGTGTAAGCAATCCGCTGATGCGGCGGTCCGTTCTGGTTGTTCGACTCAACCGAAGGAGACCCGCATGAACCGCTTCATCCGCTTCACCGCAGTTGCCGCCCTGTCCCTGGCTGCCAGCCTGGCCCACGCGCTCGACATCCAGCCCTACACGGCGGCGGCACTCGGCGCCGCGCAACAGGCCGGCAAGCCTGTGGCGGTGCACTTTCACGCCGAATGGTGCTCGACCTGCAAGACACAGGAGAAGGCACTCAATGCGCTGAAAGCCGAAAAGGGTCTGGACATCACCGTTCTCATCGCCAATTACGATGAAGAGAAGGATCTGAAGAAGCAGTACAAGGTGCGCAGCCAGTCCGTGCTGATCGTATTCAAGGGCGAGCAGGAAAAAGCGCGCCTCGCCGGCGACACGGACATCGAGAAGATCCGCAGCGCGCTGCAGGCCGGTCTGTGAGTTCGGCGGCCGAGCTCGGGCTGGCGCTGGCTGCAGGCAGCCTGACGACACTGTCGCCCTGCGTATTTCCCATCCTGCCGCTGGTGGTGGGCGGTGCGGTGCAGGCGAACCGTCTGGCACCGGTGGCGATGGGGCTCGGCATGGTCGCATCGTTCGCGCTGCTGGGCGTGCTGGTCGGCGTACTCGGCGACGCACTCGGGCTCGATGGTGATCTCATCCGCACAGCCGGCGCCTGGCTGCTGATCGCCTTCGGCATCGTCATGCTGGTGCCGGCGCTGAGCGACCGCTTCAGTCTGTTGATGAGTCCGATCGCAGCCACCGCGCAGCAGGCCAGCAATCACGTCGATGCCGGCTCGCTGCGCGGAAGCTTCCTGCTGGGCGCGGTGCTCGGCATGGTGTGGAGCCCCTGTTCCGGGCCGCTGCTCGCCTCGGCGCTGACGCTGGTTGCCAGCGAAGGCGGCGCCGCACGCGGTGCGCTGATACTCGGCCTGTTCGGTCTCGGCGCTGCGACACCGCTGGTCGGCTTCGCATACGCGTCGCGGGCCGGCTTCATGCGGTCACGCAACTGGGTGCTGGCGCACATCGACCGCATCAAGAAGGGGTTTGGCCTGCTCATCCTGCTGGCGGGCCTCGCCGTGCTGCTGGGCTGGGACAAGCAGCTCGAAGCAGCGGTGCTGAACTTGCTGCCGGACGGCTGGGTCCGGACGACCGTCATGTTCTGATCACGGCTGCGCAAACGCACGCAGCATCATCGTGGTCAGATCGTGCAGACCGCCGCGCGGCTCGCGTGGCGGTTCCAGCCCGGCGTGAAAACCCTGCGCGGCGAAGCGTGCAAGCAGGTCCGGATCGCGCGACACGATATGCACCGGCACGTCCCACGAGGCACCTTCGCCACTCACGCTGGCAGCGGGTTGGTGGTCTCCGACCAGAATGTAGGTCGTCTCGCGCGGCGGTGGCCGGCGCAGGTGGTCGCCGAGCCAGCGATAGGTGTATTCGACCATCGCCACATAGCCCGGAAACATGTTCAGCCAGTCCGGCTTCACGGCCAGCGCGCGCGCGCTGTCGTCCGGATCGAACGGGGTGTCGCCGAGCAGCTTCCGCGGGTCGGACTGATACGGCGGATCGTGGCGAACGGGCCGCTTGTGATGATGGTGCCTGTGAAGTTGCCGCTGATGAGTCCGGCAGATGGCAGGTGATCGTCGGGAAAAACACAAATCGCGGAGGCGAGTGGGCATCGCGCGGGAACAGTTGCTCGAAGCGCGCAGCGGCGTACTGGTCGGGAATTTTCCAGTAGCCGAATTCAGGTCCGGGGTAATCGAGATCGCGGCCTTCCACGAACTGGTCGTAACCGTAGAACACGCGCTCAGGCCAGTCCCAGAACAGGGCCGGGTAGAAGCCGAACGTGCGGTATCCGTTGGCGCGGAACAGGGTGATCAGTGTCAGCGGATCAGTCAGGTCCAGCCCCGACAGCATGCCCAGTTGCGCAAGATCCGACGCACCACCGAAAGTCGGCGAGCGCATGAAGGCGGACACCACGCTGAAGCCTCCTGCCGCAATGTCGGCCGCCAGTCGCTCGCGCGCCGGCTTCAGGCGGGCTGCTGCCTCGGGATTGTCGTAGACCACCGCGCCATAGGATTCGAGCGGCATCAGATAGACATCGCTGCCACGCAAACCTGCCAATGCCGTCCCGGATGGCGCCGCAAGGGCCGCATCGAGCGCGTCGACGCGCGGCAGGATCTGCCCGACGCGTTGATCGGTGAAGGTGGCCGTCAGCAGAATGGCCTGCCGAAAATAGGTGGGCACGATGGCGCGCGATACGACAGGCCACGTTGCGCGCACACCGACGATGTTGGCGATCACCAGCACCACGGCCAGCGCTGTGACGACACGCGCCCAGCGCGTTCGCAGCGTAAAGGGGACGGCTACGAGCGCCGTGATGCGGATGAGCACCCCGAACAGCCGGTAGATCGCGTATGCGAGCAGCACGACGGCTGCGACGGCTGCCAGGCTCATCCACCACGGCAGATTCTGCGCCGACACCCACAGAAAGCGCGGAATCTGCTGCCCGTCCCAGTAAAGATTCACCGGCCGTCCGAACAGCGCGGGTACGGTGACGTCGCCGTAGCGCCCGAGCACGAGCAGCGTGAATACCAACGTGAATCCTGCCAGCACGCGTGGCGACGGCGTGCCCCGCCTGGCAACGACGAACAGCAGGCCGAGCCACAAACCGACGAATTCAGGAGCCAGCCGGTGGTCGGGCACGATGGCTGGCGTGGGCCACACGTTGTTGAAGCTGAGGAGGGCATTCAACAGCAGCAGCGCGAGGACGGCCTGCGCCCCGCAACGCCACGAAGGCAAGGCAGACGTGATCACGCCCGGACACGCCCGGATGCGATGTACCCCATGCCGTATTGCGTCGGCGTCAGGTGCCAGCCATCGAGTCTCGGTGCGATGCGGTCCCACGGCGAGCGCAGTTCTCCCGGCGCCCCGTTGTAGCCGTGGTTCTTGTAGTAAACCCAGATGTTCAGCGGCGCCAGCCAGAACGGAAAGTACTTGATGCCGGCAATGGCGACCGCCGCTCCCGGTCTGGCGCAGGCCAGAAGCCGCTCGACGGCAGACGGCGAGCGCAGCACATCATGCGTGTAATGGAACAACAGCGCGTCGACCGGCGCCGGGAGGGTCAGGCCCTGGGCTGGCGTTTCGTAAAGATGAACGTTCCGCCAGCCGGCGGTCGCCACGCGGTCACGCGCCTGCCGGAGCATGTCCGGACTTTGATCGAACGCGTACACGCAGCCCTCATCGCCGACGCGTTCGCGCAGTCGTGCGAGGCTCAGTCCGGTACCGCAGCCGACATCAAGAACCGCCTGTCCGGGCTGCAGATCGAGCAACGCTATCGTCCGCTCGCGTATCGGCCACGTCGGACCGCACGTCGAATCGTAGCCGGCTGCGCGATGACGATACTTTTCGATGGAGGCGGCACGGATTGCATCGTCGGACAGGCCGGCAGGTGATCGGACAGTCATCGCAGGTCGGGTAGCGCCGGGGAGAAAGGGGCGGGCAATGCAGCGTGCCCGCCCGGATTCAACTCAGACGTCCGGCGCGGCGAAGGGTTTCCACTGTCTGCTCGATCTGCTCTTCCTGCGTGCCGGCAGGAATCAGCAACGTGCTGCCGTCTGCATCAAGCAGTGGCTGCCCATGCCCGGGGACGATCGTCACCTCGACACGCTCGCCCGCAGGGACAACTGCACCAAGGCTGGGCGGCTGGGCCGAATCCGCATCCACCACCACGATGAGGCCGGCATCGAGCAGGATGCCTGCGATGCGCAGGAGGTCCGCCGTCGCCGCCGGCAGCACGATGGTGTGACGTCCGATCGACATGAGCTTCTGCTCAAGTCGGCGGCCGTCGACGCCCTCGCCCGCCCAGAGCATCAACGGTGTCTGCTGCTTGAGCGCAGCGCGTGCTTCGCGGCCGGTTTCGAGCAAGGTCCAGCCGAGGTCGCGCGGACGTTTGCGCGCACCGTGCAGCAGACCGGCCGCGACCGTGTTGTTGCTCAGACGGTCGATCAGGATGAAGCTGCCTGTGTCGCGCACCGATTCATAGGGGTCGAACGCGATCAGCCGATCGGTCACCAGCGCGACGCGGCCGATTTCGTTCAGCGCCAGCGCGGCTGCCTCGCCGCGTTCCATCGTATTCACATTGACGCGGTATTCGATCGCATTGATCGTGGCGCCGACGGTGCGCGTGCCGCTCTTCATCAGATAGCTGCGGCCGGTGGCGAGCGCTTCATCACTCATCCACACCAGCGTGGCGTCGAAACTGTCGCCGGCGCCGGATGGTTGCGCCGCCGCGACGATGACGTCGCCGCGGCTGCAGTCGATCTCGTCGCTCAGGGTCAGCGTGACGGACTGACCGGCCACTGCTTCCGGCAGATCGCCGTCCGACACGACAATGCGCTCGACCGTACTGTCGCGCCCGGAAGGCTGCACGCGGATGCGGTCGCCCGGGCGCACGGTGCCCGAAGCGATGAGGCCCGAGAAGCCGCGGAAGTCGAGGTTGGGGCGATTGACCCACTGCACCGGCAGGCGGAACGGACCGCTCGTCTGGACGTCATCGATCGGCACGGTTTCCAGGTGTTCCATCAGCGTCGGGCCGGCATACCAGGGCGTGCGGTCGCTCTTGTCGGTGATGTTGTCGCCCCGCAGCGCCGACATCGGAATGCACAGGATGTCGTTCAGGCCGATCTGCGCCGCAAAGGCGCGGTAGTCGCGCTCGATGCGGTCATACACGTCCTGCGAAAAGCCGACCAGATCCATCTTGTTGATCGCGACCACCACGCGCCTGATGCCGATCAGCGACACCAGGAAGCTGTGGCGGCGCGTCTGCGTCTGCACGCCGTGACGGGCGTCGACCAGAATGATCGCCAGGTCGGCCGTCGACGCACCGGTCACCATGTTGCGCGTGTACTGCTCGTGGCCCGGCGTGTCGGCGACGATGAACTTGCGCCGGTCGGTCGAGAAGAAGCGGTAGGCCACGTCGATCGTGATGCCCTGTTCGCGCTCGGCCGACAGACCATCGACCAGCAGCGCGAAGTCGAGATCACCGCCCTGCGTGCCGACCTTTTTCGAGTCGGCTTCCAGCGCGGCCAACTGGTCTTCGAACAGCATTTTCGATTCGTACAGCAGGCGGCCGATCAGCGTGCTCTTGCCGTCGTCCACGCTGCCGCAGGTGATGAAGCGCAGCAGGCTCTTGTGTTCGTGCGCCTTGAGATATTGCTCGATGTC
>FWPV01005669.1_pt1 | contig 24692 bp, 20 predicted proteins | sample 2228371 | NCBI WGS metagenome assembly FWPV01 (sample SAMEA103939776, study PRJEB20133) | metagenome | reverse complement strand
CTGCGACGAGCTGCATGGCCCATTCTCGGAAGGTCTGGAAAGACTCGGTTGCTGAACCTACAAGCCGTGGGTGATCCCGGCGAGCGGCAGCGAGCCGGGGAGCCCACGGAATCCCGGGCAAAAACGGGGGTGAGCCGCGGCAGCGGCGGCCCGCTTCCGCCCAGTTCGGCCGTTGCGGCAGCGGTTTGCCATTCTGCCGCCGCGGCACCGTGGATTCCACCCGCAGTATCGTTCGCATTTTGGCGAAAACGCAGATCGGGGGCGCGGCCGATCCGCGCCCTGCACGACGGCAGCCTGCGCGTCCTTCGCGATCTGCGCCTGAATCCCGTCTCCTGAGGACCGGGCGCGGCCGCCGCGGCGTCCCCGTGCCGGCAGGCAGGTTTCAGCGCCAAAGTCGCCTTGTCTGGCTCCTTTGCGCAAACAAACCGCCATAGGGAGGCACCCGGGGTTCATCAGCGGGAACGCCTGTCGATTCCACGGCGGCGCACTATGGCGACGCACACAGTTTACCTGTCCCTATTCTTTCTTCTTTTCGGCCAGCCGGCCGACTGCCTACTATGGCGTTTCCGTCCATCATTTAACGTTACAACAGCAGCGACCGTTGCACTTCAGCCACACCGAGCCAGTGATTCCAGTTCGTTGGGATCGGCAAGGCCCTCGCAGCCCGTGCAACTTGTCCGGGCCCTGCCAATTGATATCGTCGCCCGCCTTCACCACTCACCCCCATGCGCTCGCGTTCCATCGCGCTTACCCTTGGCCTTCTCAGCATCGTCACGCTCATCGGCATGCTGGTGTTTACCCGGCAGGCGGCCGCGCCCACTGCCCCATCCCCCCGCGTCGCGCAGATCGCGCCGGCCACCACAGCCGCCCGCTCTGCCCCCGCCGCGGCCGCGCTCGCCGCCCCCGCCCCCCGGCCCGGCGAACCGCTCCCCGCCCACCTCGACAAGCTCTGGCCCGGCGGCACCTACATCGCCCGCCACGACAAACAAGCTCCCCTCGGTGTCGAGCGCGTCTCCATCATCCGCCCCGCCTCCCTTCCCTACCCCATCCGCATCCAGGAATACTTCCCGAATAACGGCGAGCCCGTCCTCGTGTCCGAATTGGTCGCCGACCGCGTCTTGATCGGACGGCCCGCCGAAATTCCGCACGAGAGATTCGTCAACCTTCTCTCGGAACTCGGAGCCGCTAAAATCAACCGCCTCACCGAAGGGGGAATTTACCAAGTCATTATTACCGAGAACATCGAGCGCGCCGACACCATCCCCGCCACAGTGAACCTGCTCAAACATAGGTTTCCGGTAAAATTCGCCGAGCCCGACCCCATCGCCCGCGCCTCCGTCATACCCGACGACCCCCAGTTTCGCGACGGCACACTTTGGGGCCTGAACAACACCGGCCAAAACAACGGCACCGCCGACGCCGATATCGATGCCCCGGAAGGCTGGGACATCCGCACCTCCGCCCCCGATGTCGTCATCGGTGTGATTGATACCGGCGTCCGCTACACCCACGAGGACATCGCCGCCAACATGTGGATCAATCCCGGCGAGATTCCCGGCAACGGCATCGACGACGACGGCAACGGCTACATCGACGATGTCCACGGCATCAACGCCATCCTCGACAACGGCAACCCGATGGACGACAACAAACACGGCACCCATTGCGCCGGCACTATCGCCGCAGTGGGCAACAACGGCGTCGGCGTCACCGGCGTCGCATGGAACGCCCGGATCATGGCCCTCAAGTTTCTCTCCGCCGAGGGCAGCGGAGCCTATTCCGATGCCATCAAGTGCATCGAATACTCCCGCATCATGGGCGCGCCCATCACCAGCAACTCATGGGGCGGCTCCTATTACAACGCCGCATTGGAGAGCGCCATTCGCGACGCCACGGACGCCGGCCAGCTCTTCATCGCCGCCGCCGGCAACGACAGCAGCAACAACGACGTCGTCAGCACCTACCCTTGCAGCTACGAAATCAAAAACATCATTTCCGTCGCCGCCTCCGATCGCAACGACGCCCTCGCCTCCTTCTCCAACTTTGGCCTCGGCAATGTCCACCTCGCCGCCCCCGGCGTGGCCATCGCCTCGCTCGACTTTGTCAGCGACTCAGCCTACGTCAGCTTGAGCGGCACTTCCATGGCCTGCCCCCATGTCTCCGGAGTCGCCGCCCTGCTCAAGGCCCAGTTCCCCTCCGACACCGCCGGCCAGCTCTACAACCGCCTCCTTTCCTCCACCGACCCCGTCGCCTCGGTGGCCCAGCGCACCCTCACCGGCGGCCGCCTCAACCTCCGCAACGCCCTCTCCACCACCCACGGCCGCCCCTTCAACGACGACTTCGCCCGCGCCCGCGTCTTCACCGCGACCGACGTGACCATCCAGACCACCCTCGCCTCCGCCACCGCCGAGGCTTCCAACATCTCCGACGGCATCGCCAACGGCCCGGCCGTCTGGTTCCGCGTCTCGTCCCCGGTGAACGGCCCCTTCAGCATCTCCACAGCGGGCTCGTCCTTCGACACCCTGCTCGGCGTTTACTCCGGCGACAGCATCACCGCCCTCACATCCGTCGCCACCCACGACGACGTCTCCGCCTCCGACCAAACCAGCCGCATCACCTTCACCGCCACGGCCAGCGTGAATTACTACATCGCCGTTGCGGGCAAGGCCGGTGCCGAGGGCTACCTGCGCCTGGCGGTGCTCGGCCCGATTGTTAACGACGACCTCGCCAACGCCGAGGATATCACCGAGGTCGGCCTCATGGGCGTCGGCGGACGACGCAATACCACCGCCACCAAAGAGCCCGGCGAGGCCAACCATGCCGGCAATCCCGGCGGCAAATCCGTCTGGTTCAAATTCACCCCGCTCGCCAGCGGCTACTACACCGCCACCACCGGCGGCGAATCCTCCTTCAACAACTGGTCCTCCTTCGACACCCTGCTTGCCATCTACGCTGGCCCCCCCACCGACCCCACCCACGCCGCCCTCACCCCCGTCGCCGCCAACGACGACGACCCCTCCGGCTACTTCAACACCAGCATTGTCGGCTTCTACGCCAGCGCCGGCCAGACCCACTACGTCGCCGTGGACGGCAAAGGGGGCGCCTCCGGCGACATCCGCCTCCTCGTCTCGCCCATCTCCGAACACGACTACTTCGCCCACGCCATGCCGCTCCATGGCGACGAGCACACCATCAACACCAGCGACCGCATCGCCAGCGCCGAGCCCGGCGAACCCGACCACGCCGGCCATAAACCGCGCTACACCCTCTGGTATGATTTCGTGCCCGCCACTTCCGGCACCTTCGAGATCGACACCGTTTACACCGGCGGCTCCCGCACCGACCACAACACCTTTCTCGCCGTTTACCAGGGCAACGCAATCACCTCCCTCACCCAGATCGCCTATGACAACCAACAAAGCGCGGGCAACTTCGACTCGATGGTCACCATCAACGCCACCGCCGGCCAGAGCTACAAAATCGTCTCCGGCACCTCCTACAGCTCGCGAACTCCACTCCTCGGGCCCATCGGCCTCCGCATCCGCAAGGTCGAACCCATCCTCAACGACCACTTCTCCGACGCCATCGAAGTCCCCAGCCCCGTCGGCAACAACTTCTCCACCGTCACCGGCAAAAACCGCGGAGCCTCCATGGAGCCCGGCGAGCCGCCTTACACGGGCCAGGGAGGCTACGGCTTCTCCACCAATACCGTCTGGTGGAAGTGGACCGCCGACCGCAACGCCACCATGCAGGTCAACACCATCGGCTCCGCCAACCCCCTCGGCAACCCCCTCGACACCCTCCTCTGGGTTTACACCGGCTCCGCCGTGAACGCCCTCACCCAGGTCGCCTTCGACGACAACAACGGCGGTGACTGGACCAGCCTCGCCACCTTCAACGCCACCATCGGCACCACCTACTACTTCCGCGTCTCCGGCTACAACAACGCCTCCGGCCCCATCACCCTCTCGCTCGGCGTCCACCGCGTCCCGGGCGACAACTTCGCCGACGCCATCGAGGTCCAGCCCAACTTCTTCTTCCAGCCCTACAACAGCGGCCCGCTCAGCCGCGAATCCGGCGAACCCAACCACGCCGGCGTTTCCGCCTTCGACCGCTCGATCTGGTTCAAATTCACCGCCACCGCCGAGACCGCCGGCCCCGTCGCCTTCACCACCATGGGCAGCCAGGGCACGGTCGTCGGCGTTTACACCGGCAACGCCCTCAACGCCCTCACCGAGGTCACCTCCAACGACAACGTCTTCTCCGGCCGCTACGAGTCCATGGTCAGTTGGACCGCCACAGCCGGCACCACCTACTACATCGCCGTCGCTCACGAAGGGACCTACGGCGCTCCCCAGCCGCACGTCTGCAGCTTCCAGCGCCTCCCCAACAACAACTTCGCCAACGCCACCTCCCTCGTCGGAGACAACCACAGCGTCACCGCCCACAACTTCGGCGCCACCAAAGAATCCGGCGAGCCCAACCACGCCGGCAACTCCGGCGGGCGCTCCGTCTGGTTCAACTGGACCCCCGCCACCTCCGGCACCTTCCGCATTTCCACCGTCGGCAGCAACGCGCGCGTCTTCAGCGGCTCAGCCCGCTGGCGGCAGATGGACACCCTGCTCGGCGTTTACACCGGCAACGCCGTCAATTCCATCACCGCCGTCGCCTCCAACGACAACTACACCCAAGTCAGCATCCAGAGCCTCGTCTTCATCGAGGCCGTCGCCGGCACCACCTACCGCATCGCCGTGGATGGAAAACATACCACCGACTCCCAAGGTGGCGACTTCGGCCAGATCATCCTCGAAATCAACAGGCAAGACCGCCCCGCCAACAACGACTTTGCCAACGCCGAAGTCGTCCCCGCCGCCCAAATCCCCTTCCTGCGCACCACCGACCTGAGCAACATCGGCGCCACCACCGAGGCCGGCGAACCCACCCACGCCGGCAGCAGCGCCCGCAGCAAACACACCCTCTGGTTCCGCTTCACCGCCCCCGAGACCCGCACTTACTTCGCCTCCACCGCCGGCAACCTCTACGACGACTGGCGCGCCCGCAACACCGTCGTCGCCGTCTATACCGGCTCCGCCCTCGGCTCCCTCACCCAGATCGCCGCCAACTCCGACGGCCTCGGCCTCGGCCACTCCATCGCCCAGTTCAACGCCACCGCCGGCACCACCTATCACATCGCCATCGGCTCTGAATTTGTGGGCAGCATGTCCTTCATGCTCGTGCCCGCCCCAGACAACAATGACTTTGCCAACGCCACCCAAGTCTGGGGCTCCACGTTCACCGCCGTCGGCTACAACGTCGGCGCCAACGCCGAAACAGGCGAATTCGATCCTTACAACAACTACTTCTGGCCCCGCGAGGGCACCCGCCGCTCGGTCTGGTGGAAATGGACCGCCCCGGTCACCGGTCCCTATTACATCGACACCTACAACTCCGACCTTTGGACCCAGCTCTCCATCCACTCCGACCGCGACACCCCCATCTGGGTCGAGAGCGGCGTGGTCAGCGATCCCCTCAACGGCGCCGTCACCGGACGCCGCGATGAATGGGACCGGCGCTCCCGCGGCACGATGGATACCACCTTCACCTTCACCGCCGGCCAGACCTACTACTTCCGCATCGCCGGCGGCGGCTTCTACGACGACCACGCCGGCACCATCCGCCTCGACGTGAGCGGACCGCCCGCCGTCCCGCCCACACCGCTCGCCCTCAACGCCTCCCGCGCCTCCGCCACCTTCGTTCTCCTCTCCTGGCAGGACCTCTCCCACGACGAAACCAGCTACACCCTCGAGCGCAGCCTCGACGGCGCCAACTGGACCGCCCTCGCCACCCTCCCGGCCAACACCGTCAACTACCTCGACGCCACCGCGCCCGAGGCCGACCTCTACTACCGCCTGCGCGCTGGCAACAGCCTCGGCCAGAGCGCATGGGTCAGCACCTTCGTCGGCCTGCCCCAGCCCCCGCCTACGCCCACCGGCCTCACCGCCAACGCCACCGGCACCACCACCGTGGCCCTCTCGTGGAACGCCGTCGGCAACGCCGACACCCTGCGGCTCGAACGCAGCGGCACCGGCCAGTGGGGTCCGTGGACCCTCGTCAGCGGCGGCATCGGCGGCAATGCCACCAGCTACAACGACACCGGCCTCCAGCCCAACAAGACCTACTGGTATCGCCTCCGCGCCGCCAACGCCCTCGGCAACAGCACATGGTCCAATGTCGCCCATGCCACCACGCTCAATTCGAGCACCCTCGTGAGCGACTCCTTCACCGACGGCGGCTTCACCGACGGCACCGACCCGCTCGATGTCGCATGGAGCCACGCGGGCAACAGCACCGAGACCGCCCGCACCATCCACCAGGATTCCACCCTCGATCCCGCCTCGCCCCACAACGTCCTGCGCCTCACCGGCAGCGGCGAAGACTACGACATCTACGCCTACTTCACCCTGCCCGGCGGCAACCGCACCCTCGCCGTGGGCGAAGCCCTGCGCGTGTCCTTCAAGCTCCGCCACACCGGCCCCCCGCGCACCGACAACAGCCGCACCGGCTTCTCCATCGCCTACACGCCCAACAACAACCCGTGGTCCAACGCAGGCAACGCGGAATACCTAGTCCGCACCTCCTACGGTGCCGTCACCAACCAGACCTACATCGCCCGCACCCGCGGCGTCCAGTTGGTCAACAGCAACTCAAGCGACGTGGTGCTGCTCAACAACCAGCCCGGCGTCAACGCCGGCACCAACACCGTCGACGTCTGGATGGAAGTCGAGCGCACCGGAGACAGCACCGCCACCATCCGCGCCAAGATCGGCGACAACGCCGTCCTCGAAACCACCGACACCGGCGTCGCCAACGGCGCGAACTCCGGCATCATCACCACCTTCAACCGCGTGTTCCTGCGCTTCCGCCCGCGGACCGACGGCACCCCGGCCTTCCACATTGACGACGTGGTTGTGACCAAAACGGCCGCCGGCAGCCCCGCAGGGCCGCAGCACCCGATCACCGTCTGGCGGCAGAACCACTTCGGAACCACCTCCAACTCCGGCAACGCCGCCGACACCGCCGACCCCGACGGCGACGGCGTCCCCAACCTCCTCGAATACGCCCTCGGCAGCGTGCCCACCGACGCCGCCAGCCGCATCCTGCCCAAAGTCGCCACCGCCCAAGTCTCCGGCATGGACCGCCTCGCCCTCGACCTCACCCCCGTGAACGTCGCCGGCCTGCGCTACATCATCCAAGCCTCCAATGACCTGGCCAATTGGTCCGATCACTCCGATGTGACCTCCCTCCTCGAAGAAGGCAGCCTCTACCGTCACTTGGATTCCGCCAACCTCGCCACCACCCCGTGCCGCTTCCTCCGCCTCCGCATCGAGCGCCTCGATCCTTGACACAATTCCCGCACCGACCGGTTCCACACATCCCGGGCCGGGTGCGGGTGGGTGCGGGTGGGGTGGGTGCGGGTGGGGACAGGTAATCTGTCATCTACAGTTTACCCGTCCCTTTCTTGCTCATCCTCCGGTTACGCGATCTTCAGCTCCTGCCGCAGCAGATGGTTAACTGGAAAGGGCTGACTATCTGTGCAATCGGTGGTCTGACAGGATTGACATGCGTAGCCAGCAGGCTACAAGTTCAACCATGCGATTGATTCGCAAGACAGAGGCTTTCGGCAAATGGCTGGATGGATTGAAGGACATTATGATACGGATTCAAACCAGCCGATTCGATGTCGCCGAGCACCTGCGCACGCCGGAGGAAATGGCGGCCTACCTGGAAGCGGTCATGGAAGATGCTCCCGGCGATGCCGCCCGAATTGCCAAGGCCCTTGGCGACATCGCCCGGGCGAAGGGAATGACCCAGGTTGCCCGCGACGCCGGGCTCTCCCGCGAAAGTCTTTACAAGGCGCTGTCTGGCGAGCGGTCTCCCGGATTTGATACGATCCTCAAGGTCATCAACGCGCTCGGGCTGAAGATCCATGCGAAGCCCATGGGTGCCTGAATCCCATTGGCCCGGGGGGCATGGTGGGGGACAGGGGACAGGGGGGACAGGCAATCTGTCGTAGTCAAAAATGACGAGCGGCGCGCCTTGCCGCCGGTGGCGCGGGGATCGAGGGGGGCGGGCATGCGGACCCCGCGCATCAGGGCGGGCAAGGGCCAGGCGGGCCTGTACCACTGCATGTCGCGGGTGGTGGGCGGCGCTTTCCTGTTGGGGCGGCGGGAGAAGGAGGTTTTCGTGCGCCTGATGTGGCGGGTCGCGGACTTCCTCGGCATCGAGGTGCTCGCCTACGCGGTGATGAGCAATCATTACCACCAGCTGGTCCGGGTCCCGGCAGTGGTTGAGCTCAGCGACCCCGAGCTGCTGGCCCGGCTGCGGGCCTATTACGGGTTTATCGTTATTCCGAATGGATCACCGGTGTGGCGCGCGGCACAGGCGCAGAGCGCCGCCGCGTCGTTAGCGCACCGGGGAGCCCACGGAATCCCGGGCAAACGGGGTTGAGCCGCGGCAGCGGCGGCCCGCTTCGGTCCGGTTCGGCCGTCGCGGCAGCGGTTTGCCATTCTGCCGCCGCGGCACCGTGGATTCCACCCGCAGTACCGTTCGCATTTTGGCGAAAAACGCAGATCGGGGGCGCGGCCGATCCGCCCCCTGCACGAGGACAGCCTGCGCGTCCTTCGCGATCTGCGCCTGAATCCCGTTTCCTGAGGACCGGGCCGCGGTGCCGTCGTGCCGCTTTGCCGGCGGGCACGCTGCACACCCAACGCCTGCTTGGCGGACCCCATCCCATTGCTGACGGGCACCTTGCGCAACCAACCCGCCATGGGGAGGCACCCGGGCACCCGGAGTTCATCAGCGGGAACGCTTGCCGATTCCACGGCGCTGCACTATGGCGGCGCACACAGTTTTACCTGTCCCTTCCTCTCCTTCCTCTCCCTGTGAACGTCGCCGTTGAAGGTTCGCCCGCAGCGCAGCGGAGGGCGATACCTTCCGATGGCTGGTTCGAGCCTCCTACACCCTCTTCAACAACACATTCCCGCAGTTTGCACAGACGGCTTTGTATCCGGAAAAGATCAGGGCATACAGGATGCCAGGTACGATGAAAGCGCAGAGCAGAAGGAGAACCAGAAGCACACTTCCTCGGCTTTTCAATTCTGGCTTGGCGTAGTGTCCGCACTTGGGGCATGTGAGGTAGTCCTTTTCCCGCGCCGCACGTTCTATTTGGCGGCCAAGTTCCTCGTACCGGAACTTGATGTAGAGACTTTGGACCATGTCGCGATTCCCCCGGGCCTCTGCAACCGCTCTGGCCATTGGTCCTGGGTGATATTCCTTCCGGGCCACCTCCTCGCCGACGATCCGGTAGATCTCATCTTGTAGGTGGGGATTCGTTTTCATCATCTTGCGCTGCGAACGCTCGGCATCAGCGGCGGCGGAACGCCGTCCGCTGCAACCGGTTGTTAGACGCTCTCCTCTTTATCATTCAATCCGCGCTCTTTCGGACCGCGAATTCCTAGGAAGCAGCCCGCCATCCTCCCCATAAGAACGATGAGGTAGCAGTACGACTGAAAGCAAATGAAGTCACAAAGCTCTGGTTCGGTGAGCGCCTTTCCGACCGCATAGCCCATGCCCCCTGAACCCAAATTAACAAGATTGAATGACGAACCAATGGTGTCACCATGTACCACATGGTTGAATGTGTCGCAAATCTGTTTGGCCTGATCGATATCTGCTACACCATGCATGGTTGCGAGCATCGTCGCCAAACTCGGACGCTCGCTATACCGCCAACCATCTCGCCACAGGTGAACTTTGTCAAGCCGTTCATGGAGATACGAAATAATCGCAGCACGCTCGATCAAGGGCCTCATGAGAACAACAGCTGCAAACAAATATCCTTGCCGAACAAGTTCTTGGATGCTCAAAGCGAGGTTGATACCCTGCGGAATAATCTGACATGCAGCTTTCGGAAGCTCAGAAAGGTCGCTTGCGTGTTCGTGCGTATATCTCGCAACGTCAGCATTGGCCTCCAAACACGACACGATTACTTGGTCAAAGTGGAAGACCGATTGCCTGCCGAGATATGGCTCATCGTCCGGCGTGAAAACTGCCTTGGGCTGATCTAAGTGTTCGGACACCATTCTATCCTTATCTTGTGCGTCTAACGTTCAGCATCAGCGACGCGGCTTGGCTGCGTCCGTTGCATGCGATTGTTGGCCGATGTCTTGTCTTGGTAGACGATTCGGCCGTTAGCTCGTGCCCACTCTTCGGAGAATCCGACATGCGAGATTGCGTTGCGACTGCGATCCAGTTGGCGCTCGGTTTCCCTGACAACGACCGCTGGATCGATCTCGTAGATGACCTTGCATTTCGTTTGGTTTGCCTCGTAGAAGACCGCGAAGAAGACCTTTGTGTTGCGCGTGATACGCGCAATCGACTCCGCTCTCTTGTCTGCTGGCTCCTTGAACATTCTGTCGAGTTGCCCTGAGCCACCTTCCTTACATGACAAGTACTCGTATTTCTCGTTTGGATTTCCAGGTGCGTGGGCGTCCGCATCGCGTTTGGAGTGGATCAGCTCGTGCCCGAGAATGTCGGCGATGATCATCTCTTTGACGAGACCTGGTTGAAGAAGGTTGCTGATCCCAATCGAACGCGCCAGTTCGGCGGCTTTCAATACGAGTTCGATAATCCTGCGGTAGATTTCACGTGCCATAGCGGAACAGGTTCCCTTCTTCTTCTCTTTCAATCTCATCAAGGCGGCTGTTTGCCGCCGCGACGAACTGCTCTTCCTTCTCAATACCAATGAAATGCCGGTGAAGTCGCCTGCAGACTACAGGACACGTGCCAACCCCGGCGAAAGGATCAAGAACGAGATCGCCCTCAGACGAACTCGCTTTCACCAACCTCTCAATCAAAGCTTCTGGTTTCTGGATTGTGTTCAGGGCATCCCGACTGACGAGCTCCTTCGACTTGTACGTCAACTGCTTGATATCGCCCCAAACGTCACCGGGATTCTTGCCGGCGCCATTGAACTTCGTCTTAACGTATTTTCCGTTGGTCACTGATGGAACCCGTTCGCAACGGAGCCTATGCTCCAACTCAACAAGCTGGGGCACTCGGATCGCGTCAAGGTTGAATGTCTTGGGCCTGTCACCCTTTATGAAGTAACAAATGATGTCGTAGTTGTTGGTGTAGTTTAGTCTGCCTTGAGCCAGACGGCTCGGCTGATACCATACGATCTTAGATCGGAGGTTGAGGAAGGGGCGATAATCGATAAAGTCGATACAGTCTGGCTTGCCAAACAGGTAGAGCGCGCCGCCGTCTTTCAGCTTCGCTGCAAAGATGCTGATGAGTTTGAGATTGAATTCCTGAATGTTGCCGATCCGGTCCCATTTGTTTGTCGTGACGCCGTAGGGACCGTCACACACAACGAGGTCTATGCTGCCGTCGTCAATCTTGGGCAGGAGGTCAAATGCATCTGCGTGATATATCTTGTCTTGTTCGATCATGTTCAGCCTTTCAGGCCAACGGTCAAGCTCACCGGCGGCAATGGAGCGCAGCGGAATTGCCGTCCGGTGCAGCGCCTTGTTAGCTGCTCTAATTGCTGTTGTAGCCATGCTCACGTGTTCCAAGCTTGTCCTTCCAGTAGTTTTCTCTCCCGATGATGAAGTCGTCGGCAGAATACATTCCATGAATTTCCAGAAGCGTAAACCTAAAGTTCTTGTCAGCGTAGTCTTTGCCCTTTTCACCAATGAGCGTTACGAGCTGGTCATTCCATCCATGCCCGGTTCCAAGAAAGGAGGCGAGCCTAGACCATATCCCTGCATCACCGTAGGCAGATCCGACATATCCCTTGCCGTTGCTTTTGTCGAGGATCAAGTAGATTCCTTTGATATTAGACAGGGCCGTCTTCCAATCCAGTTTGTCAATCGCAACGATATGCTTGAGAGCAGCGAAATCGTGGTTGATTTTGTCGTAACCAGAGAAGACTTCTCCTGTGTACTCGGTCTCGAGAAGCTGACTTACAAGAAAGCTATCGATGTGGCTCTCGAGGTAGAATGCCCGTCCACGCATTCCTTGGTACCTATAGAAAGACAGGATTAGACGACCTGCGAATTTTGCATGCTCCTGGACTTCTTCGATTTTGTATTTCTCACCCGCCCGATCAAGGACTTTGAACACGCCGCCGAAGAGCCAGGTATTGGCTCTTGGATAAAACTCGATTAGTGAGAAAATATAATCCCGAGTCCAGTCATTACGATTCTCGTTTTTCCACTCATTCCAGCCAATCCATGAATTCTTGTCTTCGATATAAAGATCAAGAGGGTGTTCACCGTCGGGATTACGGCAGCCAAGATGCAATTTGTACTTGGATGGATCGCCGATATTCATAATGTCAGTGAGTTTTATGTCAGCCATTGTTTCTCCTCTTTGCAGCTAACGTATTTTCGGTTAACGTTTCCCTTTCCCGGAAAAAGCCTGCTTCCGGATGCCGTTCCGGTCATTTTTCAGGGTTTCTAGGCCCGAAAAATGGGCTCGACCTTTCAAATAAGTCGCTGTAGCCATGTTATGCGAATGTTCGTATAATACGGATAAGTTTTCGTAAGACCGAGTGCTTGGGGCTGTTTTTTGTTTCTTTTTGGCCGTCTTTGGGATGTTATACGAACGTTCGTATAACAGGGTAAGCAGTAATAACCTGTTGTCGGACAATGCGTTGGAACGATAGGAGTTACCACGACCAGTGATCGCGATACGGAGAGGGTTCTGGCGGAGTTCGGGGAATACCTGCTGCGGAGCCGGATAGCCGGCCGGAAGCACGCGCCGTTCTACGTCGGCTGGGTTCGCCGTTTTCTGCGAACCCCGCCGCCCGTCGCCAATCCCACGGCCGACGAGTCGCTGACCGCGTTTCTCGACGGCCTCGAACGCGAAGGACGCGAGGAGTGGCAGGTCGAACAGGCGCGGCGCGCGGTGACCGCCTGGCTCGGCTGGCGGTCGCAGCCCCAGGGCGCCCGCCCGGCCCCGAAAGTCGAACGCGCCCCCGACGGATCCGTCCCCGCCGAAGATGCGCTCACCGCCCTCCGCGATTTGATCCGCGTCCGTCACTACTCGTACCGCTCCGAAGAAACCTGCCTCGACTGGGTTCGCCGGTTCTTCGATTACCTCCGCTCCGTCGGGGCGACGGTCGAGGGCCGCCCGCTCGTCACCACCGAAACGGTTCGGGATTTCATCTCCCATCTTGCCACGCGGCTCCACGTCGCGGCAAGCACGCAAAATCAGGCCTTCGCCGCGCTGCTCCTCTTGTGCCGTGAAACGCTCGGCCTCGATTTGGGCGATCTTTCCAGAACCGTGCGCGCCAAACGCGGCGACCGTCTGCCGACCGTGCTCTCCGTCGAGGAGGTCAAACGCCTCTTTGCGCACATGGACGGCACGCTCCGTCTGATGGCCGAAACGATTTACGGCGGCGGTCTGCGCGTCTCGGAGTGTTGTCGGCTGCGCGTCAAGGACGTGGATTTCGACACCAAGACCCTGCGCGTACTGGGGAAAGGCGACAAGTACCATGCTACCCTCCTACCCCAGAGTCTGAAGGACCCCCTGCGCAAACACCTGGAGCGCGTGCGCGAGCTGTTCGATCAGGATCGCGCCGCCGGCGTCGCGGGCGCTCATCTGCCCGACGCCTTGGCGCGCAACTACCCGAACGCGAGTACGGAGTGGGCCTGGTTTTGGGTGTTTCCCATCCGGACGTTGTCGCTCGATCCGCGCACGAACACGGTGCGACGCCACCATGTGAGCGACGTGCCCATTCAGCGGGCCGTGCGTGAGGCCGCTGCAAAGGCGGGCATCGCCAAGCCGCTCATGGTGCACACGCTGCGGCACTCGTTCGCCACCCATCTGCTCCTGCAGAACGTGGACATCCGGCAGATTCAGGAGTTGCTGGGGCATCGGAACGTGGAAACGACGATGATCTACACGCATGTCGTCAAAGACCTGCGCGCCCCGCCGCGCAGTCCGCTCGACCTCTGGCGCTCCCGTCCTGAACGCACGCCATCCTTCTCGCATCGCGGTGACAGATAGCGCCGGCGACAAGGCGGAAGCAAGAAGTATTTTACAATCGAGACTCGCCGCGCCGCGCGACAGGGGAGACCATGGGGGGACCATGGGGACCTGGAGGGACCATGGGGGGACCATGGGGACAGGTAATCTGTCGTAGTCAAAAATGACGAGCGGCGCGCCTTGCCGCCGGCGTCGCGGGGATCGCGGGGATCGCGGGTGGCTGGCATGCGGACCCCGCGCATCAAGGCGGGCAAGGGCCAGGCGGGCCTGTACCACTGCATGTCGCGGGTGGTGGGCGGCGCTTTCCTCTGTTGGGGACCATGGGACCATGGGGGACAGGTAATCTGTCGTACCGATTCACACAACGTCCAGTACGCGTACGTTTCCCCTCCGGCGCGCCTGCGGTTCTTCCTCAAAAACATGACCCCTACAATACCCGATTGCGCACCCCTGCCACAAGGGGGTCTTCTCCACTACAAGCCTGTTTTGCCGATTTGGCCCCCGCCAGCCCGCTATTTCAAAGGGGGTACCCCCTCGTTTTTTCTCCCGCAATCAGCTCAACTGCGGAACTAAGGCTAGGGGTTCATCGCTGTTCCGCGTGGCTCACCGGTGTGGTGTGCTGCACAGGCGCGCAGCGCCGCCGCGGAGTTAGCCCGAATTTCTCGCAAAAAAAGATCGCGTGCGGTACAAGCTGCTAACAAGCAGTTAGGTAAGCGTCCGCGCCGGTGCCCCCTTGGCAGGCATTTGAGTGGGTGGTGCCCGGCTGGTCGCCAGCGGGGATCCTGCTGGTGACAAAGTTCAATTGTCGCTGGTCACCAACTGTGCGTCCAGTTCGTGGCCAACCGGGACAATCGGTTCAGCCGGCGGCTTCCAATCGTGCGGCAGCAGGCCGGTGAAGTCGTCGGTGTTCTTCATGGCGGGCAGGCGCTGGATCAGGTCGCGGATGTAGGCGTGCGGATCGATGCCGCAGCGCCGGCAGGACAGCACGATGGTGTGGATGACGGCGGCGCCCTTGGGGCACTTTGCCGGACGCTTACGAAACGACAGTCTTCAGACGGGTAGGCTTTTTGAACTTTATTCCGAACACCATCCATCTCGCGTCGGTTTTCAAAGCTGTTAACTTAATCCGGGAGACCCCCTGAGAAGGTGAGAAAACGGCCCTTTTCGGCCGTTGGCGGGAAATCTCTGGTTAACAGGCGTGAGTTTCGGGAGAGGCGGGAGAATCCGGCAGGCGCGCAACCCGAGTTCGTAACCATTTGCCAGCAAGCACTTACGAAAGCGTCATAAGCCGTCTCCGCATCGACCGCGCGCGTCAACCGCTACTGTGGCGGTTATTCCGAAGACGGAAAGTTGGCTGCTCGGGCTGGGATCGAACCAGCGACCAAGTGGTTAACAGCCACCTGCTCTACCGCTGAGCTACCGAGCAACGGATGCGGTCAAGGATGGGGAATAAGGGAAGTGGGCGGGGCGATGTCAACGGCGATGTGGGAAAAAGGGGGGCGGGCGGGGATTCAGTCGACGACGCGGAGGGAGCCGTCGCCGTTTTCGCGGGCCCATGCGGCGAGGTCGGCGCGGGCATTGGCGGGCGGGTGAAAGCAGAGCAGGCGCAGGCGGGTCTGGCCGACGGACTGCTCCTGGAGGCGGCGGGTATGGGCGCGCAACTCCGGCCACGGGACGCTCTGCCCGCCCCCGCCGGGCGGGGTGCGGTAGAAGTCGCCGTCGGAGACGATGAAAATCTCGTCGATCTGGGGGTCCATGGCGAATGCGGCGGCGAGGACGGCCTGGATGCCGTTGGGCGAGGCGGTGGACCAGCCGGGACCGCTGGTGCCGGTGGTGCGGAAGGAGCGGCCGATCCAGTCGCGCGCCTCCTTGCGCATGGCCTCGGTGGCGGGGACCAGTTCGGGCCGGAAGGCCTGCCAGTTGCGGGTGAACTGGATGATGCCGAAGAGGTGGTTGGGGCCGAGCTGGTCGACGAAGCGGTGGACCTCGGCGCGCAACTGTTCCATGGAGAGGCCGGCGCGCTCCATCTTGGTTTTGACCGAGCCGGACACATCGAGCAGCAGGACGATGCGGCGGGCGTTGAGGGTCTCGCCGAGAAAGGAGACCGGCTCAGGCAGCGGGAGGCGGTCGGTGTCGAGCCCGTCGGTGAGGGCGGCGGCGGCGCCGGGAAAGAAGCTGGCGGCCGGCAGCATGGCGCCCATGGCTTGAAAGGCCTGCACGGGGTCCGGACGCGGAATTGCGAGCTCCGGCCGGGCGGCGTCGAGCAGGGGTTCCATGAGGCGCGCCATGCCCTCGTTCTGCAGCCGGTTGAGCTGGGCCAGTTGGTTGTCGAGCGCCTGCTGCCGCTCGCGCTGGGCGGTCACCGAACCGGCCGGCAGCTTGAGGCGCGCCTCCTTGGGCGGCTGCGGGTCGAGCACGCCGATCAGCAGGGCCATGCCGAGGATCGCCCCCTGCAGGGCGAGCGCGAGGCCGCCGATGAGCAGCCCGCGGCGCCAGTTAGCCGAGCGGGCGGCGGGCGGCGCGGCGGTGTACAGTGGCGGGTCCATGCCCGCATTCCCAATCCGGCCCAATGCCCGCGCAAGCGCGCCGGCTGCCTGAATTTTTCCGGAATTCTCACTTGACGCACCCCCGGCCCGCCGTACCGTGCGGTGTTCCCTCCCAATGGGGTGGTAGTTCAGTTGGTTAGAACGCCGGCCTGTCACGCCGGAGGCCGCGGGTTCAAGTCCCGTCCATCCCGCCACTCTTTTGGCAATGACACGGAAGCCGCCCGGCCGGGCGGCTTTTGCGTTGTGCGGAGGATGAATCCAGCGGGTCGCGAGATTTCCGGGCACTTGGCTATTGTCGCGGGCGCGGCGGCCCCTTAACAAGGGGCGCATGAGCTATACCATCGGACTGGATTTCGGGACCAACTCGGTGCGCGCTCTGGTGGTGCGCACAGCCGACGGCGCGGAGCTGGGCGCGCATGTGTTCGAATATCCCAGCGGCAAGCAGGGGGTGTTGTTGGACCCGTCCGACCATCACCTCGCCCGCCAGCATCCGGGCGACTACCTCGCGGGGCTGGAGGCGGCCGTGGCCGGCGCCCTCAAGGAGGCCATGGCCGACCCGGAATTCAGCCCGGACAAGGTGATCGGCATCGGGGTGGACACCACCGGCTCGAGCCCCATCCCCGTGGACGCGCACAACCGCGCCCTTGGCATGCAGCCGGCGTTCCGCGACAACCTCAACGCGCAGTGCTGGCTGTGGAAGGACCACACCAGCGTGGCCGAGGCGGAACGCATCACCGAGCTGGCGCGCCGGCACCGGCCGCAGTACGTCGCCAAGTGTGGCAACACCTATTCCTCGGAGTGGTTCTGGAGCAAGGTGTGGCATTGCCTCAAGACCGACCCGAAGGTGTTTGCGGCGGCCCACAGCTGGGTCGAGTTCGCCGACTGGATTCCCGCGCGGCTGGCCGGCATCGACGACCCGCTGAAAATCCGCCGCGGCGTCTGCATGGCCGGCCACAAGGCGCTGTACGCGGACGACTGGGGCGGCCTGCCGGACAAGGAATTTCTGGCGATGCTGGACCCGAAGCTGGCCGAGCTGCGCGACCGCCTGTATGAGAAGGCCCACGACGCCTCGCAGGCCGCCGGCCGGCTCTGCAAGGAATGGGCGGCGCGGCTGGGCCTGCCCGCCGGCATCCCAATCGCCATCGGCGAGATGGACGTGCATTACGGCGCCATCGGCTGCGGCGTGGCGGAAGGCACGCTGGTCAAGGTGATCGGCACCTCGAGCTGCGACTGCGGGGTCGTCTCCGCCGCCAAGGAGGTGGCCGACATCCCGGGCATCTGCGGCATCGTCAAGGGCGCCATCCTGCCGGGCTATTACGGCATCGAGGCCGGCCAGAGCGCGGTCGGCGACCTGTTCAAGTGGTGGGTCGAGGAGGTCTGCGGGGGGGACGCCTCCCTGCACAAGGCGCTGACCGCCAAGGTCGAGGGGCAGAAGCCTGGCCAGAGCGGCCTGCTGGCGCTCGACTGGAACAACGGCAACCGCACCGTGCTGGTGGACCAGCGCCTCACCGGCCTGATTCTCGGCCAGACCCTCCACACCAGCGCCGCCGAGATTTACCGCGCGCTCATCGAGGCCAGCGCCTTCGGGGCGCGCATGATCCTCGAGCGCCTCGCCGAGTACGGCGTGCCGGTCGAGCGCATCGTCTGCGCCGGCGGCATCGCCGACAAGAACCCGATGCTGATGCAGATTTACGCGGACGTCACCGGCCGCGAGATGCAGGTGGCCGCCTCGGCCCAGGCCTGCGCCCTAGGCGCCGCCATCGCCGCGGCCGTGGTCGCCGGCGCATGGCCCGACTACCCGTCCGCCCAGGCGGCCATGACCCGGGTCAAGGACCGCGCCTACGCGCCCGACCCGCGCCGCCACGCCGTCTACGGCGAGCTGTTCGCCTTGTATCGCCAGGTTCACGACGCGTTCGGGGGCGTCAACCGCGCCGCCGACCTCGGCGGGGTGATGAAGCGGCTGCTCGAGATCAAGGAGCGGGCGAACCGGGAGGGATGACGGGTTGTGGAAAGAACAGGGATGGAAAAAAATGCAGGATAGCGAGGGAGAGACATGAGACGGATGGAGGACTATTCGATCTGGCTGGCGACGGGCAGCCAGCACCTGTACGGGCCGAAGGCGCTGACCGAGGTGGGGCGCCACGCGGAGACGATCGCGGACGCGCTGGACAAGGACCCGGCCATTCCGGTGCGGGTGGTGTTCAAGCCGGTGGTGACCACGCCGGAGGAAATCGGCGCCCTCTGCCGCGAGGCCGACGGCGACCCGGCCTGCGCCGGGCTGGTGTGCTGGATGCACACCTTCTCGCCGGCCAAGATGTGGATCGGCGGCCTGGCCGCGCTGCGCAAGCCGCTGTGCCACCTGCACACGCAGTTCAACCGCGACATCCCGTGGGAGCGCATCGACATGGATTTCATGAACCTGAACCAGTCGGCCCACGGCGACCGCGAGTTCGGGCACATCTGCGCGCGGCTGCGGCGCGCGCGCACCGTGATCACCGGCCACTGGGAGGAGCCGGCGGTGCGCTCCCGCTTGGGCGTGTGGGCGCGGGCGGCGGCCGCCTTCGCCGACCTGCGCGCGCTCAAGGTGGTGCGCTTCGGCGACAACATGCGCCAGGTGGCGGTTACTGAGGGCGACAAGGTCGAGGCCGAGCGGGTGTTCGGCTTCTCGGTCAACACCCACGGCGTGGGCGATCTGGCGGCCCTCATCGGTCGCCAAAAGAACACCGCGGTGGAGCGCCTGTGCCGCGAATACGACGCGGCTTACGAGATGGCGCCTCCGCTGCGCAAGCACGGCAAGGCGCGCGACTCGCTGCGCGCCGCCGCGCGCATCGAGCTGGGCCTGCGCCAGTTCCTCGAGCAGGGGGGCTACGGCGCCTTCACCGACACCTTCGAGGACCTGCACGGGCTGGAGCAGCTCCCCGGCATCGCGGTGCAGCGCCTGATGGCGGACGGCTACGGGTTCGGCGCCGAGGGCGACTGGAAGCACGCCGCCCTGGTGCGCCTGATGAAATTCATGGGGCAGGGCCTGCCCGGCGGCACCTCCTTCATGGAGGACTACACCTATCATTTTCACCCGGCCGGGGCCCGCTGCCTCGGCGCGCACATGCTGGAAATCTGCCCCAGCATCGCGGCCGGCCGGCCCTCCTGCGAGATTCATCCGCTGGGCATCGGCGGCAAGGCCGACCCGGTCCGGCTGGTGTTCGATGGCGCGCCCGGCCCGGCCATCAACGCCTCGCTGGTCGACATGGGCAACCGCTTCCGGCTGCTGGTCAACGAGGTCGAGGCGGTGGCGCCGGAGCAGCCCCTACCCCGCCTGCCGGTGGCGCGGGTGCTGTGGGACGCCCTGCCCGACCTGCGGACCGCCGCCACCGCATGGATCCTCGCCGGCGGCGCCCACCATACCGGCTACAGCCAAGCCGTCACCACCGCGTTCCTCGAGGACTTCGCCGAAATGGCCGGCGTCGAGCTGGTCGTGATCGACCGGGAGACCCGCCTGCGCGACTTCAAGGACCGGCTGCGCCTGGGCGAGGTTTATTACGGCCTGCGGGGATTGTGAGGGCACCATGAAATACCGCCATATCCGCGAAGAGTGCTGCGAAGCCAACCGCGCCCTGCCAACCACCGGGCTGGTGGACCTCACCTTTGGCAACGTCAGCGTGTGCGATCCCGACCTCGGCGTGTTCGCCATCAAGCCGAGCGGCGTGCCGTACGCGCAGCTGACGCCGGCTGACATGGTGATCGTCGATCTGGAGGGCAAGGTGGTGGAGGGTCCGCTCAAGCCCTCGTCCGACACGCCGACCCACCGGCGGCTGTACCTCGCCTTCGCCCATGCCGGCGTGCGCTCGGTGGTCCACACGCACTCGCGCTGCGCCGTGGCCTTCGCTCAGGCCGGGCGCGAAATCCCGTGCGTCGGGACCACGCATGCGGATTATTTCCGCGGGCCGGTGCCGGTCACGCGCGCCCTCACCGCCGGCGAAATCCAGACCGAGTACGAGTGGAACACCGGGCAGGTCATCGTGCAGCGGTTCGCCAACCTGCGGCCGCTCGAGGTGCCGGCCGTCCTTGTGCGCCACCACGGCCCGTTCTGCTGGGGCGCCAGCAGCGCCCATGCGCTCGAGTGCGCCGAGGCGCTCGAAATCTGCGCCGACATGGCGCTGAAGACGCTCGCCCTCGAGCCGCCGATCCACGCCCTCCCCCAAGCGCTGCTGGACAAGCACTTCCTGCGCAAGCACGGCCCGGGCGCCTACTACGGCCAGCGGCAGTGACGTCGCCCGGCGGCGGGGGCGCCGCCGCTACACCCGGGCCCCGCTCCTCGCGCGTGAACGCGCTACTCGAAGGCGGCGCGGCCTCAATCGCGCAGCTCGAGGCCGACCGGGCAGTGGTCGGAGCCCATGACGTCGGGGCGGATGAAGGCCGCGCGCAAGCGGTCGCGCAGCGTGGTGGAGGCGCAAAAGTAGTCGATTCTCCAGCCTACGTTGCGGGCGCGCGCGCCGCCCCGATAGCTCCACCATGTGTACTGGCCGGGGCGCGGGTCGAACGCGCGGAAGGTGTCGATGAAGCCGGCCGCCAGATGGCGGCTGAAGGACTCCCGTTCCTCGTCGGTAAATCCGGCGCTGCGCCGGTTGGCCTGCGGGTTGGCAAGGTCGATCTCCTTGTGGGCGACGTTCAGGTCGCCGCAAAACACCACCGGCTTGTGCCGCGCCAGCCGCGTGCAGTAGGCGCGGAAACGCTCGTCCCAGACGCGCGTGCGGTAGTCCAGCCGCGACAGGTCGTGGCGCGCGTTCGGCGTGTAGACGTTGACCAGATAGAAATCCTTGAACTCGAGGGTCTGGGCGCGCCCCTCGGCGTCGCCCTCCGGCTCGCCGATGCCGTCGCGCACCTCCAGCGGCTCGATGCGCGTCAGGGTGACCGTGCCGGCGTAGCCCGGCCGCTCGGCCGGGTTCCAGAAGGCGCGGTAACCACGCGGCGGCCGCCAGCCTTCGAGTTGGTCCGGCTGGGCCTTGGTCTCCTGGAAACAATACACGTCGGCGTCCTCGGCCGCAAGGTACGCATCGAGCCCCTTGCCGAGGACCGCGCGCAGCCCGTTGACATTCCACGAGACCAGCTTCATTGCGCCTTCCGCAGGGATTGGGGCCGGCGCCCGCGCAGCCGGCGCCGCAGCTTGTCGCGCTGCGGCGTGGCGACGATGTAGCCGACGCAGGAGGGGCTGCCGCAACGGCACGGATGGTCGAGGAAGTGCTCCACATCGTAGCCGTAGTCGTAGGTGATCTCCTCGCCGGGCAGGATGTCCCGCACCGCGTACAGCCAGAGGCGGTCATCCTCGTTGACCATCTCGCCGTTGGGCTCGCACGAATGGTTGATCAGCCGCGCGTCGTTCCACGGCTTGTTGCCGTCGATGTCCCACTGGTCGTTCAGCTCGAAGATATAGACCGCGCCTCCGCCGGTGCGCTTGGCCTCCTCCAGCAACGCCAGTCCCCGCCGGTCGGACTCCTCCTTGTCGATGCGCTCACCGACATACTCGATGATGCGGGTGCCCTTGCGGATGAAGCGCGAGGCGAACAGCCCCAGCCCGTGGATCGGCGACCGCCGCACCTCGCAAAACGGATTGACCTGTTTGACGGCGAACGGCCTTTGTGAATACACTCCCATGCGCCGATTTCCAATGGGTGCGTTCCGGCCGCGCAATGCAAAACATGAGCGTCCAATCCCTGATCGACGAGGCGACCTTCGCGTTCGCCATGGGCGACCATGCGGCCGCCATCCGCCAACTCCATGAAGCGGTCGCCCGCGACCCGGCCAGCTTCGCCGCATGGCTCGCGCTGGCCGAGGTCCAGTTCGACAAGGGGGACCTCGACGCCGCCCTCGAGGCCGCCCGGATCGCCGTCGCGCTGCGGGACGACGACGTGCACATCCACACCACCCTGTCGCGCATCTGGATGGAGCGCGGCGACAAGGAGCAGGCCGAGCGGCACGGCGCCCGCGCCCGCGTGCTCGGCTGGAAGGCGCAGCTGCAGGGCGACGATTGACACGCCCCTCCCCGCCGCTACCGTTCCCACCACACGATCATGGACAGGGGCGAGTTTATCCTTGAATTCGAGAAGCCGCTGCGCGACTTGCAGATGCGCCTCGACGAGCTGGCGGCGGTCTCCAAGGAGCAGAATTTCGACGTGTCAGCCGAGACCGAGGCCATCCGGGCCCGGCTCGAGCAGACCAAGCGCGACATCTACACCCACCTCACCCCATGGCAGCGGGTGCAGCTGGCGCGCCACCCGAAGCGCCCCTACTCGCTGGATTACATCAAGGCCATCTTCACCCAGTTCCAGGAACTGCACGGCGACCGGCTGTTCGGCGACGACCAGGCCCTGATTGGCGGGACGGCCTTTCTGGATGGTCGGGCGGTGATGCTGATCGCCCAGCAAAAGGGGCGCGACGTCAAGGAGAACCTGCGGCGCAACTTCGGCATGCCGCACCCCGAGGGGTACCGCAAGGCCCTGCGCCTGTTCCAGCTCGCCGAGCGCTTCGGCCTGCCGGTCGTCTGTTTCATCGACACCAAGGCGGCCTATGCCGGCGTGGGCTCGGAGGAGCGCCACGTCTCGGAGGCGATCGCCCGCAATTTGCGCGAGATGGCCATGCTGAAGGTGCCCACCGTGGGCATCATCATCGGCGAGGGCGGCAGCGGCGGCGCGCTCGGCATCGCCGTTGTCGACCGTCTGCTGGTGCAGCAGCACGCCTATTACTCCGTCATTCCGCCGGAGGGCTGCGCCGCCATCCTGTGGCGCGACCGCAAATACGCCGAGACGGCCGCCAACGCCCTCAAGCTGGGCGCCAAGGAGCTGCTCGAGCAGGGCATCGCCGACGAGGTCATCGAGGAACCGCTCGGCGGCGCGCACCAGGACCCGGCCGCCGCGGCCGCCGCCATTCGCGCGGCGCTCACCCGCCACCTCGCCGAATTGCAGCAGCTATCCGTCCCCGAGCTGCTGGAGCGGCGCTACCAGAAGTACCGCCGCATCGGCGACTTCATCGAGCCGGACGCGGCGGGCTGAAACCCCGCACGCAACGGTGTGGGAGAACCACGGATTTCACGGGTGACTGAAGGTTCTCCGCCATACCGAGAGGGCACACGCCCCTCGGCGCGGCGCACAGGCGCTACGCGCCGGTGCGCCCCGCCCGCATGGCCGTACCCGCACAAGGCACCGGACCCGCCGTTCACTCCGCAAGGGGCGGGATCGGGCAATCGAGGCTGAGGCTGAGCATGCGCAGCGCCTCGGCCTCGGCGGGCGCGAGCTGGCCGTCGGCGCGGATGCAGGCCACCGCCGCCCGCAGGCATTGGGCGCGGATCGCGTAGGCGCTCTCGCGCAGGACGTCGAGCACCGCGTCCAGATCGCCCGCGCCGGGCTGGTCGGGCGGGATGTAGCGGACCTTCTCCCGCAGCAGGTACAGGCCATTGAGGGCGTTGTCGAGGAGGGCCGCCGGATCGGCCGCCGCGGAGCCCTCGCGCGCCACCGCGGAAAGCAGCACACTGACGGCCCGGGCGACCGTGTCGGTCACTTGCAGGTGGTTCACCGGGGCGGCGTTGATCACGGCGGCGCGCGGTACGAGCCGCTCGCGCAGAATCCGGTGCAGGCAGAACTCGTGGAGGCTGACGCGCCGGTCGGCACGGATCAGGTCGTCGAGCAGCTTCTGGAAATCCCTGCGCAGCCCCTCGCCGGACTGGGCAAGCGTCGTGGCCGCCAGCTCGAGCGCGGCCAGCCGGGCCGCGCGCGGCATGGCGGCCACCAAGGCGCAGGTCTCGCGCAGCGCGGGCAGCTCGGCCTCGAGCAGGGCCTTGGAGACGATCTCCCACTGCCGCGCGTTGTCGGCCTCATTGTCGGCCATGAGCAGCGCGATGACGGCGTGCCGGGCGCCGCGAGGCTCGCGCATGCGGGCGTCGAGCGCCCCCGGGATCGCCGCGGCGATGCGCCGCGCGGTGGCGAGATGCTCGCTGCTGAGGGTGCCGGCCGCGGCGATCACTGCCGCGCCGGAGATGCGGGAACAGGCGGTCCTCGCCCTGCCGCCGCCGCAGCGCCACGAGCTCCGGGAGGCCGAGCGCGATCA
>FWPV01005666.1_pt1 | contig 24709 bp, 18 predicted proteins | sample 2228371 | NCBI WGS metagenome assembly FWPV01 (sample SAMEA103939776, study PRJEB20133) | metagenome | reverse complement strand
CGACCGACCGGGCAAGATCGACCGAGCGTGTCATGGTGAACTCGCCCGCCCGCGTTCCCAGAACGGTGGACAGGCCGCTCCAGACCGTTTCGAGCAGGCCGGTGATGATCGCGTCGCCTTCGGGCGGCGAGGCCAGCCCCGTGGGGTTGCGCTTGGACACGATGACGTTGCCGTCGGGCGTGAACAGGAAGACCTCCACCCCGTTCGACACGTCGAGCTGGGCCAGAACGGCCGCCGCGTCGCGGTAGGGTGTCGCGGCCGGGATTCCGCCAAGCTCGGTCGGGATGGTCTCGAAGACGTCGGCTACGAGGCGCGCCTCGGCGATCAGGCCGCGTTCGCGCTGGGTCACGAGGGTGTCGCGGAAGGGGTTCAGGTAGAGAAGGCCCGCCACGAGGACGAGCAGCGCGAGCAGGTTGAAGGTGATGATCTTGCGCGCGAGCGGCGAGCGGTTGATCGAGACGATACGGCGCCTGGCCCGCTGGCCGGAAAGCTCGGCATCGACCTCACTGTCCGGAGCGACCCAATCCTCGCCAAGTACGACCTCGGCTCTGTCGTCGGCCTTGGTGTCGCGCAATCACCGTTCTCCTGAGCGGCCTATTCTTCGTTGTACCTGTAGCCGATGCCATACAGCGTTTCGATGGCCGAGAAGTCCGGGTCGGCCGTCCGCATCTTCTTGCGAAGACGCTTGATGTGGCTGTCGATCGTGCGGTCGTCAACATAGACCTGATCGTCGTAGGCGACATCCATGAGCTGGTCGCGGCTCTTCACGAACCCGGGGCGCTGCGCGAGGGCCTGCAGCAGCAGGAATTCCGTCACCGTCAGCGAGACGTCCTGGCCTTTCCAGCTGACCGAATGGCGCAGCGGGTCCATGGTCAGGTTCCCGCGGACCATGACCTTGTTTTCCTCGGTGACCGGAACCTCGACCCCGGCCAGCACTTCCTGCCGGCGCAGGAGCGCGCGGATGCGTTCGACCAGCAGGCGCTGGCTGAAGGGCTTCTTGACATAGTCGTCCGCGCCCATGCGCAGGCCCAGGACCTCGTCGATCTCGTCGTCCTTGGACGTGAGGAAGATCACCGGGATGGCGGACTTCTGGCGCAGGCGCTGGAGCAGGTCCATCCCGTCCATCCGCGGCATCTTGATGTCCAGCACTGCCATGTCGGGCATCCGGCGGTTGAACGCCTCGAGCGCCGATTGGCCGTCGTTGTAGGTCTCGACCTCGAAGCCCTCGGCCTCAAGGGTGATCGACACCGAGGTCAGGATGTTTCGATCGTCGTCGACCAGCGCGATCCTCGACATCTCTATTGCCCCCTCAATTGCATCCTGTTTGTGCAGTGCATTTTTGTGCCGACGATAGTCTGTTTTCTGTTCCGTCTATGCAACCTCTAACTGCGAATCAGCCAGTGGGGCGTGGCATCCCGGATGCGGAATATGTCGGCGAATGGCCGATTTGCCGCACCCTCTCCGGTCGGTGGTTGCGCTAAACCCACCGCTGGTTGCGCTAACCGACTCCTCCCGTCCTGTTTCGACCGTCGCCGGCCATGGTATAGGCAGGGCGACCGCCGCGTTCCGCGGCGGTTCGGCGCGATTTTCAGTCATGCGTCGCCTCAAGGCCGGCCGAAGGCCGCGGCATCGGGAGCATTGTGATGGAAACCGGACGGGTGAATCCTGGAAAACGCTTGCAGGACCAAGGGATAACCGGGTTGGGAGCCGTCCATTACAACCTGATCGAGAATGCCCTGATCGAAGAGGCGCTGAAGCGCGGCGAAGGCCGGCTGGGCCGCGGCGGCACGTTGCTCGTGACAACGGGCAAGCACACCGGGCGGTCGCCGAAGGACAAGTTCGTCGTCCGCACACCCTCGGTCGAGAACACGATCTGGTGGGAGAACAACGCGCCGATGGAGCCGTCGAAGTTCGACGCGCTCCACGCCGACATGATGGCGCACATGAAGGGCCGCGACTACTTCGTGCAGGACCTCTACGCCGGCGCCGACCCCGCTCAGCGACTGGACGTGCGCGTGGTGACCGAGCTGGCGTGGCACGCGCTGTTCATCCGCCATCTGCTGCGCCGACCCGCGCGCGAGGAGCTGGAGCGCTTCGCGCCCGACTTCACCATCGTCAACTGCCCGTCGTTCAAGGCCGACCCCGCGCGCCATGGCTGCCGGTCGGACACGGTCATCGCGTTGAACTTCGACAAGAAGCTGATCCTGATCGGCGGGACGGCCTATGCGGGCGAGAACAAGAAGTCGGTCTTCACGCTGCTGAACTACCTGCTGCCGGAAAAGGGCATCATGCCGATGCACTGTTCGGCCAACCATGCGCCAGGCAACCCGGTGGACACGGCCGTGTTCTTCGGCCTGTCGGGCACCGGCTAGACGTCCCTGTCGGCCGACCCGGCGCGCACGCTGATCGGCGATGACGAGCATGGCTGGTCCGATCGCGGCACGTTCAACTTCGAAGGCGGCTGCTATGCCAAGACGATCTCGCTGTCGCCCGAGGCCGAGCCCGAGATCTACGCGACGACGACGAAGTTTGCGACCGTGATCGAGAACATGGTCTTCGATCCCGAGACCTTCGAGCTGGATTTCGAAGATGCGTCGCTGACCGCGAACATGCGCTGCGCCTATCCGCTGGATTACATCGCCAACGCCTCCGAAACGGGGCTGGGCGGGCATCCCAAGAACATCATCATGCTGACCTGCGACGCTTACGGGGTGCTGCCGCCGATCGCGCGGCTGAGCCCGGCGCAGGCGATGTATCACTTCCTGTCGGGCTTCACCGCCAAGGTCGCCGGCACCGAGCGAGGCGTGACCGAGCCGGAGCCCACGTTCTCGACCTGCTTCGGCGCGCCGTTCATGCCGCGCCGGCCCGAGGTCTATGGCGCGCTCCTGCGCGAGAAGATCGCCAAGCACGGCGCGACCTGCTGGCTGGTCAACACCGGCTGGACCGGCGGCGCCTATGGCCAGGGCCGCCGGATGCCGATCAAGGCGACGCGCGCGCTTCTGTCCGCGGCGCTGGACGGGTCGCTGTCGGATGCGACCTTCCGCAAGGACCCGAACTTCGGGTTCGAGGTGCCGGTGACGGTGAAGGGCGTCGATGCGCGGCTGCTGGACCCGCGCGGGACATGGGACGATCATGCCGCCTACGACCGTCAGGCGAAGAAGCTGGTGAACATGTTCGCCGAGAACTTCGCCCAGTATGTGCCCTATATCGACGAGGACGTGAAGGCCGCCGCGATCGGCTGACCGTCAGACCCGCGTGGCGATCGGGGCGGCGAAGAGGTCGCCGCCCGACAGCACGACCCGCGCGGCCAGGACCGCGCGCTCGATGTAGAGCCGCATGCGGGGATCGTCGGCGCCCAGCCGCGGCATCGTCCAGCCGACCGAGGCGAGGCACCTGAGCAGGGTGAACCAGGGCAGCATCCGGCAGTCCTGGTCCGACAGGGGGCGCAAGGTGGCGTAGCCTTCGACCAGCCCCAGCGCGATCTGCGGCAGGTGCGGTTCGCCCAGGTTCTGGCTAAGTGCGGTGCCGAGGTCATAGAGCCGGAAGCCGAAGCCGGAATCGTCAAAGTCGATCAGAGCGGCGCGATGGTCCTGCATCAGGACATTCTCGCGCAGGACATCGGCATGGATCAGGCCCTGGTCGGCGCCCGTGGCGGCGTAGTCGGCGAGTTGGGCGATCGCGGCGCGGCGGGCGTCTTCCAGCAGGCGGGTTTCCTCGGGCCGGGCGGCCGCATGTTCCCAGAACCGGCCCCAGAGCGGGGCGTCGCCCAGGAGTCCCTCGGTGTCCCAGCGGGGGCGTTGGAAGGTGGGGGGCAGGTGGAGCCGGTCGGTGGCCACGTGAAGCTCGGCCACCGCGTGGCCGATGCTGGCGTGCAGGCGCATCAGCGCCTCTCCGTCCCCGGGCAGGGGCACGCCCGCCTCGCCGACCGGGGTTCCGTCGACCCAGGTCAGCATGGAGGCGATGCGCCCGTCAGACAGGCGGGCAAGGAGCGCCCCGTCCCCGGTGCGGACCGGGCGCGGCACCGGAAGGCCCGCGTCGGCCAGCGCGTCGAGCCACCAGAGTTCGGAACGGATCGCGTCCTCGCTCTGATACCCGCGGCGGTGGAGACGGAGCGCGGCGCGCCCGACCTCGCCATGGGTCACGGCGAAGACCGCGTTCTCGCGGAGCTTCAGAAGCCTCGGCACGCCCGTCGCCGCCCACCTTGTCAGCGCCTCCCGAGCGAGGGTCCGGGCCTCGGCGGGTGTCATGCGGGCACCGCCGACTCGGCCAGCACTTCGGCCAGGGTGTCGATCAGAAGGTCGGCCTCGGCCAGCCCGAAGGGCATCGGCGGGCGGATCTTCAGCGTGTTCATGTGCCGCCCGATCCGGTTCGTCAGGATGCCGCGGGCGCGCATCCGTTCGACCACTTCGGCCACGAAGGCGGTCGCGGGCGTCATTGCGTCGTCCAGCACGAATTCCGCGCCGAAGAACAGGCCATGCCCGCGCACCTCGGCCAGGAGGGGGTGCCTGAGCGCGCGCAGGCGGTCGAGCGCGTAGGCGCCGACCTTCGCCGCGTTGGCCTGGAGGCCTTCCTCCTGCATCACGTCGAGCGTCGCGAGGCAGGCCGCCGCGCTGACCGGGTTGCCGCCGAAGGTGTTGAAATAGCCGAAGGCTTCGCGGAAGTCGGCCATGACGTCGGGCCGGGCGACGACGGCGGCGACCGGGTGGCCGTTCGCCATCGGCTTGCCGACGGTCACGACATCGGGCCGGATGCCCAGCCAGTCGTGGCCCCACATGTGGCTGCCCAGCCGCCCGAAGCCGGGCTGCACCTCGTCGCAGAGGATCAGGCCGCGGGCCCGGCGGATCACGGCCTCGGTTTCGGCGAAGAAGCCCGGTTCGATGGCCGGGAAGCCTTCGTTGGCGAAGAAGGGGCAGAGCATCATGCCGGAGAAGCCGATGCCGGAATCCTCGAGTTCGGCGATGGCGCGGGCGACGTTGCGGGCGAAGGCCGCGGCCTGCCCCTCGCGCGAGCCCCCCACCGGGCGGAGCGAGTCGGGCGCGGGCACCAGCCGCACATGGGCCGGGTAGCCGCCGATGGGCGGGCGGCGGGTCGAGAGCTGCGAGGTGGCTGTCGTGTTGCCGTGGTAGGTGTTGTCGGTCGCGATGATGCCGCGCTTGCCGGTCGCCGCCTGCGCCATGCGCAGCGCGATGTCGTTGGCCTCGGACCCGGTGCAGACCATGATCGCCTGGCTGAGGCCGTGGCCCATCGTGGCGGTCAGGCGTTCGATGTAGTCGAGCACGAGGTCGTGCAGGTAGCGGGTGTGGGTGTTGAGCACCCCCGCCTGCCGGCAGATCGCCTCGACCACCTTCGGGTGGCAGTGGCCGACGTGGGGGACGTTATTGTAGGCGTCGAGGTATTTGCGCCCCTCGGCATCCCAGAGCCAGACGCCTTCGCCCCGCACGAGGTGCACCGGCGTTTCATAGAAGGTGGGCACGTTTGGGCCCATCAGGCGGGCGCGCCGCTGGGTGAGGGTTTCACTCATCGGTCTCGACCCTCCCCCTGAGTGCCTTGACTGCGCCGCGTTCGGTCTTGGCCTGAAGCCGACGCCGCTGGCTGCCCAGCGTCGGGCGCGTGGCGATGCGCCGTTTGGGCGCGACGAGGGCGGCGCGGATCAGGTCGGCCAGCCGGTCGCGGGCAAGCTCGCGGTTGCGGGCCTGGCTGCGGGTTTCCTCGGCCCGGATGACGATTGCGCCGTCTGCCGTCCAGCGCCGGCCCGCGAGGCGCTTGAGCCGTCGCTTGACCGGGTCGGGCAGGTGGGGCGAACGTTCGGCCTCGAAACGCAGTTCGACCGCCGTCGAGACCTTGTTGACGTTCTGCCCGCCCGGCCCGGAGGCGCGGACGAACTGTTCGGTCAGCTCCCAGTCGTCGATGGCGATGGTGTCGGAGATGCGCAGCATGTGCCCTTATAGCCCTGCACTGCCCCCCTGAGAATGCCCGAACGCCTCAGGACCGGTCGAGGAACCCCCGGTAGAGGCGGCCGCTTTCCGCCGGGCGGTCCAGCAGCGGAAGATGTCCGCAGCCGTCGAGAAGGACGACTTCGGCCCTGGGCAAGGCCGCCGCAAGGACCGATGCCCCGCTGACATGGAAGATCCGGTCCTGGTTGCACCACAGAAGGAACGCGGGCTGGTCGAGCTGCGGGGCGAGGGCTTCGAGCCGCGCCGTCTTCCAGTCATGGACCTCGTCCCAGATGCGCAGGTTGTCGGGGCCACGGGCGACCTCCTCGTCGGCCCAGGTCCGGGCGACGGCGCCGGGGACCCAGGGGGCGCGGGGGAACAGCCAGTCCATGCGCGCGGCATGGTCCGCGTGACTTGCGACCACGAGCGGCTTCACCCCCGAGACGAGCGCAAGCTCCATGTCGCTGGGCGTGGGCGAGGTCACGCCAACGGGGCTGCCGATGAAGGCCAGCGACCTTACGGCGTCCGGCCGCGACATGGCCAGCATTGCCGCAAGCTGCGCGCCCATGGAGTTCGCGGCCACATGCATCGTTTCGAGGCCGAGCGCGTCGATCGCCTCGGCGAGGTTCAGCGCCTGGGCGTCGAAGCCGTAGGATCCGGGCGGAAGCACCTCGTTCGCGCCGAAGCCGGGCAGGTCGATCAGAACCACGCGGTAGCCGTCGAGCAATTCGCGCGAGGAGTCGATCCAGTGTTCCTTGCGGGCGAAGATGCCGTGCAGCAGAAGGACCGTCTCGCCTCGGCCCCCGGCGAGGTAGTGGACGGTGCCTGCGGGCGTTCCGACGGTGCCGGGCTTCAGCCCGACCGACCAGGCCAGCCCCACGATCATCAGCCGCGCCGAGGTGGCCGGGAAGGCGAGGGTCGCGCCGTAGAGCAGCGCGGCCGCAGCCGCGGCGAGGAGGACGGTCTTTCGAAGCATGGGGTTCTCCCGAGGGGTGGCGGCGGGCCATCGACGCCCCTGGGTAGCGATCCCCCCGGGAAACGGAAAGGGCCGCCTTCGTGGAAGGCGGCCCCCGAGATCTACGGAGATGGGCCAGTTAGGAACGAAGCCCAATCAGGTGGTTGCGCCTTCGGGGCTGCCCTCAGGCCAGGAGCCTCCTGACTGTCCCGACACCTCTCTCCAATATCACTCTAGACACTGGACCACCTCCTTTCTCTGAGTTGCGATAGGGACAGCCTGACACACATTTTGTGTTTGTCAAAAGCTTTCACGCAACCTTTGCCGTCAATCGCCCGACAATCAGGCGAAACGGCACCAGCGCGAGGAGGGCCAGCGACAGCTTCACGAGCCAGTCCGCCACGGCGAGCGACACCCAGAGCGGGACGACAGGCCCCACGCCCAGAAGCGGCAGCGCCTCGCCCGCCCAGGAGACGTCGTTCGAGGGATCGAGCAGGGTCAGCGCGGCCGAGAAGGCGACCGTGAAGAAGATCGCGGTGTCTACCGACGACCCGACGAGGGTCGAGACCAGCGGCGCTCGCCACCAGGCCCCCTCGCGCAGGCGGTCGAACACGGCGACGTCGAGAAGCTGCGCGGTCAGGAAGGCGAGACCCGAGCCCAGCGCGATGCGCCAGGTGACGAGCGGGCCGAAGTCGCCCTGGATCTGCGTGCCGACCAGCGAGCATGCGACGCCGACGACGAAGCCCGCAAAGACGACCTTGCGTGCGGTCGCGACACCGTAGACGCGGTTCATCACGTCGGTGACGAGGAAGGCCAGCGGATAGGTGAAGGCGCCCCAGGTCAGCCATTGGCCGAAGAGGAACTGCACCAGGATGTTCGAGGCTACCACGATGGCAGCCATGGCAAGGATGCCGGGGATCAGGGGACGGGACATGTCTGGGTTCCGTTTTGACAAGGTGGTCGGAGACTTGGCCCCCCGCCGTCGGGGGACGCGCCCGATTACCCCCCGGCCCTTGCGTTGGCAAGCGGCGTCTGCTCAGTCGGCGACCCGGTAATCCACGATCTCCGTCCGCTGGAATCGCGAGAAGTTGTCGTCCGAGATCATGGTCAGCCGCGTGGCGCCCGATGCGTCCTGCCACACGGCGATGCCTTCGAGGTTGTCGTGAACCGGCCCGCGCGTTTCAACCAGAAGCTCGCGCGGGCCTGCGCCGTCCGGCCCGATGGCGAAGCGGCTGATGCGCGTGCGGAAGCCGAGGAATCCGCGGAAGTCTCGCTCCAGCAGGTAGAGCTTGCCGTCCGGCCCGAAGTCGGCGCCCACCGGCAAGAGGTCGCCGTCGCGCGGGAGGGTGAAGGGGATGTCCCAATCGGTGCCGTCGAAGCGGTAGACCGGGAAGGGGCGGCCCAACTGCCCCGACCGTTCGGGGATGGCGTAGAGCCGGCCTTCGGCATCGGCGGCCAGCGCCTCGAGCCCGGAGTTCAGTTGCAGGCCGGCGAAGTCGCGCGGAACGGGCAGCGTTTCGGCCGACGCGCCGAGCTCGGCGTAGCGTTCGATCCTGTGAAGGGCCTCGAACGAGACGTAGAAGGACCCGTCCGGCAATCGGACAATACCCTCGGAATCGGCGTTCCGGCGGGTGACGGGCTGACCGCTGGCGTCGCGAAGCCTGTCGTCGCGGTCGATCGTGATCCCGGTCACTGCGCCGCCCGCGTCCCGTTCGATCCGGCCTTCGATCACGAGCCCGCGGTCGCCGAGGGCCAGGATCCTCGCGCCGCCGTCCCAGAGTTCGAGACCGGAGAGGCCGCCGAAGTCTTCCACCGCGGCTGTCCATGTGTAGGCGCCCGCGAAGACTGCGGCGCCCGGCGGGGTCGCGCCGTGCGGCCCGGTGGCCGCGAGCCACGCCGCGAACGCCGCCGCTAGCGCGAGGCGAGAACGTCGCGGCATTGGCGTGGCAGGTCATCCATCGTGTAGTCGCGCGGCCCGCGCCTGCGCTGCGCCGGCTGCTTGGGCGCGTTCGGGTCGGGCGGGGCGAGGAAGTCCGTCACCCACCACATCAGCGTGTCGTCGCAGCCGTCGCCGCCTTTCGACAGTTCGCGCACGGTGGGCGTCTGCGTCTGGCACAGGCGGATGCCCGGCGGACACTTGAGGCGCACGTGGAAATGCGTGTTGTGTCCGTAGATCGGGCGGATCTTCTGGAGCCAGTCGCGGTCGGCGCGGGTGGCGGTGCGGCACATCTCGATCTTCACGGGGGGCGTGACGAAGACGCGGTCAACGCGCGGGTCGGAGGCGGCGGCCTTCAGGATCTCGTGATGCGCACGGGTCCAGTTGCCGTTGATGTTGCGCTGGTCCTCGGTCCGGACGGAGATCGAGCTGATCTCCTCGCGCTCGGACCGGCTGAGGTTCAGCCGGCGGGGCGGGAGCATCCAGATGTCGGCGTCGAGCCCGATCTGGTGGCTGTTGTGCCCCGAGGTCATCGGCCCGCCGCGCGGCTGGCTGATGTCGCCGATGTAGAGCCCCGCCCAGCCCCACCGCGTTGCCTCGCGGCTGAGGTCCTGGAGGAAGTCGATCATCACCGGATGGCCCCAGTTGCGGTTGCGGCTGAGCCGCATCGCCTGCCAGGTCGGGCCTGTCTCGGGCAGTTGCACAAGGCCTGCCGCGCAGCCCTTGGCATAGGTGCCGATGGCGTGAGGGGCCTGCGCCGAGGCGGTGCGCATGCCGCCGAACAGGCGGTTGGCCTTCTCCTGGGCCGCCGCGGGCAGCGACAGGGCGAGGGTCAGCGCAAGGCTGGAGAGGATGCGGACCATGCTGCTCGTTCTCCGTCCGGTTTTACCCATGCTAGCAGCACAAGGCCGATCAGGAAAAGCGCGATCAGCGGGGCGATGCCCGCCTGCTGGCTGCCGGTCGCCGCCGTCACGGCGGCGATCAGCGCGGGCGCGAGGAACGAGGTCGCCTTGCCGGAAAGCGCGAAGAGGCCGAAGGATTCCGCAGCGCGTTCGGGCGTGGTGTGGCGGACCATCAGCGTGCGGCTGGCCGCCTGGATCGTGCCCCCCGCCCCTCCGATCAGCGCACCGCAGACGTAGAACAGGATGTCGGGCAGCCGGCCGTCGGGGGCGAGCGCGATGCCCCACAGGCTTTCGCGCGACATGCCGACGATCAGCAGGCTGACCGCGATCAGGATCAGGATGGAGGCGGTTATCACGGGGCGCGGGCCGAAGCGGCTGTCCGCGATGCCGCCCAGCCAGCTGGCCACGGCAGCGGTGATCGCGCCGAGGATGCCGAAGACGCCCACCTGCGTGACGCTCCAGCCCAGGACGCCCACGGCATAGACCCCGCCGAAGCCGTAAAGCCCGTTCAGCGCGTCGCGGTAGAACATCGACGAGCCGAGGTAGGCGGCGAGGCTGGGCCGGCGGCCGAGGCCCCGGACGGACAGCCACAGCGCGCCGAGCGAGTCGCGCGTGCGCCGGATCATGCCCGCCGGGCGCGGGGGTTCCTTCACCCAGAGGAAGAAGGGGATCATGAAGACGACATACCAGAGGGCGGTGAAGGGCCCCACCATCCGCGTGCCCTCGCGCGCTTCGGCGTCGAGGCCGAAGAGCGGCGCTCCGCCGATCAGGGTGCGGCCCGTGTCGCCGTTTTCGGCGAGGAACAGCAGGACGAGGATCAGCGCGAGCAGCCCGCCGCAGTAGCCGAAGGCGAAACCCGAGCCCGAGATCGAGCCGATGCGTTCGTCCTGCGCGAGGCCTGGAAGGAGGGCGTTGGTGAAGGTCGTCGCGAACTCCATCCCCACGAAGCCGAGGGCAAAGAGGCAGACCACCTGCACCAGCGGAGGGTTGTCGGGCGTCAGCGTCCAGAGGCCGAGCGCGCCCACGACGTAGAAGACCGAGAAGATCCAGATCCACAGCATCCGCCGGCCCGAGCCGTCGGCGATGGCGCCCAGGATCGGCGCGAGGATCGCGACGGCTGCCCCCGCGATGGTCAGACCCAGCCCCCAGAGCGCCTGCGCCTGGGCGGCGGCGGCCTCGCGCTCCAGCCCCTCGCCGATGTAGAAGTCGCGCGCGACCTGGGCGAAGTAGGGGCCGAAGATGAAGGTCAGAAGCAGCGTGTTGTAGGGCTGGCTGGCCCAGTCGAAGAAGTACCAGCCCCAGATGCGTTTCCTCGGCGTGGTCATGGCCTGCCCCTGCTGTGCGCGGCGGCGATCAAAGCGCCAAACACCGCCGCCCGCAAGGAGGGGTCTTCAGTCCTGCATGGGCGGCCAGGGGCGCAGCCCGTCGGCTGCGGCCCAGGCGGCGATCCAGTCGGGCAGCGGCGGGCTTTCGGGCGCGAAGCCGAGTTCTTGGGCCAGTTCGGCCGAGGGCACGATCCCGCGGCCCCCCCTGGTGATCGCCATGCGCAGAAGCGCGTGCGAACAGCATTCGTCGCCGCGCCAGAGCGACTGTTCGGCATAGGTGAAGCGGTCGTCCCAGCCGACGATGCGGCTGCGCATCTCGATCCGGTCGAACATCCGGACCCGGCGGCGGTAGCGGACCGAGGCGCCGGCGATCGTGCCTGCCCAGCCCTTGCGCCGCATCGCCCCGATCACCCCCATGCGGCGGAACAGCACGACCCGGCCGAGGTCCATGATGGTGAGCGTGCGGCCGTTGTTCAGCTCCATCCACAGGTCGATGTCCCATGGCCAGCAGATGACGTGCGTCACGTGGACCTCGCCCACGGCGAGGCGCGGGGCGTTGCGGTGGACCCAGAGTTCCTTTGCAAGGCGGACGAAGGGATACATGCGGCGGCCTCCTGTCTTCTGGCCTGTCTGCGCCGGGCTGGCGGCGAAAGGGAAGCCCCGACGTGGCGTTACGAGGTTGCGCGCCGCCGCGGCGCACCTTAGGTCTTGGCGCGGTGTTCAAGAAAAGGGCCGCGCGCGCGATGCTTTCGCTGTTCCAGATCCTGCTGCTGATCCTCGACCTGGCGTGGTTCATCATCCTGGTCCACATCATCATGAGCTGGCTGATCAATTTCCAGGTCCTGAACCTGCGCCAGCCGCTGGTGTCGCAGATCTGGGACGGGCTGAACCGCCTTCTGGACCCGATCTATTCGCGGGTGCGCCGCTTCATGCCGGACACCGGGTCGATCGACCTGGCGCCGCTGGTCGTGCTGATCGCGATCTACGCCCTGCGCATCATCATCCGCAACAACATGTACGCCTTCGCCTGAGAACCCTCCCCAAGGGGTTGTTCACCGAATCGCGGTAGGGTTATGGTGGCGGGAAACGAGCAGCCCCGCACGCCACAGGCCCATGACCTCGCATCACGCGCTTCTTGCCCGCGTCTTCGGCTTTCCCGCCTTCCGTCCCGGACAGGAGGAGATCGTGGAGGCCGTGGCGGCGGGCCGGAACGTGCTGGCGATCATGCCGACGGGCGGAGGCAAGTCGCTGTGCTTCCAGCTGCCCGCGCTGATGCGCGAGGGCGTGACGGTCGTCATTTCGCCGCTGATCGCGCTGATGCGGGACCAGGTCCGGTCCCTGCGCGAGGCCGGGGTTGACGCCGGGGCGCTGACCAGCGGCAACACCGAGGAGGAGACCGAGGAGGTCTTCCGCGCGCTCGACGAAGGGCGGCTGAAGCTTCTCTACATGGCGCCGGAACGGCTGGCATCGGGCGGGACGCTGACGCTGCTGCGGCGGATCGGGGCGCGGCTCATCGCGGTGGACGAGGCGCATTGCGTCAGCCAATGGGGGCATGATTTCCGCCCCGACTATCTGCGCATCGGCGAATTGCGCCGCGCGCTGAACGTGCCGCTGGCGGCCTTTACCGCCACGGCGGATGCCGAAACGCGCGAGGAGATCGTCGCGCGGCTGTTCGACGGGCAGGCGCCAGCGACCTTCCTGCGCGGCTTCGACCGGCCCAACATCCACCTGGCCTTCGCGGTCAAGGACCAGCCGCGGCGTCAGGTCCTGGCCTTCGCGGCCGCGCGCAAGGGGCAGTCGGGCATCGTCTACTGCGGCACGCGCGCCAAGACCGAGACGCTTGCGCAGGCGCTGCGCGAGGCCGGCCATGCCGCCTGCCATTACCACGGCGGGATGGAGGCGGATCACCGGCGCGAGGTCGAGACGCGGTTTCAGCGCGAGGACGGGCTGATCGTCGTGGCCACGGTGGCCTTCGGCATGGGGATCGACAAGCCCGACATCCGCTGGGTGGCGCATGCCGACCTGCCCAAGTCGATCGAAGCCTATTACCAGGAGATCGGGCGGGCGGGCCGCGACGGGGCGCCGGCCGAGACGCTGACGCTGTATGGCCCCGAGGACATCCGCTATCGCCGCGCGCAGATCGACGAGGGGCTGGCCCCGCCGGAACGGAAGGCGGCGGACCATGCCCGGCTGAACGCGCTTCTGGGCCTGGCCGAGGCGCTGTCGTGTCGCCGGCAGCGGCTGCTGGCCTATTTCGGCGAGGCATCGCAGCCCTGCGGGGCCTGTGACCTGTGTGATGCGCCGCCCGAGACCTTCGACGGGACCGAGGCGGTAAGGAAGGCCTTGTCGGCGATCCTGCGGACGGGCGAAAGCTTCGGCGCGGGGCATCTGACCGACATCCTTCTGGGGAATGCGACCGACAAGGTGCGCGAACGCGGCCACGACGCGCTGCCGACCTTCGGCGTGGGGCGCGACATGAACCGCCAGACCTGGGGCGCGGTGTTCCGGCAGATGATGGGCCACGACCTGATCCGCCCCGACCCCGACCGCCACGGCGCCCTCCGCATGACCGAGGCCGCGCGTCCGATCCTGCGCGGCGAGGCGGGGATCGAGCTGCGCCGCGACACGATCCGCAAGGCGGCCGGGAACCCCGTGGTGCGCGCGCTGGTCAGCCAGGAGGACGCGCCGCTTCTGTCCGCGCTCAAGGCCAAGCGCCGCGCTCTGGCCGAGGCGGCGCGCGTGCCGGCCTATGTCATCTTCACCGACCGCACGCTGATCGAGATGGCCGAGCGGCGGCCGCGGACGCTGGACCAGATGGCGGAGATCAGCGGGGTGGGTGCGAAGAAGCTGGAAAGCTACGGGCAGACGTTCCTGGAGGTGATCCTGGTCGCGCCCCTTCCCGACATGCACCCGGCGCGCCGGCGCCTGGCCGGGTCGGGCGCGGGCGAGGTCTTCGACCGGCTGATCGAGATTCAGGCCGAACTGTCGCGGGGCGAGGAGGGGACGGGCAAATACCTGTCCTGCACGCCCACAACGCTGCGCAAGATCGCCGAGATGAAGCCGCGCACCCTGTCCGAACTGGCCCGCGTCCCCGGCATGGGGGACCTGAAGGTGGAACGTTTCGGGCCTGCGTTCCTGGACGTGCTCCAGAACCGGTAGACGGACGGCGCCGCGCCTCTAGGTTCCCGCCGAGAGAAGGAAGGAGGATCGCATGCTCGTCGTCATTTCCCCCGCCAAGCGGCTGGACTGGAGCCCTTCGGACGGCATCCGGCCGACGCAGCCCGCCTTCGCCGGGGACGCGGCAGAGCTTGCCGAGATCGCGCGCGGCCTGTCGGTCGCAGAGCTTCAGCGCCTGATGGGGATCAGCCCCGACCTCGCCCGCCTGAACGCCCAGCGGTTCCGCGACTTCGCGGCCAGGCCCGCGCCCGAGGCGGTGAAGCCCGCGGTTTTCGCCTTCGCCGGCGACACCTACACAGGGCTGGAAGCGGCGACGATCGACCCAGATGCCATGGACTACGCGCAGCGGCACCTGCGGATCCTGTCGGGGCTTTACGGCCTGCTGCGTCCGCTGGATGCGATCCAGCCCTACCGGCTGGAAATGGGCTCGCGGCTGGCCAATCCGCGGGGGGCGAGCCTTTACGACTGGTGGGGCGACCGGATCGCGCGGGCGCTGAACGACGCGGCCGAGGAGGCCGGGGCGCGCGTGCTGGTGAACTGCGCGAGCCGGGAATACTTCGGCGCGGTGGATCTGTCGGCGCTCAGGCTCGACGTCGTGACGCCGGTGTTCCTGGAGGAGAATAACGGCGAGGCGAAGATCGTCAGCTTCTTCGCCAAGAAGGCGCGCGGCGCGATGGCGCGGTTCGTGGTGGAGAACCGCGTGACCGACCCGGAGGGGCTGAAGGACTTCGACGCGGGCGGCTACCGGTTCCAGCCCGACCTGTCCGGGCCCGGGCGTCTGGTGTTCCTGCGCGGCGAGGCGGAGCAGCTGCGCCGCGCGTCCTGACCGGGGTCAGGCGGCTTCGACCGCTCGCGCCGTCCCGGGGCAAAGCGCATGGGGCGCGAACTTGCCGATGGCTGCGAGAATGTCCGCCTTCTTCAGCGGTTTGGTCAGGTAGAGGTCCATCCCGGCGGCCAGGAGCTCTTCGGCGTCGCCTACGAGCGCGTGGGCGGTCAGGGCGACGATCGGCGTGCGCGGCAGGCCGAGGCGGGCTTCCTCGGCGCGGATCACCTGCGTCGCCTCGCGGCCGTCCATCTCGGGCATGGAAATGTCCATGAAGATGAGGTCGGGACGCAGGGCGAGGAACGCCTCGACCGCCTCGCGCCCATTGCCCGCGACGGTGATGTCCAGCGACAGGTCCTTGAGCATCTTCTGGAAGACGAGCTGATTTGTCCGGTTGTCCTCGGCCGCGACGACACGCGCCCGGCGCGGGCTTTCGGCGGCGTCGGGCTTGGGCGGGGAAGGCGATTCGGCCTGGTGCAACGCGGCGGTGAGCGCGGCATAGAGCTCGTGCCGCGGGCCCGGCCAGGCGGCGGTGGCGACGACCTTCGGTGCGTCAACGCGCCTTGCACCTGATCCGAGACCTGTCACGACCACGACCGGGCATGCGGGAAGCGTCCCGTCCTCCTGCCACGCGGCATCGGCGAGGATCGCGAGGTCAGGGTCTTGTCGGCCGGACGCCTCGCGCAGGAGCGTGAAGCCCGCGGCCTCGAGCTGCCGCCCGAGCGTGCTGCGCTGGATCGGGTCGGGCAGGCGCAGAAGCACGCGCTTGCCCGTGCCGTCGGGCAGGGTCGGCACCTCGCTTCCGGGGGCGAGGTCAAAGCTGGCAGTCACGGTGAAGCGCGAGCCCAGGCCCGGTTTCGACGTCAGCTCGATGTCGCCGCCCATCAGCCGGACGAGGCGGCGCGAGATGGAAAGACCCAGGCCGGTGCCTTCGTACTTGCGGTTGCGTTCATCCTCGACCTGGTTGAATTCGCCGAAAACGTGCTCCTGCCGGTCGGGGGGTATGCCGATCCCGCTGTCTTCGACCGCGATGGCCAGGGCAACCTTCCCGGCGGGGCTGTCGGTGACACGGACCGTCATGAGCACGTGGCCGGCATGCGTGAACTTGACCGCATTGCCGATGAGGTTCGTCAGAACCTGCCGGACACGCCCGCGGTCGCCCATGAGTTGGGTGGGCAGCGACGGGTCGATATCGACCGCGAGGGTCAGGCCCTTCTCGGCCGCGGACGGCGACAGGAGGGTGACGATCTCGAGGATCTTGCGTTCCAGGTCGAAAGGTTCGTGCCTGAGCACCATCCGCTCGGCTTCCAGCTTCGAGAAGTCGAGCACGTCGTTGATGATGTGCAACAGCGCCTCGCCCGAGGACTTGATCGTCCGGGCGTAGAGCATCTGTTCGTCGTTCAGGGGCGTTTCGCAGAGCAATTCCGCCATGGCGACGACGCCGTTCATCGGCGTTCGAAGCTCGTGGCTCATGTTGGCGAGGAAGGCCGACTTCGCGCGGTTCGCTGCCTCGGCCCTGGTGCGGGCGTCGTCGAGCTGGCGTTCGCGGTAGACTTCGTCCGTGATGTTGAGCGCGAGCGACACGATGCCGCCGTCCGTCCCGCGTCGGTCGATCAGGCGGATGTAGCCGCCATCCCACAGGCGCAGGACATGCGGTGCGATGGTTTCGTCCGACCAGCGCCGGAGGATGGCCGCGATCCAGTCGGCATGGGACTGCCCTTCCGGGTCGAAGACCCCTTCTTCGAGCCCGATGCGCAGGATGTCGCGGACATGGGCGCCGGGGCCGACTTCTTCCAGCCCTTCGAAGGGCGACAGGTAGGCGGCATTGGCGACCACCAAATGGCCGCGGGAATCGTAGATCGCGAAGCCGTCGCGGATGGTCTCGAGCGCGAGCCAGAGACGGTGTTCGGCGACCGTCCGCGCCTCGGTCGCGACGTGGAGGTCCGAGCGGACCTTCGCGTTCTCGCCCCTCAGCGCCTCGGCCGCGTGGGTGGCGTCGGCGACGACGCGGCGCTGGATCACGATTTCCTCGGACAGGGCGCGCGCGTGGTCTGCCAGCTTGCGGTTGGCCGCGAAGAGCTCGCGGCTTTTCAGCTCGAGCATTCGCTCGGCCGCGAGGCGTGCGCGCCGCTCTGCCAGAAGCCGTTCGCTGAGGTCCATGCCGACGTCCATCCAAGGAACCGCGCCGCGGGCGCGTCCAATCTGCGAAACCGTGCCATGCCACGGTGAACGCCCCCTTAACTCGCGGCTTCGTTGCGTGGGGCGGGGTCGGCGTGCGAGACTTGGGACGAATTCGAGGGAGATCCAAAATGCGCAGACTCGCGGCGGCCTTCTTGGCCATCGGACTGGCCCTTCCAACCTTGGCCTCCGCGCAGTCGGAACCCGATCTGGTGCCCGCGCGCCGCGTGCTTGTCACGGAAGGCGTCGACTTCTACGGCGGCGACCTGCGCGCGATCTTCGACACCTCGTTCGAGGCGTGTCAGGCCGCCTGCGTCGCGGACACCCAGTGCCGCGCGTTCACCTTCAATCAGCGCGCAGGGTCGTGCTTTCCCAAGTCCGACGTGACGGAGCGGCAGCCCTTCGACGGCGCGCTGTCGGGTCAGGTGGTCGACACGCCCGCCGCGACGCTTGCGACCGCGTCCCGGCGGGCGGCCGAGCTTGCCTTCCTGCGCCCCGCCGACCTTCAGGCCGCGCGCCGGGCGGCCGAGGAGTTTTCGCGCTATCACTACGTCGGCGACTACCCGGTCGCCGATTATGTGCGCGCCGCCAGCGATGCCCGCGCCGCGGGCAACCTTCGCGATGCGATTTCCTTCGGCGCGGCGGCGGTCCTTCTGACCGATGCACCGGACCTGTGGGTGGCCTACGCCGACGACATGCGCGCGATCGAGGATAGCGCGCAGATGCGCGACAAGCGCGGACGGGCGCTTGCCGCCGCGATCAACGGCTATCTGCGCGCGGCCGACCCGGCCACGCGCGCGGCGGCGCTGCTGGCGATGGGCGGCGCGCTGGAGGATCTCGGCCGCGGGGCGGATTCGGTGCCCGCGCTGCGGCTTGCGGCCGAGCTCAGCCCGCGCGAGGACATCTCGGCCGCGCTGGACCGCGCCATCGCGCAGTTCGGCTTCCGTGTGGTCGAGACCGTGGTCGAAAGCGACGCGGCCAGCCCGCGCATTTGCGCGGACTTCTCCGAGCCCCTGGTCGAGGCCGGGGTGGACTATGCGCCCTTCGTGCAGATCGCCGGGTCGGGCCATTCGGTGGACGCGACGGGCAACCGGCTGTGCATCGAGGGCGTCCGCCATGGCGAGCGTTACGAGGTGACCTTCCGCGCGGGGCTGCCGTCCGCCACGGGCGAGACGACGACGAAACCCGCGACCGTGAGCCTTTACGTGCGCGACCGCGCGCCCTCCGTCCGCTTCCCGGGCCGGGCCTATGTCCTGCCGAAGACGGAGGACGCGGCGATTCCGGTCGTCACGGTCAACGCGACCAGCCTTGACCTGATCCTGCGCCGGGTCAGCGACCGCAACATCCTGCGCGCCATCCAGGACGACTATTTCGGCCGTCCGCTGGCGCAATGGCAGGAGGACATGTTCGCCGACGGCGTCTCGGAGGAGGTCTGGCGGGGCACGGGCGAGGTCGCGGGCGAGCTGAACCAGGATACGACCACCCGGCTGCCCCTGGACGAGGCGATGCGCGGCCTGACGCCGGGCATCTATGCGCTCCAGGCGCGGGTGACGGGCGAGGACGTTTACGAGACCGCCGCCGCGACACAGTGGTTCGTGATCTCGGATCTGGGGCTGGCGACGATGAGCGGGACCGACGGCCTGCATGTCTTCGTCCGCAGCCTGGGGTCGGCCGAGCCGAAGGCGGGGGTGAAGCTGACGCTGCTCAGCCGGGCGAACAGCGTGCTGGGCACGGTCGAGACGGATGCCGAGGGCTATGCCGTCTTCCCCGCCGGGCTGACGCGCGGAACCGGCGGGTCGGCCCCTGCGCTGGTCACGGCCGAGGAAGGCATGGACGACATCGCCTTTCTGTCGCTGAGCGATCCGGAATTCGATCTGTCCGACCGCGGGGTCGAGGGACGCGAGGCCGCGCCGCCGATCGACCTGTTCCTGACGACCGAGCGGGGCGCCTATCGCGCGGGCGACACGATCCACCTGACTGCGCTGGCGCGCGACGGGGCGGCCGAGGCGATCGAGGGGCTTCCCTTGACCGCCATCCTGACGCGGCCCGACGGGGTGGAGTATTCGCGGCACCTGTCGGATGCGTCGCAGGCGGGCGGGCACGTCTTCGCCCTTCCGACCTCGGGCTCGGTGCCGCGCGGGTCGTGGCGGATCGCGGTCCACGCCGACCCTGACGCCGCGCCGCTGGCCACCACGACCGTGCTGGTGGAGGACTTCGTCCCCGAGCGCATCGACTTCACCCTCGCGCTTCCCGACGGGCCGATCGCGCCGACCGACGCGCCGGTGATGACGGTCGAGGCGCGCTATCTGTTCGGGACGCCGGCCGCCGACCTTGCCGTGCAGGGCACGGTGCAGCTGGTCGCGGTGCGCACGCTGCCCGACTTTCCCGGCTACCTGTTCGGCCGGCATGACGAGCCGTTCAGCGCGGCGGCCACCTATTTCGGCGACGGCCTGCGCACCGACGATGCGGGCCGGGCCGTCGTCCCGCTGACCTTCCCCGAGGTGGTGCTGGCCGACCGGCCGCTGGAGGCGCGGATCACCGCCGAGGTGGCCGAAGGCTCCGGCCGTCCGGTCGAGCGGCGGCTGTCCCGTCTGCTTTCCCCCGCCGCCGCGCTGATCGGCGTGAAGCCTGCCTTCGACGGCGTCGTGCCCGAAGGGACCGAGGCGAGGTTCGACGTGATCGCCGTCGGCACCGATGGCGCGCGGGCGGCGATGCCGGTGCGCTGGACGCTGAACCGGGTCGAGACCACGTATCAGTGGTACCAGCTCTATGGCGGCTGGGAGTGGGAGCCCGTGACCACCCGCACCCGCGTGACGGGCGGCGAGGGGATGCTGAGCCCCGGCGCCGCGCTGAGCGTCGCCGCCCCGGTCGAATGGGGCGAATACGAGCTGCGGGTCGAGCGGACCGACGGCATGTTCGCCGCCACCTCGGTCAGCTTCTACGCCGGCTGGTATGCCCCCGCCGATGCGAGCGAGACGCCCGATACGCTGAGCGTGGCTCTGGACAAGCCGGCCTACCTGCCGGGCGAGACGGCGACGGTGCGCATCGTGCCGCGCTTCGCGGGCAAGGGCCTGGTCACCGTCGTGTCGAACCGGCTGATCGCGATGCAGGCGGTGGATCTGGTCGAGGGCGAGAATACCGTGACCTTCCCCGTCACCGACGACTGGGGCGCGGGGGCCTGGGCCCCGGCGGCGGAGGGCCCGACCCCGGTCGGCGACTACGTCCGACTGGGGCGCGGGGGCCTATGTCGCCGCGACGATCATCCGCCCGATGGACGCGGCCGCGGGCCGCAACCCGGCGCGGGCGCTGGGGCTGGCTCATGCCGCGGTCGATCCCGGCCCGCGCGCGCTGGATGCCGCGTTCGAGGTTGCGTCCGAGGCCGCGCCGCGGGGACCGATGGAGGTCGCTCTGCGGGTCGAGGGCGTCGCGCCGGGCGAAACCGCCTGGGCGACCATCGCCGCCGTGGACCTGGGCATCCTGAACCTGACCGGCTTCGAAAGCCCGGACCCGCAGGGCCATTACTTCGGCCAGCGGAAGCTGGGCGTCGGGCTGCGCGACGTCTATGGGCGGCTGATCGACGGGATGAACGGCGCGCTGGGCCAGGTGCGGTCGGGCGGCGACGCGCAGGCCGGCAAGCGGTTCGAGGGCCAGCCCCCGACCGAGGATCTGGTCGCCCATTTCTCCGGCCCGGTCGAGGTGGGCCCGGACGGGCTGGCGCGGGTGAGTTTCGACCTGCCGTCCTTCAACGGCACCGTGCGGCTGATGGCGGTGGCATGGTCCAGGACCGGGGTCGGGCAGGCGCAGGCCGACGTGCTGGTGCGCGACCCGGTCGTGGTGACGGCCACCGTGCCGCGCTTCATGGCGCCGGGGGACGAGTCGCGGCTTCTGCTGGAGATCGTCCATGCCAGCGGCCCGACCGGGCGCATGGGTCTTGGCGTCACGGCCGAGGGGGTGACCCTGACGGGCGCCGTGCCGGCCGAAGTCGAGCTGGCGCAGGGCGCGCGGCAGGTGGTCCGCGTGCCCCTGCGCGCGGGTGATGCGGGCACACGGACGCTGCGCGTCACCCTGACGACGCCGGACGGCAAGGCGCTGGTCAAGGACCTGACGATCCCCGTCATCGTCACCGACCCCGAGATCGCGCGGCAGTCGCGCTTCTCGCTTGCGGCCGGGCAGACCTTCGACTTCGGCGCCGACGTCTTCGCGGGCCTTCAGCCCGGCACGGGCAGCGCGGTTCTGTCGGGCGGGCCGCTCGCGCGGTTCGACGCGCCCGGCCTTCTGCGCGCGCTCGACCGCTATCCCTATGGCTGCACCGAGCAGATCACCTCGGCCGCGATGCCGCTTCTCTACTTCGAGGAGGTGGCCGAGGCGCTGGGCCTTGCCGCGCAGGCGACCGCGCGGCAGCGGGTCGATGAGGCGATCGGCGAGGTGCTGACCAACCAGGCGTCGAACGGGTCGTTCGGTCTGTGGGGCCCGCAGTCGGGCGACATGTGGCTGGATGCCTATGTCACCGACTTCCTGAGCCGTGCACGGGCACAGGGCTTCGAGGTGCCGGACCTGGCGTTCCGCATGGCGATGGACAACCTCAGGAACCAGGTGAACTACTACCCCGACTTCGACCTGGGCGGGCAGGACCTCGCCTATGCGCTGCTGGTGCTGGCGCGCGAGGGCGCGGCGGCGGTGGGCGACCTGCGCTATTACGCCGACGCACGCGGCGAGGCCTTCGCCACGCCGCTGGCCGCGGCGCAACTGGGCGCGGCACTGGCAGCCTATGGCGACCAGAGCCGGGCGGACGCGATGTTCCGCCGGGCGATGGCGCTGCTTCCGTCGGCGGACCCCGACCTGACGCTCTGGCGCGCGGACTACGGCAGCGCGCATCGCGACGCGGCCGGATTGCTGACGCTGGCGGTCGAAGCCGGCAGCCAGGCGGTCGACCGCGAGGAGCTGGCGCAGCGCATCGCCGCGGGCGGCGCCATGCTCAGCACGCAGGAGGCGATCTGGACGTTGCTGGCGGCGCACGCGCTGATCGAAAGCCCGACGGCACCGCTGTCGGTCGACGGGGTGCCGGTCGAAGGGCCGCTGGTCCGGGTGCTGGAGGCGCAGGCCTACGGCGGGCCGATCGCCATCCGCAACGAGGGCGCGGGCGAGGAGGTGCTGACGCTGACCACCTTTGGCGTACCCTCGGAGCCCGAGCCCGCGGGCGGGAACGGCTGGCGGATCGCGCGGAGCTACTACACGCTCGACGGTCAGCCCGCCTCGCCCGATCGCGTCAAGGCCGGCACGCGGCTGGTCGCGGTGCTGGAGGTCACGCCGCTGGGGCGGCGCGAGGCGCGGCTGATGGTCAACGACCCGCTTCCCGCGGGCTTCGAGATCGACAACCCCAACCTGATGCGCGCGGGCGACATCCGGGCGCTGGACTGGCTGGACCTCGGGACCGAGGCGACCCATGCCGAGTTCCGGGACGAGCGGTTCCTGGCGGCGGTCGACCACTTCGGCGACCAGCCGTTCAGGCTGGCCTATATCGTCCGCGCGATCTCGCCGGGGTCGTTCCATCACCCGGCGGCCAGCGTCGAGGACATGTATCGCCCCGAGTTCCGCGCACGGACCGACGCGGGCCGGGTGACCGTGACGGAATGAGGCGTCACGCGCTGATCCTGCTGGCGGTCGCGCTGTTCGCGGCCGCCGCGGCGCGGGACGCGTTCGACGCCTGGGTGGCGGCGACCGAGTTGCCGCCGCTGGTCGCGCAGACCTCGCCCGAGATGCTGGACCGGGACGGGCGTCTGCTGCGCGCCTACACGGTTGCGGACGGGCGCTGGCGGCTCGCCGTGGGGCGTGCCGAGGTCGATCCGCTTTATGTCGAGATGCTGGTGGCCTACGAAGACCGGCGCTTCTGGTCCCACGGCGGGGTCGACCCGTGGGCCATGCTGCGCGCGGTGGGACAAGCGGCTTGGAACGGGCGCGTCGTCTCGGGCGGATCGACGCTGACCATGCAGGTTGCGCGGCTCCTGGAGGACGGCAGCACCGGGCGGCTGGCGGGCAAGCTGCGCCAGATCCGTGTGGCGCTGGCGCTGGAGCGGAGGCTGACCAAGGACGAGATCCTGGCGCTTTACCTCAACCGGGCACCGTTCGGCGGGAACCTCGAAGGGGTGCGCGCCGCGACGCGGGCCTATTACGGAAAGGAACCGCGCCGCCTGACGCCCGCCGAGGCGGCGCTGCTGGTCGCGCTGCCGCAAAGCCCCGAGACCCGCCGCCCGGACAGGTCGGCCGACGCCGCGCGCGCCGCGCGCGGGCGGGTGCTTGACCGGATGGTCGGGGCAGGCGTGCTGACGCCCGACCGCGCGGCGGCGGCTCTGACCGAGGCGCTGCCGACGGCGCGACGTCCCTTCCCGGCGCTGGCCGCCCATGTCGCCGACCGGGTTCGCGCCGGAGCGCCGGGGCGCGGGGTGTGGCACCTGACGCTGGATGCGGGCCTTCAGACCCGGCTCGAACGGCTTGCCGCCGGGGCTGTGCGCGGGCGGGGGGAACGGCTGTCGGTCGCGATCCTCGCGCTGGACCATCGCACGGGCGAGGTGCTGGCCTCGGTCGGATCGGCGGGATACCTCGACGAAGGGCGCGAGGGCTATGTGGACATGACGCGCGCCCTGCGCTCGCCCGGATCGACGCTGAAGCCGCTGGTCTACGGGCTGGCCTTCGACGAGGGCCTGGCCCATCCGGAGACGCTGATCGAGGACCGGCCGACCGCCTTCGGCCGCTACCGCCCGCAGAACTTCGACGGAGAGTTCCGGGGCACGGTGACCGTGCGCGAGGCGTTGCAGCTGTCGCTCAACATTCCCGTGGTCAGCCTGACCGAGGCGCTGGGGCCCGCCAAGCTGATGGCGCGGCTGAGGCGCGCGGGGGCCGCGCCGGTCCTGCCGGGTGGCGAGCCGGGGCTGGCCGTGGCGCTCGGTGGCGTGGGCGTGACGCTGGAGGACCTCGCGCGGCTCTATGCGGCGCTGGCGCGCGGGGGGCGACCTCTGGAGCTGGCCTGGGAGCTGGGGCAGGAGGGCGGGCCGGCGCGGGGCGAGGTGATCTCGCCCGAGGCGGCGTGGCAGGTGGGCGACATCCTGTCGGGGATCGCGCCCCCGCCGGGCCGGCCGTGGAACCGGCTGGCCTACAAGACGGGCACCAGCTACGGCCACCGCGATGCCTGGGCCATCGGCTATGACGGGGGCCATGTGATTGCCGTGTGGATGGGGCGGCCCGACGGCACGCCCGTGCCCGGCGCCCTCGGGGCCGAGGCGGCGGCGCCGGTCCTGTTCGACGCGTTTCAGCTTCTCAAGCGCGAGCTGGACCCCCTGCCGCCCCCGCCGCACGCGACGCTGATCGTGGGCACCGCGGAGCTTCCCCAGCCGCTCCAGCGGTTCCGCAGCCGCGAGGCGGTATTCGAGGCGCCCGACGACGCCCCGCGCGTTGCCTTCCCGCCCGACGGCGCGGAGGTCGAGAC
>FWPV01004925.1_pt1 | contig 24710 bp, 23 predicted proteins | sample 2228371 | NCBI WGS metagenome assembly FWPV01 (sample SAMEA103939776, study PRJEB20133) | metagenome | reverse complement strand
ATAGAACATCTCCTTTTCTAAAGCAGAACAACGATTTGTTAACCCGATAAACTCATTATAACACCGCTTAACATCCCGAGAAACCAGAACTATTTGAAACGGGAAGGAACTCATATCTTTCTAGTGATGTTTGAAATGTGATGACATGATTTCTATACAAAACAATTAGAACGTTTTTACCCTCTCGTCAATACGTCCGAGCGGGTTGCTGTTAAGGCAGTCAAAGCCTTTCATGCAAGGCAAACTAAGCGATGCTTCAGTGCTTCAGTTTGCCTGCCTACAACAATTAAGTGAGGTCAAACCCAGCCAGTTTCTCAAGACTCTGTTTATCGAAGAGCCATGCGAATTAGTAATCCCACTGATAATGAACCATGACTGTCAAGAAGGGTTGACGATTCAGCCACTCAATGCCCAATGCCCACATCCGCCAATTTAATTCATCCTCAGCAGGTGCGGGACGATAGCTGACCAAATAATTCATATTCGCATATTCAAACGGCCATTGGATAAAACCACTCACCCAATCTGCAGCTAGTCCTTGATCCAAACGATTACAGTTTTCTGTGAGCTCTCCTTGCATATCCATCAGCTTTGGAATGACAACCTCCAAAAAGGTGCCCTGCACTGGTTCTTGTGTTCGTTTCTCCACTCCAAATTGGTATGATTGCGGATTAGAAAACAAATTCCTCACCTCCTCCGGCTTGCCCAAGTAAACTTCCACATCGGACCAATGGATGCGAAGTCGCAGACCATGTATTGGACTGACCAGTTCAGCTAGGCGATCACCATCTTTTTGTTGAAAGATTTCGATAACCTTACGGGATAGACCGGTAATTTCCGGGTTGGAACAAAATTGTTCAGCAGGATAACTAGGGGTTAAGTAATTTGCATCCACCCAACCGCTTCCTCCCTGTGGCAAAAGTATCTCTGCCCAAAATTTACCTTCCCGCTCTTGAAAGCCACCCGTAATCGAGAGATTGGTATGATTTGCTTCCAGTTGGGCGATTGGATTGGATGTTTCATCAGGCGTTGAATATACAGGGAGGGTCTGGTGATCAACTATGAAAACCACAGACACCAAGCTATCAAACAAAGCTAGCGGCGTTGGTGTCAAGGTCGGGGTTGGTTCCTGTGAGGGAAGAACGGGTGTTGGTGAATGGATTACCTGCGGCAAAGGCGTAGGTGGGATGGGCGTTTCTGAGACTTGTCCCTGACACGCCACAACCCAAAACAATATGACGACCTGCCAAATTAATTTACTCCGAGATCTCATCTACGCCCCCGGCTGGGTCGATGCAGGTTGTGTCTTGCGGCGAGCGTATGTCCTTTTGGAAAGTGTTCCCTCATCAGCTTTCTCGTCTTGATCCTCTTCGCTAAGCCGTTTGATTAAGCTCAGATGTTTTCGCTTGGGCGGCGCAGTGGATAAGGCAATCTGCAACACCTGATCCATCTCTTCCACAGGGATAATCTTTAATTCATCGCGGGCTTTTTTAGGAACATCAATCAAATCTTTCATGTTCTTTTTGGGCAAAATGACGGTTTTCAAACCGGCTCGATGGGCTGCCAATACCTTCTCTCTGACACCCCCCACTGGCAGGATACGACCACGCAAGGTAATTTCACCCGTCATGCCGACATCCTTTAGTACCTCTCTGCCCGTAAAAGCGGAGACAAGGGCGGTACAAATTGTGATCCCGGCGCTAGGGCCATCTTTGGGAATTGAGCCTTCGGGAATATGAATATGGATATCTACTTTTTCAAACAAATTCATTTTGAGGTTAAAATCCTCCGCCCGCGATTTCAAGTAAGACAGCGCCGCTTGAGCCGATTCTTGCATGACGTTGCCGATTTGTCCGGTGATTTGCAATCCCCCTTTCCCCTCCATTAAAAGGACTTCCACCGGCATAATCTCACCGCCATACTCCGTCCAGGCGACCGCTGTAGCAACACCCACTTCATTCTTTCGCTCTGCCTCAAGGTTATAGAATTGTGGCGGTCCGAGATACTTCTCAACCAATGCCGGCGTTACGAGAGTCGGATGGCGCTTCCCTTCCGCTTTGGCTCGGGCAATTTTACGACATACCTGCCCGATCTCGCGCTCTAAATTACGCACCCCCGCTTCATAAGTGTATTCTCGAATGATTTTAACCATTGCGCTCAGAGTGAAGCGGATTTGACTGTCCTCCAAGCCCGTCTCTTCCAATTGACGCGGAATCAAAAACCGTTGCGCAATCTCTAATTTTTCTTCTTCGATATACCCAGGAAACTCAATCACCTCCATCCGATCCAACAATGCTGGAGGAATCGTTCCGGTGTAGTTTGCCGTGGTAATAAAGAGAACTTTAGATAAATCATAAGGAATTTCTAAATAATGGTCGGAGAAGGCATAGTTTTGTTCTGGGTCTAAAACTTCCAGCAATGCAGCAGCCGGATCGCCGCGAAAATCAGCCCCGATTTTGTCGATCTCATCCAGCATAAATAAGGGATTGATCGTCCCCGCCCGCTTCATGGTTTGCAGGATGCGACCAGGTAAAGCCCCAATATACGTGCGCCGATGACCCCGAATTTCCGCCTCATCGCGCACACCTCCCAAAGAGAGACGCACAAATTTGCGCCCCAACGCATTAGCAATCGACTGGCCTAACGAAGTTTTCCCCGTTCCAGGCGGACCGACAAAACATAAGATCGGTTGTCGGATCCGTTTGGGTTTCAAATTGCGCACAGCAATGTATTCCAAAATGCGTTCCTTGGCTTTGGGAAGTCCATAATGGTCACGCTCTAGGATTTGGGCGGCATGTTTAACGTCCAGATTATCTTCCGTCGCTTGAGTCCATGGCAGGTCAAGAATCCACTCTATGTAAGTACGTAAAATCCCGATCTCCGGTGACATGGGCGGCATCTGAGTCAAGCGGTCGATTTCTTTCATAGCTCGATCGAGAGCTTCCTGAGGTAAAGCCGCGTTTTGCACTCGTTCCTTAAGTTCCTCAATCTCCCGCGTCCATAGATCGCCTTCACCCAGCTCGGTCTGGATCGCCTTCATTTGCTCGCGTAGATAGTATTCCCGCTGGCTTCGATCGACTTCACTCTGCGCACGGGAATGGATTTTGTCTTCTAATTCCAACACATCAGCTTCGCGGGCTAACAAGCTGACCACTTTATTCAAGCGGGCTAGCGGATCAACGGTCATCAAGAATTCCAACCGCTCCTTCACCGAAGGGGAAATGGTGGTGACAACCATATCTGCCAGCCACCCCGGTTCAACGATGTTTAGGGCATACAGATAGGCTTCTTCGGGCAAGCTGCGGTTCAATTCAACGCATTTTTTGAACAAATCCAACACGGTGCGCATGGTCGCATCTGTTTGACGATCGACTTCTTGGTTTTCGTCGATGACCTTGGCGCGCGCTTTCATAAAGGGGTGTAACTGAGTAAACTCCACCACTTGAACCCGACGGCGTCCTTGCACCAACGCAGAGCTTGAACCATCCGGCATCTCCAATAAACGACCGACTGCCATTTCCACTCCAATAGGCCACAAATCGTCTGGGGTTGGCTCATCGATTTCCGGATCACGCTGGGTCAAGGCAATCACCGTTTGATCTAAAATCTGTGCTTCTTCTATTGCCTCAAGAGAGCTTTCTCTCTCAATGAAAATTGGAGAGATCATATGCGGGAAGACAACCAAATCCCGTAACGGAATCACCGGGCATTCAATCAGCCCATTTTCATCCGGGATACTATCAGGAACCTGATAGAGTTCCTCAGTACGCCTGTGAAGGGCTTCCCCAAATTCTTCTTCTTGATCTCTGGAGTACCAGTCAAATTCCTTCATACTTCTGTTTTCCTTACTTCTTTCATTGGCTTTCTAGATAGCCATACTTTCGTTCAAGATATTCTAATGATCTTAGAGTCTCTTTTGGGTTAATTCTACCCTTATTGTTGATTTTCACCATACAAAGTGGCTAGACGAGGTTCAATTTGCCACGCATGACGCGCCTCGGCTACGATAAAAATACTGCCTGTCACTAAGATCAATTGTTGGTTGGTCACTGTGTTAAGCGCTCTTTGCATGGCATCAGACACCTTTTCAACCACCTCAACCTGCACCGAGTACCTTGAGACTTTCTCCGCTAATTTCAACGGTGAGATAGCGCGTGGATGAAAGGATTTGGTAAAGATTGCCAAATCCACAGAGGGCATAATTTCCGTGAACATCCCATCAATATCTTTATCCTCTGATGCCCCAAAAATTAACACGACTCTGCGATTGGGAAACATTGCCCGAACCGTCCGTATCAATTGTTGAGATGACTCCCGATTATGAGCACAATCGAGGATAAAGGGAGGATTTTTCCTTATAACCTCAAACCGTCCCGGCCAGTTAGTTCTTGCAAAACCCTCCGCGATGTGCGCATCTGTAATCGGCAAGGCACTTTGACGAAATCGATCGATTGCCAAATAGGCAACAGCAGCGTTTTCGACTTGATGATCACCGAGCAAGGGCAAAACCATTTGCATCGTTTTGTCTGCAATGGGTTCTCCATCCTGTGAATGACTGCGTGGAATCTGTAATTCGATGATTTGATGGGAAATCTCTTGATGAATCGAACGGGCATACACATCTCGGCCTACCACTGCCAACGGGGCGCCTTTTTGTCCAGAAATCTGTTCAATCACTGCCATTGCTTCAGGCTCTTGGGGTGCGCTAACAACAGGAATACCCGTTTTGATGATACCGCTCTTCTCGGCGGCAATTGCACCTAAGGTATCCCCCAACACAAAGGTGTGATCATACGAAATCGAGGTAATGACAGACACAATCGGGGATACGATATTGGTGGCGTCTAACCGTCCGCCGAGGCCTACCTCGATCACTGCAGCATCCACGCCCATCTCTTTGAAGTATAGAAAAGCAAGGGCAGTTGTAATCTCAAAGGTTGTGAGCTGAGGAATCGATTCAATTTCCGGTTTGATTCGATTCACCAGTTCAACCAAATTATGATGAGGGATTGGAACCCCATTCACCTGAATGCGTTCAGCATAATCTTCCAAATGAGGCGAAGTGTACATCGCGGTGCGGTAGCCGGCTGCTCGAAGGATAGAACTGCACATCGCCGTGACAGAGCCTTTACCTTTCGTCCCCGCAATGTGAATCAACGGATAGGCTTTGTGTGGGTCTCCCAAGCGATGCATCAGCTCAACCATGCGTGAAAGGTCGAAATTTGCTTGAGCCAATCGATCGGCTTTGGTCAAACTATAATCAACAAAAGAGTAAAGATAATCTAATGTTTTTAGATAAACAATTTCATCATCCATAGTCGATGGATTGTAACTCTAGGTTGAATGGATGACAACCCCTGACGTGGTAAAATTTGGCGGTGAGTTCGAAAAAGATCATGGTATTTTACCTAATCCTTGGCATTCCACTCGCATTTTTAGCTCTGATCATAGCATCAAGAGCAACCACCGAGCTATTTTCCCGAAAGCGGATCCTTGATGCTGAAAACGTGCCGTCCACTCCTGTGGCAATTGTGTTTGGCGCCGGGCTGAGACGCGATGGGCAACCGACCATCGTTTTACGCGATCGTGTAGCAATGGCTGCTCAGCTTTACGCTGCTGGCAAAGTAAAAAAGATTTTGATGAGTGGCGATAACCGTTTTATTGACTACAATGAACCCCAAGCTATGCGAGAATATGCCTGGTCGTTGGGAATTCCCGATGAAGATATCGTCTTAGATTACGCCGGCCGCAGCACCTATGAGACCTGCTATCGGGCGAAAGCTATTTTTGGTTTGGATGAAGCCATCTTAGTTACTCAACGCTTTCATCTACCTCGAGCTCTATATACCTGTCACGCCTTAGGGATCAAAGCAGTGGGTGTTGCCGCAGATTGGCATCCCTATCGTCGCAGCGCCCACTTGTTCTGGCAATTGAGAGAACTGTTTGCAACACTGAATGCTTTTTGGGATATCCACATTCGTCGCCCGCTCCCTGTTCTCGGAAATCCCGAACCTATTTTCCCGGAGAAGACCCCATGAACCGAGAAGAAGCTTTGCAAATCGTACACGAATACGTGAAAAATGAAAACCTGATTCGCCACATGCTGGCAGTCGAAGCTGCTATGCGTTTTTACGCCGAAAAATACCATCAAGACCCCGAGTTGTGGGGCATGGTTGGTTTATTGCATGATTTCGATTACGAAATTCACCCAACGCTAGAGTCTCATCCACAGGATGGCGCAGAAATTCTGCGTCAAAAAGGTGTTCCAGAAGAAATTGTGCGCGCCGTGTTGAGCCACGCTGACCACACTGGCGTCCCGAGAGTATCCTTGATGGAAAAAGCGCTCTATGCTTGTGATGAAATCACTGGCTTAATCATCGCTGTCGCCCTGGTGCGGCCTTCACGTTCTTTGGACGATTTAGAAGTTTCATCGGTGAAGAAGAAGTGGAAAGATAAAGCCTTTGCTGCAGGAGCCAATCGTCAGGAAATCGAAAAGGGTGCTCAGGAACTCGGCATTGATCTCTGGGAACATACGGGAAACGTCATCCTTGCCATGCGCCGGGTAGCAAAAGAGTTGGGATTCTAACCACCCCCAACATCTGAGAGCAGTTTATCAGTTCAGTTGGCAATAGGGGTTAATCTTATTGCATTGGGTTTGCTTTGCAATATTATAGCGCTAATCTGCAAACAATCTGTATTTCGGCCTTATAATTCCATGCGGCTTAGGAAATACGGCAACTGCTTCTGCCACCACGGCCAATCATGGTTGACATCATAACCCCAAAAATCCACCCACGCCGGGATGCCCTTTGCGTCCAGAATGGACTTCATGGCTCGCGCATCAGCCTGCATCGCCTCCTCCCAAGCCCCTTGCCCGCAACAAATCACGATCTGGCTCTTGCGATACCGATCAAGATACCACTCATCGGTTAAGTTAGGTAAATAGACCAACGGACTGTTATAGTAGATCGTCTGATCCATATAATCACCAACGAACATCCCCAACTGAAATAAACCGCTTAAGCAAATCAATGCATCAAACACATCGGGATGACGAAAAAAGAAATTGGACGCATGATATCCTCCCATGCTGCAACCGGTTGTCAGAATGCCCTGCGGAGCTTTGGCGCATTTTTCCCAAATAAAAGGGGCAACTTCTTCTACGATATAACGGTCGTACTCTTCATGGCGGGTGGCTCGGTCAGCCGGGTGGGCATTCCAATTCGCCCAGCTTTGAGAATCAATACTGTCAACCGCGAAGACTTTGATCTTCCCACTTTCGATAAAGTCCGCAATAGCATGAATCATGCCAAAGTTTTCAAAATCATAAAACCGCCCTTCCTGCGCTGGAAAGACCAGCACTGGTTTTCCATACCAACCATAGATTTTTACCTCCATATCCTGCCTGAGATGCTGACTATACCATTTATGATATTCGATCTGCATGGGATGTCAACTCTCTTTCTCTTGGATAAAGGCAGCCATGCGCTCAATCTCAGTGAGTTCAGGCGAACGAATGAGATAACCGTAATTTCCCAAAGCTGCGCTGAAGATACCACTAATTGCCTCATGATGGACAATGTTACTACCTAACTCACGCAGGATTTCATCATGGGTATGGCGATAGGGTTTATTTTCTTTGCGGCCTACATAGGCGCAATGATACGGGCGATCATTTCGACCTTCAAATCGATTGTTCACGATAATGTTTGCCCACTCCTGATAAATGTCAGTGTCATTAGCATAGTTGAACATGTCTGTTGTCAACCCACCTGGAGGACGCATATTAACTTCCAATGCGACTAATTTTCCTTCAGGTGTGCGAAAGAATTCAAAATGGAAAAAGCGCGCTTTTAGTTGATAAACTCGCACAATTGCCCTGCCCGCTGCTTCTAGATCGGCAGGAATTTGGCGCAATGAGACATAATACACATCGCGGTCTTCATTGACCGTCTCCATAATACCCTGGCTGTAATAATGTGAGGTGTAAAAGACGATATGTCCATTTTGATCAACCAGCCCATCAAAAGTAAAGATTTGCCCGCTGACAAACTCCTCCAACAGATACGGGGTAGGTAGTTTATCACGCCAAAAGAAATCCATATCTTGCTCACCATTGATCTTATAGGTTTTGGCCGCCCCTACCCCAACATCTGGTTTTGCCACAACGGGATAACCGACCTCAGCGATAAACTGCCTTGCCTGTTGGAGCGTAGAAACAACTTTCCCTCGAGCAACTGCAACGCCCGCCTTGACAAACTGCTTCTTCATCTCCGATTTCCTCTTCACCCTAGTGATCTGACGATTGTCTAAGCCGGGAATATTGAAGTCCGTTCGAAGGCGCGCTTCCGTTTCCAACCAATATTCATTGTGTGAGTCGAGACCATCAATTTTTCCGTAGCGATGGGTAAAGTATCCCAGTGCTCGAATCAAAGAGTCATAGTCGTGCAAATCATAAACCCGATAGTACTCACTTAGGGCATCCCTCAATTCTGGACGCAGAGCTTCATATGGCTCATCAGCTAAACCCAACACCGTCGCTCCAAAGCGACGCAAGTGAACACAAAACAAATAATAATTGGGCGGAAAATGAGGAGAAAGAAAGACAAAGTTCATGTGTACCTCACTAAGTAGATGAAAATTGGAAGCATTACCCAATCCTACCCCAAAATCCCCAAAATTCAAAGAGAAAATGAAGATTTGACTTCTTTCTTCTTCGTCACCCTCCCCGAAGCACTGCCCATTGCGGTGATAACCCGTTTTATCAACTGGTTTCACGATTTCGGAATCTCTCTGGGTGGGGTAATCGTCAACATGGTAATTGATAAAAACGCTATCCACGAAAACTTGCCAATTGACATCCTGTTTAATTTATGCTACACTACGAATATACGGCTATACGAAATCAAAGGAGGAGTAGATGTCTTCCGAATCACCTTCTGCTCATCTAACCGCCCAATCTACCCTACCACCCGCTATTCAGGGTTGGAAAATTTATTTAGCTGATCAAGGTAACTCTGTTCATACCGTCAAAGCCTTTGTCCATGATTTAGAACTCCTAGCGGCTTTCTTATCTCCTACCCGCACTTTAGGAAGTATTACCACCGCTGACCTCAATCACTTTCTAAATTGGCTGCAAAAAGGGCGTGGGGTGCCATGCAGTCCCAAAACGCTCTCCCGAAGGATTACTTCAATTAAAGCATTCTTCCGTTGGCTACACCGCTATGCGGTTCTTCCCTCCAATCCGGCCGAAAAGGTCGTTCAATACTCGGTGATCAGCCCTCTGCCGGTCGTCTTAACCCCCTCCGAAGTGGATTGCGTCTTGGAGATTTGTCAAAAACACCGCCAAGCCAAGAAGCCCGATGCGCGCTATTTTGCTTTGTTTTATCTCTTAATTTCCACGGGAATTAAAAAGACGGAGTGCTTGGCGTTAAATCTCAATCATCTGGAGTTAGACCGTTCATCGGATCCCTTTCTTTTTGTGCGCTATACCAATCCTCAATATCGTTACAAAGAACGCAAAATCCCCTTACCGCTGGATTGGGTCGAAGGGTTCGAAGAATATCGCCAACAATACGAAATCAAAGATCGAGTTTTTCCATGGTCGCAACGGCGACTGGAATATCTCCTCGAAGACCTCTCCCAAGAAGCCGGGCTCGAAAAACACATTTCTTTCGATATGTGCCGTTGGACCTGCGCTCTGTTGGATGTTCAAAGTGGCATGGATAAAAACACCATACGGCAGAAATTGGGGCTCTCAAAAGTGCAATGGCGCGAGATTGGGATGAAACTCGAACAACTTGCAAAGGCGAACACGACTGCTTAACAATCTGCTGCTACACTGTCCTCAATAATCGTCAAATGAACAGCTTCTTGGCTTTTGGGCGTCAATTGCGCAAAATGACTGATCGTATACCCTGGCACCCATACGATCTCCGCCTCTGAACAGATCAGCGGATAGGCTTTACGTACCCAAACAGGAATTTTGCGGTTGATAAAGATATCGGAAAGTTTTGCACTGCGTCCTTGCATGGAAAGTGGGGCAAAGCGGTCTCCCGCCCTCGCTGTGCGAAGGAATAATTTTCTACAAGAGTCAGAATCCAACCACGCCTCAAAGCGATTTTCTTTAGATTGTTGCATCGCCAAATAGGGTTGATCAGATACTCGTTCAACCTTTAAGACCCATTGTTCGTTCAGACGGACAAACCCCGCCTCAGGCACACTCAGGATTCCTTGCGTCCCAAGCTGTGGAAATCCCAACGTGGGCAAGGTTTCTTCCCCTTTTACCAAATATCCCGTCTCTGCCGTGATCAAACAGAGCAACTTGGTGCTGATGGGATGTTTACCCACTCGTTTAGCCAAAAGGGTATCGATCACCTTTTCGACCGGCAGAAATTTCAGATCGACCAAATCTCCGTACAATTCCTTCCACGCCCGTCGAACGATTCTTCTTCTCAGTGCCTGAGGGTAACTTTTGAACTTAAATAAATCAACCCCAATCATCTCTGCACTGCAATCCTTTACCGCATCTTGCCAGGCGATTTCTTCTTGCGTTCGAAGCACCTCTTCTTCATCACCTAATAACTGTGCAGTCTGCCAAAGCAACTTGCGGATAGCCGGGTTAAACGTTTCAAGGTAGGGAATCAGGGTATTGCGAATGCGATTACGGGTGTAGGTGTTATCCAAATTGGACTCATCCGTAAACGGTGTAAGTCCTTTCTCCTGAAGGTACTCCATAATTTGAACCCGCCAGACAGATAACAGCGGACGTACCAATGGGATGGTTGAGCTCCACTGGCTGGGCAGAGATACCACGTTCATGCCCTTTAACCCTTCGCTTCCCGTTCCCCTCATCAAGCGCATTAAGACCGTTTCCACCTGGTCATCGGCAGTATGTGCCACTAAAACAGCTCTTGCCTGATGCTGCTGGGCTTGCTCAAACAAAAAACGATAGCGGCAATGGCGAGCAGCTTCTTCAATAGATAGTGCATGTTCCCGAGCATATTCTTTTACATTTACCCGCCGAGATGTAAACCCTGCCCCCATCTGAAGCGCCCACTTTCGAACGCCTTCCTCTTCAGCATCCGCTGAAGGGCGTAATTGATGGTTGAGATGAACAACCATCATGTTCCAATCCATCTGATGCAGCAGAGTCATTAATGCCAGACTGTCAGGTCCCCCTGAGACTGCTACAATCAGCCGATCTTGGGGATCAAAATGGCATATTTCTTGTAAAACTTTTCGAAGAACCGCCAACATTCTAAGAAAAGATTATAATTTGTTAAGTCCGTTTTATGAAAATGATTATGCCATCATGGCTAGAGAATAATTTAGCTCTGAAAATTTCAGCTCCATAGAAGGAGATAAGCCACATGGCTGAAAAAGTCCTAATCGTTGATGACGACCTAGATACCCTGCGCTTGGTTGGCTTGATGCTCCAAAGACAAGGGTATCAAATCATTGCCGCCAGCAATGGGCCTCAAGCTTTGGTCCTCGCCGAGAAAGAACAACCCCAGCTTATTCTTCTCGATATCATGATGCCGGAGATGGATGGTTACGAGGTTGCCAGACGTCTGCGTGCTAATCCCAAAACAACAGCCATACCGATCATTATGTTTACGGCAAAAAGCCAAGTTGAAGATAAAGTAATGGGCTATGAGGCAGGAGCTGATGACTACATTACGAAGCCGACTCAACCGCGCGAACTTTTTGCCAAGATGCGAGCCGTATTGGCCCGTGTCCAAAAAACGGTGGCACCTCAAGTTACCGAAGTCATCACACCTCAAGAAAGAGGTTTTTTGATCGGCATTATCGGAACAAAGGGTGGTATCGGGACAACAACCCTAACCTTCAATCTCGCCCTTGCTCTCTACCAAAATAGCCAAAAAGAGGTCATTGCAGCCGAGTATCGCCCCGGCACGGGTAGCATTGGGGTCGAGTTAGGGTATAAAGTCATCGATGGTTTGAAACGCTTGCTTGACCGCAATGAATTCGAAATCACTTCTTTGGATATTGAAAACAGCTTGATCCAATTTTCAGCCGGCATCCGCTTATTGCTTGCTTCAAATGATCCACTGGAAAGATTAAAATCGATTACAGCGGCTCATTATCAGCATATCACTCAATTTTTGGGCGGCATGGCGAAATTTATTCTGCTGGATTTAGGCGCTTCGTTATCCACCCCATTACAGCCCCTATACGCTCAGTGCAACGCTATCTTGCTCCTTGTCGAACCAACTCTTCTGTCGATTACCCAATTTCAATGCATCAGGGATGCACTTCTCCAACAAAATGTGCATCAAAATCGCATTTACCCGGTCGTCTTCAATCGCGTCCGCTCAGACATGATGTTGACCCGTTCCCAAATCCAAGAGAAACTTGGCGTGGAACTGTTTGGCATGATCACGCCTGCCCCTGAGCTTGTTTATCATGCTTCGCTGAATCATCGGCCAATTTATTTGCATCAACCCGAGAGCGCCACAGCCAACCAATTCAATGAATTAGCACGCAAAGTCCTGACCCTCGTTTAAGCTGCATCTAATGGCAAAGCTCTCCTCCTCCACCCTTCACGCCGTTCAAAGTGCTGCGGAAATCATCCGCAAGAGCAAACGAGGGGTGGTTCTGAGCGGTGCAGGCATCTCTACTCCTTCAGGCATTCCCGATTTCCGCTCTCCTCAGACCGGCCTTTGGTCAAAACTAGAACCCTTAGAAGTCGCCTCAGCCCTCGCCTTTCGATATGACCCGATTCGATTTTTTGAATGGCTGCGACCGTTAGCAACTCGTATTTTTACCGCACAACCCAATCCAGCCCATTTAGCAGTAAATCGGCTCCAAGAGATGGGGTACGTGAAGACCGTCATTACCCAAAACATCGATGGCCTACACCAAAAAGCCGGTAGCCAAAATGTACTCGAGGTTCATGGAACCTTTGAAACCATGACTTGTATTGACTGTTACACCAAGGTTTCCTCCATACCATTTTTATCCCCTTACATCCACGAAGGGGTTATCCCCCGCTGTCCAAAGTGTCAGGGGGTATTGAAACCCGATGTCATCCTCTTTGGCGAACAAATGCCCTATCAGCCTTGGTTGCAAGCGCAAAAAGCTAGCCGTCACTGTGACTTAATGATTGTCGCCGGCTCCTCTCTTGAGGTTCTTCCCGTTGCTCGACTGCCCATGCAAGCCATTGAAAACGGCGCTCATCTTATCATTATAAACCACACCCCTACCTATCTGGATGTGCGCGCAGATGTTGTTTTTTCAGAAGATGTAGCGATCATTCTTCCGAAGATCATTGCTGAAGTCCTCGATCAAACCCATCCTCCAAACCCTACCATTTCCTAAATCGCCCCTCGCCGTCCAAACTGTCGTTCCAATAAAGCCACCGATAGGTGAATCATTGTCGGACGTCCATGCGGACAAGTGCGCGGCGACTGGCAAATTTCCAATTCTTGCAGGAGGGCTTTCTGCTCTTCAGGGGAAAGGCTCTGCCCTGCCTTTACGGCGGCGCGTTTACAAATCCGCGCAATTAAGCGCTTTTCGGTTTCCCGACGCAACGGCTCTTCATCCTCTTCAAAATCCTCTACCGTTGCGCGCACTGCCAATGCCCCATCGATACCCGAGAAAATCGCCGGAATTGCCCGTACCTGATAGGTATTCACCCCAAAGGGTACAATTTCAAACCCCAAACGGTTTAAGGTTGAAATTTGCTGCTCAAATTGTTGTGCTTGAGCTGGAGTCAAGCTCAATAGGCTAGGTTGTAAGAGTTTCTGAGAAGAGATGGACGTTGGAGCTTGACGTAAAAATCTTTCAAACAAAACGCGTTCGTGAGCAGCATGTTGGTCTACTAAATACAACCCGTCTGGCCCTTCGGCAATGATATACGTATTGGCAACTTGTCCAATCCATCGTAATAGCGGAATTTTCTGCTCAAAGGTTGGAAATTCTGTCGCTTGGGGTGGTGATGAAGCAGTCCCAGTCGTAGAATTCGGCAAGCTTTCAATGGACTGCCTCTGAATCTGATCGAAAGGCGGTTGCCAAACTGGCAGGGTTGAGCTTGATGCAAAGGGAACAGCCGTGACTAAAGCCCGCCTAACTGCATGTTGAACCTGTCCAAATATTCGACCTGCATCGATAAAACGCACTTCGGCTTTGGTCGGATGTACATTGACATCCACCTTTCCAGCGTCCACTTCAATAAACAGCCACACCAAGGGATAACGTCCCACCATTAACAAGGTATGATAAGCCTGCAAAACCGCCGAAGATAACAGGTTATCTTGGATCGGTCGATGATTGACGTATAGGTGAATCTCACGCCGATTTGAGCGAGTCAAACCGGGTGGACTGACAAATCCAACCACTCGAAAATCAGATTCCTCGAACCATACTTCAATCAGTTGATTCGCTTCTTCCACGCCCAATAAATTGACAAGAATTTCACGTCGTTCGCCATTCCCACTACTCGTAAAACTCAAACGATTTTCATGAGTAAGCTGAAATTGTACCTGCGGGAAAGCCAAGGCATAATCGGTAACAATCCCTTCAATTCGCTGTCGTTCTGTGACATCGCTCTTGAGAAACTTTCGTCGGGCAGGCACGTTGAAGAACAGATCCTCTACCGATACAGTCGTCCCCTGCGGAGCGCCCACCGCCTCAATCTGCGGTTCAGCGCCTCCCTCTACCTGCAACCGATAGCCCACCTCTTGCTGAGGCGGACGAGAAGTAATAGTCAGGCGTGAAATCGATCCGATTGAAGCCAGTGCTTCCCCACGAAAGCCAAGCGTACGGATTCGCCAAAGATCATGAGCAGAACGGATTTTGCTTGTCGCGTGACGGTGAACGGCGAGGGGCAATTCTTCCCTTGAGATCCCCTCCCCATTATCTGACACTTCAATCAGTTTTTTGCCCGCTGATAGACAGCGAACCGTGATCTGGTTAGCTCCCGCATCTAAGGCGTTCTCAATTAACTCCTTCACGACCGAAGCAGGTCTTTCGACCACCTCGCCGGCAGCGATTTGGGATGCAACATCAGGGGGGAGGATTTCGATACTCATATTTTAGCTCGTCTTCATTATACCTGCCTTATCGGGCTGTTTTCAGTTATACTTTGGGCATGAAGTTTGAAGTAGCCTTCTTCGATTTAGATGATACCCTCTACGATAAGAGCAACGGCTTGTGGGAAGCCATCCGCCAACGCATGTCGTTATACATGCACGAGCGGCTGGGCATGTCCTGGGACATCATCCCCACCCTGCGCCGCCATTATTTTGAAACCTACGGAACAACCCTGCGCGGCTTGCAAATCCATCATCAAGTGAATGCGGATGATTACCTCGCTTATGTGCATGATCTCCCTTTGCACGAGTTCATCCAACCTGACCCAGAACTCCGCCAAATGCTTTCCACCTTGCCCCTGCGGCGATTCATTTTCACCAACGCCGATCGGGATCATGCCCATCGCGTACTCCACACCTTAGGCATAGCAGATTGCTTCGAAGCGATCATTGATGTGCGCGCCATCCAATTCTATTGTAAGCCAGAGCCAGAGGCTTACCAGCTCGCCCTCAAAATCGCTCAGGTAGTACAGCCCCAAGACTGCATCTATCTGGATGACTCTTTGGCGAACTTAGCCACCGCCCGAAAAATGGGGTTTTACACCGTCCTCGTCGGGCAAGATGGCAATGAACCTGAGGTCGATTTGAGCCTCCGCCACGTCAAAGAACTACGCCAAAAAATGCCAAACCTGTGGGACAATCATCGAGGTGGGAAATGACTGCAACGATCATCACCTTGGAGGAAGCGGTGGGTTTGGTCCAAAACGAGACCCTACTTGCCCTCGGTGGGATGACCCTCTATCGTCGCCCGGTTGCCTTTGTACGAGAGTTGATCCACCAAGCTCGCAAAAACCAAACTAGCCTGAACCTGACCCTCTTAGCCTTTACAGCCGGGTATGAATCCGATTTACTCGTTGGAGCGGGTTTGATAAAAGCTGTTCGAACATGTTACTTCGGTCTGGAGATCTTTGGCTTTGCTCCCATGTTCACCTATTACGCCAATCAGGGTACACTGAAAATCATCGAAGAGACCGAAGCCAGCATTGCGTTCGGTCTGCGAGCTCAGATGGCGGGGGTCGGTTTTATGCCTAGCTTAGCTTGGTTAGGCACCGACCTGCCAAAACTAAGGCCGGATGTGAAAACCATCATCGATCCTTACAACAATGAAGAGCTGATTGCATTTCCGGCAATTGAGCCACAGATCGCTGTGTTGCATGCGCTCCAAGCCGATCGAGATGGGAATGTTTTGATTGGCAAAAATAAAGGTATTGATGAGGAGCTTGCCATCACCTCCAAAACCGTGATCGTCACAACAGAGGAGATCGTCCCAACCTTGAAGGAGGCGGACATCGCTGCTCCATTTATTGATTTTCTTGTACATTCACCGAACGGCGCAAAACCAACTTCTTGTCATCCGCTCTATCCTTTGGATGGTTTTACCATCCTTGAGTATGTCTCTGCCGTTTCTGATCCGACATCTTTTGAGCTTTACTTGGAAAAAATGATCTCACCAACTTCATAGCGAACATTAATCTTTTCTATAGATTTTGTTTACGTTTATCTGTTTTAATCATAGGTCAAGAACATGAGAAAAATAAGCAACGGTTTGTTTCCTGATCGGTAGTTAATTTGTCAATAGAGGAGATTTTATGGAAAGTAAACGGCCTCCCATCTTAATTGTTCTCGCCCTGTTAGTGATCGTCTTCGGGGCGACCTTAGCAGGTTTTTTTGCCGGTCGCGTTTCAGCCGCCAATCAAGAATCCTCTTTCCTGATTATGCCCGGTGCAACGCCAAGGGTAGAAGCACTTCCGAACGCTAATCAAGACCAAAATACCACCGAGTTATTTGCGCCTTTTTGGCAAACCTGGCGCTTAATTCACGAACAATATGTCGATCAACCGGTGGATGATGTCAACCTCATGCGAGGTGCCATTCAGGGAATGTTGGATGCTCTGGGTGATGAACATTCATCTTATATTGACCCAGAATCGCTTGAACTTTTCCAAGCGCAAATTACCGGCACGCAATACGAAGGTATCGGAGCCTATGTCGACACCACGCGAGAATATTTAACCATCATTGCTCCCATGATGGGATCGCCTGCCGAGAAAGCTGGGCTTAGAGCAGGCGATCAAATTATTGCCATCGATGGAGAAGATATGACCGGAATTGATGGTGAGCTCGTGCGGCAAAAGGTGCTTGGGCCGGCTGGTTCAACCGTCCGATTGACGATCAAACGACCTGGTGTCGATCAACCCTTCGATGTCGAGATCGTGCGGGCAAGCATTAAGTCAACCAACGTTATCGGCAGAATGGAGAAAAACAACATCGCCTATATCCGCTTGTTAGCTTTTGGAGACGAAAGCACCACCCGAGACTTTCGAGACATGCTCAAGAAGTTACTGGCTGAAAATCCAGACGGCATCATCCTCGACCTACGCAATAACGGCGGGGGTTTACTGAATTCAGCCATAGAGATCGCCTCTGAATTTATCAAAGATGGGGTAATCGCTTATGAGGTCTACGGCGATGGGCGTAAAGAGACTTTCAAAGCCAGCGGCAAAGGACTGGCTACCGACATCCCGCTGGTCGTACTGATCAACGAGGGTAGCGCCTCAGCATCCGAAATTGTGGCCGGTGCCATCCAAGACCTTGGAAGAGGGAAATTGGTCGGTGTAGCCACCTACGGCAAGGGTTCGGTTCAAGTATGGACAGACTTAGTTAATAACCAAGGTGCAGTGCGGATCACCGTAGCCCGCTGGCTAACGCCGAGCGGAAACACTATCCAAGGTACTGGCTTGGTTCCGGACGTTGAGGTGACAATGAGCGAGGATGATTACGCTGCCGGAAAAGATCCTCAGCTCGACATAGCCATTGAATTGCTCACAAAATAAGATAAGAAAGGAGGACAACGATGTTTTTCTTCGATCCAAGTTATATCCTCTTTATGGCACCAGCCTTTCTCTTAATGTTGGCTGTCCAGTTTTATGTAAACGCTTCTTACTCAAAGTGGAGTCGCGTGCCCTCGCGGTTGCGCATCAGTGGGGCTCAAGCAGCTTCCCAATTGATTCGCTATAGCGGACTTTATAATGTGCGCGTTGAAGGAATTCAGGGACAACTCACCGATCATTATGATCCACGCGATAAGACCCTCCGCCTTTCGGAAGGTGTCTACGGTGGTGCATCGGTAGCCGCTTTAGCGGTTGCTGCTCATGAGCTAGGTCACGCCTTACAAGACCATGAAGGTTACGCTCCATTGAAATTGCGCTCCGCATTGGTGCCTGCGGTCAATATCGGTTCCTACCTGGGATGGATTCTCCTGATGATTGGCTTTCTCCTGCGCGCGCCAGAATTGGCATGGTTAGGCGTGATCGTCTTTTCTGCGGGAGCGGTGTTTGCGCTGGCAACCTTACCAGTTGAATTTAACGCCTCGGCACGTGCCAAACGGCTGTTGGTTGAATCGGGATTGATTTCTACACAAGAAGAATTGCGTGGAGTAAATCAGGTTCTCAATGCTGCTGCGTTGACTTACGTTGCGGCTTTGGTCACTGCCATTCTCCAACTACTCTACTATGCAAGCCTGGTTATAGGGATGGGTGGTCGGCGGAGAGATTAAGTCTCTCCGCCTCTTTTCGTCTCCTTACGAGCACCCTCAATGCGTCGTTTTCTCGTTGCCGTTCTCCTTTTATTGGGAATTGTCTTTCTCATTACCCGTTTTGCTGAAGTTCAACTGATCTGGGAAACCCTTCAAAAAGGAGATTGGCGGTTTATTCTACTTGGCTTTCTTATCCAGACAATCTGGATTCTTAACCTCGGAGCGACCTATCAATCGATCTATCACACCTTGGGCATCCATGATCGTCTCCAGCGATTGGTATTTCTAGCCATCGCCTCCAATTTTGCCAATATCGTTGCTCCCTCCGTGGGCATGAGCGGCATGGCAGTATTTATCTCCCAAGCCCGCAAAAGCGGCCTACCGATTGGGAAAGTCACCCTTGCCGGCATCCTTTTCGTTTTGGTCGATTATGCATCTTTTCTCATGGTGCTCGCTCTCGGCTTAGTGGTCCTATTTCGCCGCGACGATCTAGATCCCCCTGAAATTATTGCTTCTCTGCTCTTGTTTTTGCTTGCTATTTGTATGGCTACGCTTATATACATCGGCGCCCGCTCTCCTACATTACTGGGTAACATCCTTGCTCGCCTCGCTCGGCTGGTCAATCGCATTCTTTTTCCCTTCCTTCGGCGCAACTATCTATCCGAACAACGTGCCCATCAATTCGCTCAAGAAGTATCCGATGGCTTGGACGCCTTGCGTTCCAATCATCGCAGTCTCTTATATCCGCTCATTCACGGGCTGTTTAACAAACTGCTGTTGATTCTCATCTTGACCATCGTCTTTTTCGCTTTCAAAGTCCCCATCTCAATCGGCACAGTTGTAGCCGGATTCAGTGTAGGGTATCTCTTTATGATTGTATCGCCTACTCCAGCCGGTATTGGTTTCGTCGAGGGAGCCATGACCCTCATTCTTTCTTCTTTTTACATTCCCTTGAGTGTGGCGGCTGTTTTAGCAATAGCCTATCGCGGCTTTACCTTTTGGTTTCCCTTACTGCTTGGCTTTCTCGCATTTCGGGCTTTGAGCCGCTCGGACTTAACCCCGATTTGACGGAATGCAAAGCTATCGGTTATAATTGAGTTTCGTCATAGAAATCTAAATTCCAAATAGAATGGGATGGTGCAATGCCTAAAAGAACCTATCAACCAAAAATTCGTCGACGCGTGAGAGTACATGGTTTCCGTGCCCGCATGGCGACTGCTGGCGGTCGTAAAGTCTTGAAAAACCGCCGATTACAAGGCCGCTATCGCTTGACGGTAAAGAAGAACAACCATGTTAAAAACGTAAATTGGAAGAGCTAATCGACGGGCTGCGCGGTAAGACTCGAATTTCCTGATCGCCTTTCTTAAACCACTTTCGTGGATCGCAGATATCGCTTGAGAGGGTCAACCAATTTCAAGCGGGTTCGGCAAGAAGGTATTGCCTGTGCTCACCCGCTTTTCGTGTTGATTTATCGGTCAACCGCAACCGAGCAGGTTCGGATAGGAATCTCAGCCGGACGATCCATCGGAAACGCCGTACAACGGAATCGAGCCAAGCGTCGTCTGCGAGCTGCGATTCAGCCCTTCTTAAAGCAAATCCGTGAGGGAACCGAAATCGTCATCCTGGCTCGCAAGCCAATTTTACAAGCAGAATTTGCGCGGATTACCAAAGCGATGGCGAACATTCTCGAAGAACAACATCTAATTGACAAGCTAAGCTATGAGACCCAAGCCATTTCCTCAAGAAGTTCCTCCTGAACCATCGCTACGCGAGTTGAAGATCAATTTCTACACGCTTTGGCGGTTACCGCTTTTGATTCTTATCCGGTTCTACCAAATGACGATCTCAAAAGCATTACCACCCAATACTTGCCGCTTTTATCCAAGTTGTTCCCACTATAGCTATCAAGCGATTTACAAATATGGCTTAATCAAGGGCTCACTCCTAGCGATCTGGCGAGTGCTTCGCTGTAACCCTCTTAATCCCGGTGGCTATGATCCCGTTCCATAATCCGAGAAGAATGTTGAGCTAAAAACAAATCATGGATCCTTTACGCTTTTCTTATATAACCAACTTAATTGAGCTGCTGGTTCGTTCAAAGAAGCCAATCAAACAAGGTCTCACCTGGCTATTCTTGTTTGTGGGGAGTCTCTTCACAGCAACCTCTCTCAGCGCTTGCTCACCGGCATCGATGATGTCCAATTGGCCTGGCGCAACCATTCAAGATGGCACGGTGTATATCGCTTATCAAGCCCACGTCTACGCCATCCAAGCGAAAAACGGCACAGAAATCTGGCGCTTTCCAAAAGAAGCGGATAATAAAACCTCCTTTTATGCTCCTCCCGCCATCAGTCCGCAGAAAGACCAATTAATTGTCGGAGGATTCGACCATATCCTTTATAGCATTGACCCCGATACGGGTAGCGAACAATGGCGGTTTGAAGAATCAAAGTATCCTTATATTGCTGGAGCTCTCATTACGGATGATATGGTCTATGCACCGACGAACGGCAATCTTATCTATGCCCTAGATCGCCAAGGGAACAAGCGCTGGGAATTCAAAACCAATGCCCCCATTTGGGCAACCCCCACGTTCGACCCCAACTGTGCTTGCATTTATGTAGCCTGTCTGGACCATTACCTGTACGCAATCCGAGCACGCGATGGGAATTTGCTCTGGAAAACAGAGCGGTTGGAAGGTGGAGCGGTTGGAAGGTGCCATTGCGAGCGCGCCGGTGCTCAGCGAGGATGGGATTCTCTACTTTGGCACCTTTGGAAACCAGCTTCATGCGCTTGACACACGCTCGCGCCGTGAACTCTGGGTTTACACCGCCTCGCACTGGGTGTGGGGCTCACCTCTCTTGGCAGAGGATCAGGTCATCTTGACTGATCTATCTGGTAACCTTATCGCAGTAGATGCCCAGAGTGGAAGAGAACTTTGGAAAATTAATACTGGCGCTGCTATTACCGCTTCGCCGACTCGCATCGGTGAGGTTCTCTACATTGGTAATGAAGCAGGTCAACTTTACGCAGTTAACCTGCAAGGTCAGTCTGTTTGGGGACAACCCAAGATATTTGACGGTAAAATATTGAGTGCGGCTCTAGCCGGCGACGAAGTCATTCTGATACCGATGATCGCCAAGGACAATCTGGTGATTGCAATAAATCCTGACGGTGGTCAAGCTTGGTCGTTTCAACCTGTAAAATAGAGAGTAGTGGAAGAAAACTATGTGGGATCTGATCATCATTAACCCAATGGTTAATACGCTGTTATTTATCTACAGCCTGATTGGCAATTTCGGGATCGCCATCATCATCTTTACCATTCTGATCCGACTGATCACTCACCCCCTCACGGTGAGCCAAATGAAAAGCACCCAAGCCATGCAGGAAATGCAAAAATCCAAAGAATGGCAAGAGATTCAGAAAAAGTACAAAGATGACAAACAAAAATTATCTCAAGAGCAAATGCGCCTATATCAAGAAATGGGAATTAATCCCTTTGGCTCATGTTTACCGTTGCTCATCCAATTTCCCATTATTATCGGCTTGTATCAAGCGATCATCCGTGCCCTTGCCACAACTCCTTATCAGCTCTTAGACCTATCAAAACATCTCTATTCCTTCATTAACGCAGCAGAACTGATTCCCCTCAATAATCATTTTCTTTGGATGGATTTGAGCCAACCAGAACGATTGCCAGTGTTTGGAATCGGCATTCCCGTATTGGCAATCGTGGTAGTCATCACCACCTATTTGCAACAAAAGCTGATGACTCCCCCACCTGCCCAGCCCGGCGATCAGGCTGCTCAAATGAGCCAGATGATGAACATTTACATGCCTTTGTTTATTGGCTACATTTCGTTCACCCTCGCTTCCGGCCTGGCCTTGTACTTTGTCACCAGCAATGTGGTCGGCATCCTTCAATATGCTGCCATGGGCAAACTCAATTGGCAAAATTTGCTTAGCTTCCGTTCGAAACCTACCCTTCAAAAGAGTGCAGGAAAAAAGAAATGAGCGAATCACGAACCAGTCTGGAAATAATCGCCCCAACCGTAACTGAAGCCATCCAGCAGGGATTAGAGCAGTTAGGGGTCCCATCTAACCAAGTGAAAATTGATGTACTGGACAAAGGCAGCAGTGGTTTGTTTGGTATTGGTGCTCGCCAAGCACGCGTGCGTTTAACCCTCCTCTCCCCACCCCAAACCGAGCCTACTGCTTCAGCTCCAATCTCTCAGTCGCCTGAAGTCGAAGCAACCGAGCAAGAAACTCCCCCACCCCCTATAGGAGACCCAGATCACCTAAAGGCAGTAGAAAGAATCGTCTCTCGTTTGCTGCAAGAAATGCGCATCCGCGCTCAAGTGACCGCTTCCTACGCGGATCAAGCGAATGCTTCAGGTGAACATCCAATCCATGTCGACATTCGAGGCAAAGACCTAACTATCCTAATCGGCCCGCAAGCAGAGACCTTAAACGCCCTGCAATACATCGTCACCCTGATCATGGGGAAACAAACCGGCCGCTCATTGCCAATCCTTATAGATGTAGAAGGGTACCGCTCAAGGCGAGAAAATCAACTGCGCCGCTTAGCGCGCAAAATGGCAGAACAAGCCGTTAAAACCGGCCGCCGCCAAGTCTTAGAACCCATGCCAGCCAATGAACGCCGCATCGTTCACCTCGAACTGCGAGATTTTCAAGGTGTAACCACCGAATCGATCGGGGAAGAACCCCGCCGTAAGGTGACCATTATCCCAAAGTAAGCTTGATTAACCAAACCTGCTCAGATTATCCCGCTTTTGGCTGGATTTCGATATAATGCAGGTATGATCTATTCCATCGAAAATCCTCAACCTATCGATTACCTATTGGTTGGGCATATTACTTGTGATCTGGTAGAGGGTGGCAGCCGCCTGGGCGGCAGTGTTGCTTACGCTGCCCTGACCGCCAAAGCCCTCGGCATGCGACCTGGAATCATCACCTCTTTTGCGGAGGATCTACCCTTAGAACCATTAGCTTCCATCCCCATCATCCATCTTCCCGCCCTGAAAAGCACGACGTTTTCTAATCAAGAAACTCCACAGGGGCGGATTCAAACCATCTATCATCGCGCCGAAACCCTAGAATATTACTTGGTACCTCAAGCCTGGCGCAATGCAGCCATAGTCCATCTCGCCCCAGTTGCACAGGAAGTCAGCGCTGACTTTGTACGCCATTTTCCGCAATCGTTTATTGGCATCTCCCCTCAAGGATGGCTCAGAGGATGGGATGAACAAGGCCGAGTCTCTTGTGCGGAATGGCCAGAAGCCACTTTTGTTTTGCCTTACGTCAACGCCACCGTGCTCAGCATTGAAGACGTAGGGGGTAGCGAAGAAATAATTGAAGAAATCTCCGCTTCGTGCCATATCCTCGCCGTCACCGAAAACAAAGAAGGTTCACGCGTGTATTGGAATGGGGATGTGCGCCGCTTTCGCCCACCGGCGAATCTGATTGAAGTGGATTCGGTCGGCGCCGGCGACATTTATGCCGCCGCCTTCTTCATCCGCCTGTTCGAGACCCGCGATCCATGGGAAGCAGGGCGTTTCGCCACACAACTAGCATCCTACTCAATTACTCGAGTTGGCTTAGATAGCCCACCAACCAGGGCTGAGATCGAGGAATGCCTAATTGAGGTCTATTAATGGGGAGAGTCTACACATTTGTCAATCAAAAAGGAGGGGTAGGCAAAACCACGTCGGCGATTAACCTCGGCGCCTATCTGGGGTTTTTCCGCCAAAAAGTCCTAATCATCGATTTAGATCCTCAAGCCAATGCCACTTCGTGTTTGAACATCGACCGCCAAGTGATCAAGGGCGGCACCTATCAAACCTTGATTGGCGCCTCGCCGCCGGAAACGTTCATTCTGCACAACCCGCGCCTCAACCTTTCAATTTTGCCTTCGTCCGCCGAGCTCGCCGGCGCAGAGATCGAACTGGTCAGTGAAATGGCTCGTGAGAGCAAACTGCGCCATGCAATTCGTAACCTGATTGATAAATACGATTATATCCTCATCGATTGTACGC
>FWPV01000944.1_pt1 | contig 24713 bp, 25 predicted proteins | sample 2228371 | NCBI WGS metagenome assembly FWPV01 (sample SAMEA103939776, study PRJEB20133) | metagenome | reverse complement strand
GCATTATCGGGAATTGTTCGAGTTGGCGAGAATGGTTGTTGGGCGGCGGCCTGGTTACCCCGAGGCGCTGCTGCAGGAATTCGTCCGGAAAAAAATCTCAGCCGGCTACGCATGGGACGATCAGGCCAGTGCATTCATTCACCCTCGATTCTTGCCCATCCACTTCATTGAAAACACTTGCATGGGGATTTCTTCGACACAAATACGTCGGCTTGTGCGGGAAGGACGATCCATCCGCTACTTGGTGCCCGACGATGTAATGAGTTATATTGCAAAAAACATTCTTTATGCGGCGCCGGAAAGGGAATGCTGAAAGTCCGGTCGTGCTTGGCGGTGACCGCAGTAACATTCCAGCTGCTGAGACTTTGGATGGTGCGTGTATCAAATGAAAGAAAATGAGAAACACAAGCAAATGAGTGCCTTGGAGAAAGCTTTGTTGTGCGTGGCGGACGTCAGCGAACACCAAGCACAGGATTTGGTCGTCCTGGATGTCTCCAAGCTTTCTTCCTTCGCCGATTATTTTGTGTTGTGCAGCGGCAGATCAAGCCGGCAAGTGCAGGGAATAGCGGAAAATCTGGCCGCTGCATTGCGCAAACAGGGCATCCGGCCCGACGGAATCGAGGGCGCGCGAGAAGGCCACTGGGTGCTGATGGACTACGGGGATGTGATCGTGCACATTTTTTATGAACCCGTCCGGCTCTTCTACGATTTGGAAAGTCTCTGGTCTGAGGCGGAGAGATTGCACCTGGACCAGCAGGAGACCGGTTCCGAAATCAACACTATCTGAGGGAGAGTTATGAAGGCAATGACCTTATGCAGGAGACGAAGGAGACCGTTATCCTTGGTGACCATTCTCTTGTACTGTGCTTTCGTTAACTTGTTTCTCAACCCTAATTTGGCATCGGCGCTTGACCTCAGTGATGAGAAGGAGTTGGGGCGTAAAGTTTTGGAGCAAGTGAAAAAGCAAATGCGTCTCATCGACGATGGTGAAATCGTGACCTATGTGCAGTCGGTCGGCAATAGAATTGTCAAGCAGTTGGGGACCACCCTTTATGATTACCAGTTCTTTGTTGTTGATGCGCCCGCCGTGAATGCCTTTGCCGTTCCGGGCGGATACGTATTCGTGTATCGAGGATTGATTGAAATTCTGCAGAGTGAGGGGGAGCTGGCAAGCATCATCAGTCACGAATTGGCGCATATCCAGGCGCGGCACATCGAGCGCCGCATGCAGCACGGTAGAATGGCCACCGTTGCTACCCTGGTGGGGGCCCTGGCCAGTGCATTTTTGGGGCTTTCGGGAAATGCGGCCGGCGCTGTCATGATGGGAACGATGGCGGGCTCCCAGAGCATGCAGCTGAAGTATAGTCGGGAGAATGAGGAGGAAGCCGATGAGCTCGGTTTTCGTTTCCTCAGGGATGCGGGATACGACCCCGGCGACATGGTGAAGGCCATGCAGGCGCTGGGCAAAAATCGTTTCAACAGCAGTGGCGGCGTTCCTTCCTACCTGTCCACTCACCCGCTCACCAGTGAGCGCATCCAGTACTTGCAGGTCATGGTGGACAATTACCGCAAAGACCATCCGGACGCTGTCGTCAAGAACTCCACCAGCGATAAGGAGTTCAATCTGATGCGCGCTGCACTGGTGAGCGAATATTCTGATCCGCGGATTGCAGAGCAAAAATTTAAAACGGAATTGAATCGTGGCCGGGATGCATCGGCCTATGGATTGGGGCGTTTGTACCTTCGAGAAGGGCAGATGGATGAGGCGATCACGTATCTTCGCCAGGCCGCAGGGCGCCATCCGGACAGCCCCATGGTTTTGAGCACGCTGGGTTCCGCCTATTATCAAACCGGGCAACTGACAGAAGCGCAAAGCGTGCTGCAATCAGCCCTGCTGCTGGATTCTTCCTCGACCAGTGCCAAGTTGCGCCTGGCCCTAGTGCTCAAAGAACTGGGAAAGAGAGAGGAAGCTCTGCAGAATCTTCAACAGATCGAAAAATTTGCCCCCAGCTTTCCCGAAATCGACTATCATCTCGGTGTTCTTCTCGGTCAGATGAATCAAGTGGGCCGCGCCCATTACCATTTGGGGCGATATCATCAGCAAAAGAACGATTTTGCTGCGGCGTCTTTTCACTACAACAAAGCGAGGACTTTACTGGCAGGAGACGCAAGACTGCTTGCCGAAATCGATGAGCAGCTAAAAGACATGGGAAAAGGGAACCGCAAGGTGGTGAGCGACAAATTCCACGATAACGTCAAACAAAAGCCCATGTCTGGTTTCAGATTCAACCGGCCTTGGACATTTGCAAATCCCGGCATTAGACCTTGACGATGCGATCCATGTGATGCTAACAAACTCGCTTACCTGTTTGATTGGACTGAATGTTGGTGGCTAGGATGAGCAACCTTTCACATGACAGAGCGGTATGATCTTGGGAGGGGGAAATGAGAGTTTTAGTCAGTGATAACCTCGCTGAATCCGGCATAGAAAGGCTTCAGAACGTCCCTGAGTTGGAGGTGGAAGTAAACACCAGCCTGACTCACGAAGAGCTGCTTCAAATCATTAAGGAATATGATGCCCTGGTCATTCGCAGTGGGACCAAGGTGACGGCCGATATCATCGAAGCCGCGGTGAATTTGAAGGTCATCGCCAGGGCGGGAATTGGTCTGGACAATGTCGATATTGCCGCCGCCAGCAAGCACGGCGTGGTGGTGATGAACACGCCTGAAGGAAACGTCATTACCACTGCCGAGCACACGATCGCGATGCTCCTGGCGGTCAGTAGGAACATTCCGCAGGCCAGTGCTTCACTTAAGGCCGGCAAATGGGAAAAGAAGCGATTTCGTGGCAAGGAAGTCTTCAACAAAGTTTTGGGTATCATCGGGGTCGGTCGCATTGGTCGGATTGTGGCGGATCGTGCCAAAGCCCTCAGGATGCATGTGATCGGCTATGACCCCTACATCAGCTCCGAAGTGATCGATAAGCTTGGAATTGAAGGAGTTTCCCTGGACGACGTATTTGCCAGGTCCGACTACATTACGGTGCACACTCCCATCACTCAGGAAACCCGCAATATAATCAATGCGGAAGCTTTCAAGAAAATGAAGAAGGGAGTGTTTGTCCTCAACTGCGCTCGTGGCGGGATTGTTGATGAAAAAGCCCTGTATGATGCCATCCAGTCGGGAATTGTGGCGGGAGCCGCACTGGACGTCTTCACCCAGGAGCCGCCGGTGGACAACCCTCTGCTGAGCCTGGAGCAGGTGGTGGTTACGCCTCACTTGGGCGCCTCTACCGACGAAGCGCAGGAGAATGTGGCAATGGCGGTGGCCGATCAGGTCATTGATTATTTGCTGGGCGGCACCATCCGCAATGCGGTCAATGCGCCGAATATCGACGGTGCCGTGCTGGCCCGCTTGCGGCCCTATCTGACGTTGTCGGAGAAGCTTGGAAGTCTGCTCATGCAAATCACTCGGGGGGCCATTGAAGAGGTTTCCATAGAATATATCGGCGAAGTCACGTCGCACGAAACCCAGCCGCTCACCATTTCGATTCTTAAGGGAATGCTTTCTCCTATTCTCGGCGATATGGTCAATTTTGTGAATGTTCCGATTCACGTCAAGGAGAGGAATATTCGGGTGACGGAAGCGACCAGGAGTGAAGCGGAAGACTTCACCAACCTCATCAATGTGTACGTTAAGACATCCGAAGAAGAAAATCTTGTGGCGGGCACCATTTTCGGCAAAAGGGACGCGCGCCTCGTCCGGATCAATGATTTTCGCCTTGAAGCGAATATGGAGGGGCATCTGGTGCTCATTTACAATATCGATACCCCTGGAACTATCGGCGCCATAGGGACTTGTCTTGGCAGGCATCAGATCAACATCTCCATGATGGATGTCGGGCAGGTGTTGGAAAGAGGTCAAAATATTATCTTCCTGCGCACCGACACGCCCGTTCCGCAGCACGTAGTGGATGAACTGTTGGCCATGGAAAATGTAAATGTAGTGCAAGTTCTGGAACTCTGAGCGCAAGGAGAATAAGGGGATGGAAGAACAGGGACCTAAAGGATTCACAGTCAAGGACCGTCGCAAAGTCTCGATGCAGGACGTCGATCGCGAAACGCCGCAGGCGGCGACTGCGGACCCAAAGGAAGGACCCACGAGCGAGCAGCAGGAGAAGGCTGAAAGGAGATTTGACCAGGCATCTGAGAAATGTGAGCAAAAGAGGAGCACGCCTTTGCCCGAGGTTTCCTTCGCTACCTTCATCCTGTCGCTAAGCTCTTCTGCTCTTGTGCATTTGGGCGAAATTCCCGATCCTGCATCACAAAAATCCGAAATCGATTTGCCCATGTCCAAGCAAATCATAGACACCATCGGCATGCTGCAGGAAAAGACCACAGGCAATCTCGATCCAGAGGAGGAGCGGCTGGTCAAGACTCTGTTGTATGATCTGCGGATGCGCTATGTGCAGAAGTGCCAGAAATAGGCGATCGAGTTGCCGATTCAAATCAGCATACCTGCAAAAATCAATTTGTGGCTCGAAATACTCGGGAAGCGCAGTGACGGTTATCACGAGCTGTCCAGCCTCATGCTGCCCATCGGAGTGTATGACCATCTGCAGTTGGATCATCGCTCGGCGGGTATTCAGCTGGCCTGTTCTCACAGGGAAATCCCCTCCGACCATAACAACCTGGCACACAAAGCCGCACGGTTGTACCTGGCAAGAGCGGAAAGTGGTTCGGGGGTGAGCATTCTGCTGGACAAGGGCATTCCGGTGGGAGCGGGATTGGGCGGGGGAAGTGCCGATGCGGCTGCCGTCCTGTTGGCCATGAACCGGCTTTTCCAAAACCGGCTAAGTCTCCAAGAGCTCTCTGAGATGGCTCACATGTTGGGTGCGGATGTGCCCTTTTTCCTGCATCAGAGTCCCGCGTTGGCAACGGGAATCGGCGAAAAGATCGAGCTCTTGGACGGCGTTCCAGAGTTTCCCATAGTACTCATCAAGCCCCCCATCACGGTATCCACCGGCTGGGTCTACCAAAGATTGAAGTTGACAAGAGGCGTGAGCCGCATTAGAATTTCGACGTTTTTGGCTCGTCCCTGGCAGCTTCGAGATTTCCTGGAAAATGACCTGGAATTCGTCACGCTGCACGAATATCCTTTGTTGAACAGCATAAAGGAATGGCTTGAAAATCACGGAGCCGAGGGCACTTTGATGAGCGGCAGCGGGCCCACTGTATTTGGGGTCTTTGCCGACGAGAGCCGGGCACAAGGAGTAGGAAAACTGGCGGAAATCCGATGGAAAGGGTGCTGGGTCGCGACCACGAAAACCCAATCCGCTCCCGCTGGCGTTTTCAGGTAATCGAGTGTTTGGGGTGTCGCCAAGCGGTAAGGCACGGGTCTTTGGAACCCGCATTCGGAGGTTCGAATCCTCCCACCCCAGCCATTTTTTTTATGTAATCGATCGGGGCAGGCCCGGTTGCCGATAGAAGTGGGTGATGGAATTTGAGATCTGGCAGTGCGTAACAAGGCGCTCATAGTCATAACGGGCAACTCCAACCCGCTGCTGTCCCACAGCGTGTGTTCGATCCTTGGCCTGACAGTGGGGCAGGCTCTGGTGGGGCGATTCAGCGACGGCGAAGTTCGAGTCGAGGTCAACCAGAATGTGCGCGGGTTGGATGTGTATGTGATTCAGTCGCTGTGCCCGCCGGTCAACGAAAATCTGATCGAGCTTCTGGTGTTGGTCGATGCGCTCAAAAGGGCTTCGGCCAGGCGGATCAACGTAGTGATCCCTTATTATGGCTACGGCCGTCAGGATCAGAAGGATAAGCCGCGGGTGTCTATCGCCGCCAAGGTTGTGGCCGACCTCTTGACCGTTGCAGGGCTGGATCGACTGGTGACCATCGACTTGCACGCCACTCAGATTCAGGGATATTTTGATGTTCCGGTAGATCATCTGTATGGAACCGAAGTTCTGGTGGAGGATGCAAAGGATAATCTGTTCGGCGATGATACGGTTGTCGCTCCGGATGCCGGTGGGGTGGAGCGGGCAAGGGTCTTTGCCAGCCGACTCAACGTGGATCTCGCCATTATGGATCATCGAGGGACGGAGGTTTGTCCTTCCTCTTCTATCGTGGGAGAGGTGAAAGGGAGACCGGTTATCATTTTGGACGATATGGTAGACACGGGGCAGACCCTTGTGCGAGCCGCTGAGGCGGCTCAGGCGGCAGGGGCTTCCTGCATCAATGCTTACTGCGTGCATGCGGTGTTGTCCGGTGACGCGTTGCGGCGTATAGAGCGCTCCCCGATTCGGTCTTTGACGGTAACGGATACCATCCCGCACAGCAAAGAAATCGCTCAGTCCGGCAAGCTGCGTATCGTGAGCATAGCGCCCCTGCTGGCGGAGGTCATCAAACGCGTGCACAATGAGGACTCGGTGAGTGCCCTGTTTCGATAAATCAGCGGTAGGAACACCCGTCTATTGCGGGGTGATCGCGTTTTTGGAGGTGTCTAGAAAATGAATGTGGAACTTGCGGTCGAAGTGAGACCCAGAACAGGTAAAGGAGCGGCGCGGAGTTTACGCCGGCAGGATAAAATTCCAGGGGTGATCTATGGCCCCAAAGCGGTCCCTCTTCCCATATCGGTTGCCGACAACGCTTTGGAAAAATTGTTGAGGGAGATGGGCGAGGAGAGCAAATTATTAAAGGTGACTGTTGCCGATGGGCAATCCCGGCAGATGCGCCAGGTGTTGATTCGTGAGGTGCAGGTCCATCCAGTTCGGCGCCAGTTTCTTCATGTGGATTTTTATGAAGTGCCGCTGGATCACCCGATCGTCGTGGAGGTTCCGGTGGAAGTGCTGGGTGAAGCCGCCGGCGTGCGAGATGGAGGACTCCTCAACGTGATCAGGAGGACCTTGGCGGTTCGCTGTCTGCCCGGCGATATCCCGGAAAAGGTTCAGATCGATGTGAGTTCGTTGGAAATAGGGTCCACAGTTCACGTGGCTGATTTGATTCAACAAGTGCCTTTCGAGCTGGTGGATGAGGCACACCTGACAGTGGTGACCGTCAATGCTCCGGAGGCAATTGCTGAACCAGTTGAAGCCGAGGAGAGTGAAGAAGCGGCAGGAGAGAGTGCAGAAACTGCAGAAGGAGAGGAGGTGACAACTGAATAAGGGACACCGGGTTGTTAAACCCGCAACCGGCAGCTGAGTCAGTTTGACAGCTTATGGGGGAACAGGTAAATATCCAGGCTTTATTCGGGCTGGGGAATCCCGGTAAGGAATATGCCATGACTCGGCATAATGTCGGATTCCAAGTGTTAGATCGACTGGCAGAAACCCTTGGTATCAGCCTGCAGCAGCGCAAGTTCAGGGCAAACTGGGGGACGGGAGTATTCGAAGGGCGGAAGATTTTTCTTTTTGAGCCACTCACTTTCATGAATCGAAGTGGCGAAGTGGTGGCGGAAGTATTGAAGTATTTTGCGATTTCAGTTGATCGAATGTTGGTGATACACGATGATTTGGACTTGCCACTCGGACGTATGCGGTTGGTTTCGAGAGGAGGAGCAGGTGGGCATCGTGGAGTGGCGTCTATCATCCAACACTTGGGCCGGCAGGATTTCTCCCGGATGAAGCTGGGGATAGGAAGGCCTGGCAGGGGGGAGGCAGTTGAGAGTTATGTTTTGCAAGCCCCTTATCCCGACGAGGCGCCTTTGTTCCAGGAAATGGTACGACGCGGCGTCGATGCTGTGCAAGTGGCTTTGTGTGTTGGTTTGGATGCTGCCATGAACCGGTTCAACCGGCATGAGCCGCAGGTTTGACGGCTTTTTTTTGAGCCTACAAGTTAAAATTTGCACAAAGTAAAGGAGGTTGGAATCTATGTTAGGTTATACGGTATACGCACCGGCGCTGGGTCTAGCTGGCTTGATCGTTGCTTTTCTGATCTACGGTTGGATCAAAAAGCAGCCCAACGGGTCAGATCGCATGAAAGAACTGGAAGAAATGATTCACACGGGTGCCATGGCTTTCCTGAAGACAGAGTACTCGGTGCTGGTCGTCTTCATTGCGGTGGTGGCTGGCTTGCTCTATTTCTTCATCAATCATCAAACTGCTTACGCTTACCTGGCCGGCGCTGGTTGTTCGATTCTGGCCGGCTACACCGGCATGAGCGCTGCCACGCGCGCCAACAGCCGGACCTCCTGGGCTGCCAATCAGTCCGGGCAGGCCAAAGCTTTGACCGTGTCCTATTTTGGCGGTGCGGTCATGGGTTTGGCGGTAGCGAGCCTTGGACTGCTGGGCGTTGGAACGTTCTTCTACCTGTACGGTGGAGATCCGGTGACCGCCAGCTACATCAACGGTTTCGCCATGGGTGCCAGCTCCATCGCACTGTTTGCTCGTATGGGCGGTGGTATCTACACCAAGGCGGCGGACGTTGGAGCGGATTTGGTGGGTAAGGTCGAAGCGGGAATTCCCGAAGACGACCCGCGCAACCCGGGTGTCATCGCCGACAACGTGGGTGACAACGTGGGTGATATCGCTGGTATGGGTGCTGATATTTTCGAGTCGTATGTCGGATCTATCATCGCTACCATCGCCATTGCCGCCACCATGTCCGATGAGGCCCTCATGGGTGCGGATCGCCTGGCCTGGATGGCCATGCCGCTGCTGACGGTTATGGCCGGGTTGCTTGCCTCTTTCGTAGGTGTTTTCAGCCTGAAAGCCATGGCGAGCATGTCGCCTCAAGCGGCACTGCGCTATACTACCTTTGTGGCGGCCGGTATCTTCGTTGCTCTTGTCTATTACTTGAACACTGCGGTAGCCTTGCCGTTCGGCGTATTCTATGCGGTTGTGTCCGGGCTGGTTGCAGGTATCGTCATCGGCTTGTTGGCGGAATACTACACTTCGTCCAAGCCCGTTTGGAAGATTGCCGGCCAGTCCGAAACCGGACCGGCCACGGTCATCATCGCCGGGTTGGCGGTAGGTATGGAAAGCGTGGCACTGCCGGTACTTGGAATTTGTGCTGCGACCTACTTCGCCTACATCTCCGCTGGCGTTTATGGAATCGGTATTGCCGCGGTGGGCATGCTGGCTACCGTTGGTGCGACCATGACCGTTGATGCCTATGGTCCGATTGCTGACAATGCAGGCGGTATTTCCGAAATGGCCGAGCTTGGCCCGGAAACCAGGGAAATCACCGACAGTCTGGATGCTCTGGGCAACACCACGGCAGCCATTGGAAAAGGCTTTGCCATCGGTTCTGCGGCGCTGACCGCGGTGTCCCTGTTCGTAGCTTTCAGCCAGGCTGCCAAACTGGATGTCATCAATATCACCGACCCATACGTCATCATCGGCGCCTTCATCGGGGCCATCGTGCCGTTCCTGGTGGCGGCCATGACCATGACCGCTGTGGGTGACGCGGCGTTTGACATGGTCGAGGAAATTCGTCGACAGTTCCGTGAAATTCCCGGCCTGATGGAAGGAACGGGCAAACCCGATCCGGCCAAATGCGTGGCCATCGCCACCAAGGGCGCCATCCGCAAAATGATGCTGCCGGGGTTGGTGGGTGTGAGTGCGCCCGTTATCGTTGGGTTCCTGATCGGATCCCATGCGTTGGGCGGCATGTTGCTCGGTGTGACTTTGGCCGGGTCCATGCTGGCGCTGTTCATGTCTAACGGCGGAGGCGCCTGGGACAACGCCAAAAAGTACATTGAAAAAGGTCATTTTGGCGGTAAGGGCTCAGCCAATCACAAGGCTGCGGTTGTCGGCGACACTGTAGGCGATCCGTTCAAGGACACCTCGGGCCCCAGCATGAACATCTTGATGAAGCTGATTTCGGTTATTTCACTGGTTATCGCACCTTTGTTGGTTGTCATGTAATATTTGACAATTTTCGCAGGTGAGTTGAGCCGGTTCCCTCCAGGGAACCGGCTTTTTTTTGTAAATGCCGGTAAGCGAAACATTCTTTGCTTTCACATTGTTTTCGGAACTGATAAATTAACTAATCGGGATACTTTAGTTTTCATTGGATCAGTTGGGACTTTGATGCACAACCATCCTATGCACCGCATGCCCGTACTTGGGATCTTCTCAGTTTTCCTGGTTTTCACAGGACTTTGCATGGACTGCGGCTGATGGTACAATTAGGTAATTTTTCCAAAAGCTTAAGCAAGCCATGGCAGGAATGGAAGCATGGAGGGTATGATGTTTAAAATCGGCGACTTGGCTGTTTATCCCGCCCATGGGGTGGGAAAAATCGAATCCATTGAAAGCAAGAGTATTGGAGGCAATCGACAGGACTTCTACATAATGCGTATCTTGGAAAACGACATGAAAATCATGATCCCCATCCAGAATGCGGAGTCGGTAGGGCTAAGAGAATTGATAGCGTCCAAAGATGTCGCCAAGGTCTACGATATTCTCAAAACAAAAGAAATTGCGGTCAACGGAGGCACGTGGAACCGTCGTTACCGCGAGTATATGGAAAAGATCAAGACCGGTTCCATCTATGAACTGGCTGAAGTATTGCGGGATTTGACGGTGTTAAAAAACGACAAGGAGCTCTCGTTCGGCGAGCGCAAAATGCTCGACACGGCACGCGGGCTTCTCCTCAAGGAACTTTCCATTGTGTTGTCCATCAGCGAGGATCAGGTAGAGAAGAACATTGTCGATATGCTGCAATAGGCGTCAGCCTTACTCCATGCTTTTCCGGGTTACTGATTCTAGCTTTTCAGGTTGCTTTCAGGTCCAGGTACAGCTTGCTCCGGCACCGCGTTTGTAGAGGAACGGCTGACCGGAAATTTCCAATTGTGACGTAAGCAAGATCCAGTTTAGGATCGATATTCAGACCGAGATGAAAGGAGGTGATTACGTTGAGATGGGCCTGGCTTGTGCTTAGAATTCTTTTGTTTGTTATCTGCAGCGTTGGCGGCTATCTCATAGCAGCCCAAATGGATACGCTGGCAAGGTTCTGGTGGGCGCCGTGGGCCGGTTTGATGGCCGGTGTGCTGTTTGCCCTGGCGGCGTTATCCGTGGAAAAGCTCATCAAGCATATTCCTCTGAAGGTCATCGCAGGAGGCACAATCGGCCTGGTTGTCGGCCTTTCCATCGCCAAGCTGATCAGCTTCACCTTCACCGGGTTGGAAAATCCTACGATCAGGGTCGCAATCTACGTCATCTTATCTTGTATTATAGGTTACATGGGTATGGTTTTAGGGAGTATTAAAATTGAGGAATTGCGTGTTCCCAACTGGCCCTGGTTTGGAAGAGCCACGGTGCGCGGCGGGCAGGTAAAGATCCTGGATACCAGCGTGATTATAGACGGCAGGATCGCCGACATCGTGGAGACGGGATTTTTGAGTGGGTCGCTGGTGATACCCGAATTCGTCCTGCAGGAGCTCCAGCACATCGCAGATAGCTCGGACAGTACACGGCGGGTGCGCGGACGTCGTGGGTTGGATGTGATCCGGCGGCTGCAACAGGAAGAGTTGGCCGACGTACGTATTGAACGGCAGGATTTTGAAAATTTGAGCGACGTGGACGCAAAACTGGTTGCGTTGGCGCTGCGCCTCAACGCCAAGATCGTGACCAATGACTACAACTTGTCAAAGGTTGCCGAAGTGCAGGGCATCAGGGTGCTCAACATCAATCAGCTGGCGAATGCCCTCAAACCGGTTGTGCTTCCCGGCGAGGTGCTGCGTCTGCAAATTCTCAAGGAAGGCAAAGAGCAGGGACAGGGAATTGCTTACCTGGAGGATGGCACCATGGTTGTTGTTGAAAACGCCAGCAGATATCTGGGACGCGAGGTGGAGGTCTCGGTTACAAGTATTTTGCAGACTACCGCAGGACGTCTGATTTTTACTACCATTAAGGATGCCGAATTGAGTCGGCACCAGCACTGATTTCTTGTTTTTTGAACGGGCATCGGATGCCGAGTACCGATCATCTCGCATCGGATGCCCCTGGTTTGCTTCTGTGGATGCGCCGGGCGCGCTGCCCGCGCAAACTTGAACCACTGCCTCGAACGGCTCGCAATGTCTGGTGAAAAAGAACCCAACAGTACTCGCCCCGCAATCGGACCCGCCCTTCCACCCGACCATGTTCTGGTAGCCGGTGAACAAGACGTGGGAGTGCGTCTGGATTTGTTTCTCTGCCGGGTAATTGATTGTTTTTCCCGCAGTCAATTCAAGAAGATGATTCAAGAACAGCGGGTCCTGGTCAACCATCTGCCCAACAAGCCGAGCTATGAGCTGAAGGCGGGAGACATCATCCGGGTCCGGCTGCCGTCCACAAAACAGGATGATGCACTGGTTCCAGAAAAAATGCCGCTGGATATTCTGTACGAAGATGACGAACTGCTGGTCGTTAACAAAGCTCCTGGAATCGTTGTTCACCCGGGTGCCGGACATGAACGGGGCACCTTGATACACGGGATTCTGGCTCACGCTCCCAAATTAGCCATGCAGGGAGCTCCAAGAAGACCGGGAATCGTTCATCGGCTTGATCGCGACACCTCCGGTGCCATGGTGGTCGCCAAAACCGAGAGAGCTTATCTCAGCTTGATCCGACAATTCAAAGAGCACACGGTGAAGAAATTCTACATGGCTCTCGCCTATGGAAATTTCGCAGAGCGGGAGGGCGAGATCAGGGTGCCACTGGGTCGGCACCCCACTGAGCGCAAAAAGATAGCTGTACTCCCAAACAGAGGAAGGGAAGCGGTGACCCGCTGGCAATTAGAAAAGCAGTGGGAGGAGGCCGTTGCTCTTTTGCTGGTGACCATAGAGACCGGGCGTACCCATCAGATCAGGGTCCACCTTGCCCATGTGAATCATCCTGTGGTGGGGGATCAAACCTATGGGGGTGGCAAAAAAAGAGCGCGTTCATTGAGACGTAAACAGATCCAGGATCTGCTGGTCGGCGTCGACAGGCAGATGCTGCATGCTTGGCGGCTTGCTTTCTGTCATCCGGTTTCGCATGCCGACCTGTGTTTTGAAGCGCCCCTCCCCGATGATTTCAAGGGTATTCTCGACGGGCTCCAGTAGTGCTGCGAACCAGGGGATTGCGTCAATAGCTCACCCTTCTTTCAATGCGGCTCTTGAGGGATTCCAGCTTCTGTAAAAATTGGCCAGTCTGCCGAACTTCCTCATCTCTGTTGATGATGACATGCGGGGTGATGGCGATGATGAGCTCGGTGCGCTCGTATCGATCCCCCTTGGAGCCAAACAGGGGCGATATGAGCGGAATATCCTGCAGGAATGGGATGCCTCCCTTGGTGAATGTTTTGCGGTGTTCGATAATCCCCCCGATGACCGCCGTTTGACCATCTTTGGCCAAAAGAGTGGTCTTGACTTTGCGCTCACTAAAGCCTGGTGAATCAATATTGGAAAACTGGCCTGCCGGCAGTGGAGTGCGTATGGTCTGATCCACCTCCAACCGCACTTGCCCGCCCTCGTTGATATGGGGCGTGACATTGAGAATAATACCCGTCTCTTCATACTGAACCGAAGTTACTGTGGTGCCGCCTTCGGTGACGCTTGTTCCCGTGGAGATGGGCTGACGCCCGCCCACGGTGATGGACGCTTCCTGGTTGTCGCTGGCGAGCAGTGTGGGAGTAGAAAGAACATTGACGTCGGTCTTCTCGGCCAGGGCGTTAATGAGAAGCTTCACATTGGCACTGTCCCAGAATAATGCGTACCCATTGAAAGTCGACGTTCTGAGATCAATATTTGTGAAGTTTGTGTCTCCGGATTTCAATCCCTGTTGCACGCGATCGTCTTTGAGAAACCATTCCACTCCATATTGAAGGTTCTTGTTCAGGGTGATTTCTGCCAGCAGAACTTCAATGAGGACCGCTCTCGGTACGATGTCAAGAGCCTCGACAACGTTGCTGATCATGGCGTAGTCAGCGGCGTTAGCTCTTATAACGAGAGCATTGTTGACTTCATCGGCAATGATGACCACTTCTCCGGTTAACGTGGTGGATATGGAAATCCCTTCGCTCACCTGGGTCTTGGCTTCTCCTTCCGGCTGTGCAGTTTTGGTCGCACTGACGATCTGTTCGGAAGGGCTTTTCTTGTCTGATTTGCCACCCGTCTTGAAAACCTGGTTGAGAATGTCGGCGATATCCTTGGCCAAGGCGTTCTTGGAAAAGTAGACATAGACCTGCTCTCCGGTCTCCTGACCGCGCACGTCCAGGGCCGTGAGCCAGCGCTTGGCCGTTTGCAGCACTTCAGGATTCTGGGCCATGAGCAGGACGCCTCCATACTTTTCCAGCGGTACAAAGGCTATATCCGTCTTGAGCCCACTTTGCTTGAAGATGTCCAATTTGCCCATCAACGATTCGAGGCTCTTGACCGCCTCTTCCGGAGTCAAGGCCTGCAGAGGCACAACTTCCATGCCCATTTCACGGAGTATGTTGACGTCCAAACTGCGAAGAATATCGATGACCGTTTTGGCGTTATCCGTTTCATCGGCAAAAATAACGCTGTTGGTGAGGGGGTCGGTGGCGATGGGCCGCCCCGGGGTAAGGAATAGCTTGATAGTGTTCACCGCCTGGTTGACGTCCACGTATCTCAGTCTGTAGATGACAATAACCGGGCTGATGCCGGACGGATCCTTTTCCACATAGAATGAGCCGGCAAATGGCAATCCGCTTGAAGTGCTCCTTTGCACCGACTGAATGTAATAGATGCCTTTTTGCGGTACTACCGAGATATTACTGGCCGCGTAGGCCTTGGTGACCAACTGGAGCAACTCCTGCTTGCTGAAGTCGCCTTCCAGGTACAGGCTGATTCTCCCCTGCAACGCGGGATCCAGCACATAGTTGAGCTTGAGGTAGTCGCCGAATATTTGAGCGGTCACCTCGGCAACATCCGCCTTGTCGTAGTTCAAAATGACCTTCTGTTTCTCCGCTCCGCCGGGAATGCTGCTGGGCACTGCCTGCGCCCCCGGTGGAGTGATTAAACCGGTGTCAAGCTGGGCCGGTTTACTCATCATGGGGGGTCTGGGGGAAGCCGGAGGAGCGGTGCTGGGCCTTGCATATTTTGCAGGGTCTGGAGCGGATTGGGGTACTGTGGAGCTGGAAGGAGCTCCAAATTCGCTCCCGGGTCGGGGCGGCTGTTTGGTTTGACTGGATGCACAGCTCCCTAAGAATATGATTGAGAGAAGTAAAAATAAATACTTACATCCATTCATGAGTCGGCCTCTTTGGTTTCTGTTGTACTCTTGGGTAGAACATTATCCATTCCCGGGATTTCCTGTTGCAGCCGATGTCCAGGGTATGAAAAAAAGTTGCTGAATGCCATTCAATCCTCGCCATCATGCACTTCTTCTAGCCTTTTTCCATCAGGGCCGCAAGGATTACATTGACCACCAGATCGGGTCCGGTCCTGCGCCGGATATTTTGGATGTTGATTTCTTTGACCAAAATAGATGTGTGAAAGTTCTTGATGCGCTCGAGAAAGTAGTACAAGCCTTCAATATTGGTCATGAAATTAAACCTGATGTGGACTTCCTGATAGAGCCCGAACTCCTTGCTGGCCAGAACCTGGTATGTCTTGATATCGAGTTTTGGCCCATCTTTTGTGGATAACAGTTCACTGAGGGAGGCAGCCAGCTGATACGGGTCGGTGCCTTGAAACAGTTGCGCCTGCATCTGTTTCAATTTGCTCTCCTGCTTCTGCATGTTCTCTTTGATGTCCTTGGCTTGTTCGAGCTTGCTTTGATACTTACCGATGAGCTCCTGCTGTTGGTCCACCTGGGTCTGAAGAGTCTCTATTTCGGCGCTGATGGGTGCCAGCCAGACCAGATAAATGGTCAACAGCGCCAGCAGCGTCACCAGTACGGTCAGAAAAGAAATGCGATACCTCTTCAGGTCGGTAAAACTTGGTAGCCGCAACATCATGACCGCCCAGCATCCGGGTCAAGGGTTTGATTGTCATCGCCAGGTGCCGGCGGCGACCTGCGGATAATCGTCTCGTTATCATCCGGCGGCATCATTGCCTGCCCTTCAGTACCCTTTCCATCCGGTTGTCGCAACGATGAGGACGGCGGTTGGATGGACTGCCCCGCTTCCTGTGGCAGCTCAATCACGCCCCCCTCCAGGGGGATTGCTTCAAGGGTTGTACCCAAGGTCTTTACATTGAGTTTGAGCTGTAAATTAAAACGCTCGTTATCGTTTGAAGGGTTGCGTGTCACGGGAGAGGCAAAGCGCACGTCCTCGAAACCTTTAATTTTCGAGAGCTCGGTGAGATACTTGATAGCAGAAGAGCTTTCTCCCCGCAGCATGAGCTCCCCTTCGCGCAAGGAAAGGTAATTCAGCCAAGTGTCCTGCGGTGTCAATTCGGTGAGCAATGTCAATACACCGAGCATGGGGTAGCCTTGATCGTTGAAGGTTGCCAGAGCTTGTTGGTCCTGCTCAAATTTGCTGACCCGGTTCTGCAGCTGTTCAATCGGCTTCCATTGAGCTTCCAGTTGGGTCCTTTGTTTCTTTAGCGTTTGTACGTTCTGCAGCAGGCTATCATAGGATTTGACCTGATAAAAGGCATAAGCCGAAAACAACACGATCACGGTAATGATCATCCACACGGCCTTGGGGACCTGCCAGGGTTTGAGGAGCAACGGTGGATTAAAAGTCTCGATCGCCTCCTGCTCCAGCAGATGATCCACCCAGAGCACCAGCGGTGAATCCTCGATCTCGATGACTTCCACCGGCAAATCTTCATTTTGCCATGCGGCCACGCGATTTCGTTCACTTTCAAGCGCACGGCAGATGAGCTGAACGGGACTCTGATTGGATGTTTCGGTCCCATCCAAACTGCGCAGATTCTCCCGAAACAGGCGGAATTGTTCCTGGCCTTTTCGAACGATGGTGGAATCCAGCAAAAGCCCTTTGTAGAACTTATGAATCTCGAGACGTGAGGAGTCGATCACACGGCCGAATATATGCAGGTCCTGCCGGGTTTTCTGCGCCTTGTTGTCGGGGAGAAACACCTGGTAGTGAGGGGCCGTAGGGACAACGCTGAATGTCTGGAAGCTGCTTCCTCCCAAGGCCTGAAAGAACTTCTCGTAAATGTCGGTGCGTAAGGAATAGATCGGGACAGAAAGGTGACCATTGACGGCAACCGCCTGCCCAAAAAAATGGAAGGTTTGTTCCGGTTCTTGAAAGACATTCTCCGGCCAATCGAACCCCAGAGCCTCTTCCAGATTGTTTTCCAAAGCGGCGGGGTAATGCTCTCGGTGAAAGCCATAGTAAAGGCGGGGTAACAACAACAACAGCGCGGTTGTACCTCTGCCTCTCGGTCTCAGGCTGAGCCGCTGGAGAAATTCAAAGATTCCCTCATTGTCAGGTACCGGGAATTGTTCGATCGAGTCGACCTGCCAGGATCTCCATTTGCGGTGTGCCCTGAGAATGTCGACTTGTCGGGGCTCGACGTATACCGCCAATAGCTGCTTGGGGCGTTGGCTAATGAGACGTCTTAGCAAATGGCTTCCTCTCAAATCACTGACTCAAACAAGCTGCAAACCGCTGCACAATTATCGATAAGCCAGGGTAACGGCATCAAAGGACTTTTCGATAAAGTACTTCATAGCCCTTTTCAGACTCCGGAGCATAACGAATAATCAGCCATAAGACAACCGGAGGCGGCCCTGTGGATGACTTGCCACAGGAAAGGATTCGATAAATTCCATCCGGCTCCCAAGTCACATACCTCACGTCGGCTTCTTCCAGGATCTCTTCATCTTCCAGGCTGACGTTTTTACCATGTACCGTAAACATCTGAAACAAAGAATCTTTGGTCGCGAAGAGCTGAAATTCGTCCTGTACAATATCGCTTTCAGGCTGCTCCTCCCCCAGATTGAAACCGTAAAAGAGCTGCTGGGTTATGCCGGGTATCAACAACATTTGGTCAATGCTGGTCAAGGGACCGTCAAACGGAACGTTGGGCAGCTCTTCTTTTGCATACCAATCTTTCTCGGCGCCATGCAGTCTGGGCGTCTCATCAGCGTCCAAAAAGTCTGCAATCACGTCCGCCAGAGTGTCCGCGTCCTCATCTTCAATCCCCCGTTTTTCGAGTACGGCTTTGATCTGCAGAGGGTTGGCCTCGTTCACATTGACTTTGTCCGTCTCTTTCTGAATGACTACCAGGGCCTTTCCGGTCTGGTAGTTTACTTCGTGCAAGGTGCCGTCGGGTTGCCAGGTCAGTTGCTCGTCGCCCTCTGTTTCCAGCGAAATGGGTTGCCCCATTCTGGCTATAGCTTCGTAAGCGCCGCCAATGGCCAGATAGAGCGCTTGCAACCTGCGCAATTGGTGCACTTTCTCCTCTGATTGCAAGCGCGTTTCCGCTCCAATCTGCAGAGCAAGCCACATGATCAGAGCACAGATCCAAAGGACCGCGACCATTACAATCCCGCTCTGGTCCCGCATCATGATCCCCCCACGATCTCACGCCGTTGGGAATTATCCTTGCTCTGAGGGAACAGCAGGTCTGGTACGATTATTCGACTCGCAGTCGTTTCCTCAAGACTCCATCGCACCATGACGGTTCCGGGCAATTTTTCCGGATCATCCCAGGAATTGGTATACCCTTCGTCTTCTTCCCCGGAATATTCGAGGGCAAAATTGTCCACTTTGACGGGGTAAAAGCGTGGCCGTTGACTCTCCACATCTGGAGCCATTTCGATGAATTCCCTGAGCTCCTCGTGATGGTAAGGATCCAGGGGTATTTCGGCATAATATAAGGTCTTGTCTTGTGGCAGATAGGTGTATTTTGCCACCACAGGAACACCTCCCGACAAGGCCTTGACGGAATGATCCGTGGCCACTACCAGGGAATGCTCACTCCCCACAAACAGAGGGCCGGCGGCGCCAAACTCCGAGGAGACGGGAGTGGCATCGAATTCGGCCAGCTGCATCACCAACAGTTCCATAAGCAAGGAAAATTCATTCGGCTTCTGGTCCTGCCTCCGTTCCCACATTCTCAGGGAAAAGGTCAGGGCGACCGAAAGGATGCCAATGACCAAAGTGGAAATCAATGTTGCCAGCACCAGTTCCAGCAGAGTAAAGCCGCGGCACTGGCCCAGCACTTTGGGTGCAGCCCGTTTACCTCTCATGGTTCAAATCCCGAAGAGCTCAAACGTTCCCTAAAACTCAGTCCGCGGAATGATCAGACTAAATTCAAGCAGGTTTCCTTGATAATCGATCTGAACACGATGCAGATCTCCCGCGCGATTGCTGATATCATACCCGTCCGGTCCCTGAACAGTGGCTGTGGTTACCTTCACTGAGGGTTCCCCGGGCAGCTCATCCAGGGTGAGAATTCCTTCCTTGGCTTTTTCCGGGTAGAGGATGATTTCCTGGGCCGCTGCTTCCAAAACGGGCTGAACGGCGCTTTTTTTCTCCACCCGTTGGATGAATTGCAGAGAAACGGAGATCACACCCATCACGCCCCCCACGATTAGCGTTCCCAGGATCAAACTGACCAGCACTTCAAGCAGGGTGAAACCGGCCGTCGCCTTCCTGCGGGAAAACCTATGCGCCGTAGTCCTGCAGGCCTTGTGGCACTTGTTCCCGTAATTATGCATTACCGCTCCCCCCGGCCGTTCCAGCCGAAACACCGAACTTCCTGTCGGACGATTTCACACAGCACGGTCGCGTTCCTAATTCGAGTCCCCCTGAGACAACTCAATGATTCCGAAGAGAGGATTGATGGAGATGCGGAAAGACCGCTTCTTATCGAAGACAATTTCCAGGTCACTGCCCACCAGGCTGCCGTCGGGATAAAACAAAATCAGTCGGTCACGCGTTTCGGGGTCTTCTTCCAGGTTGTCTGCATAAATGTCGACATTTTCCGGTATCGGCTTCCCTGGCGGAGCCTTTAGATCATATAAACGTTCGGAACCCCTTATGCGGAAGGCCGTGACTTCTCCACGGTTCATTGATTGCAGACGGGCACGCCTGATGGTTTGTACGAATTCCTGCAGAAACTCCCGATCTTCCATGCGCTTCCAGCCGGCCCCGATGCGCGGGATGACCAGCCCTATTGTGAGCGTTAGGATAAACATCACAAGGATCAGTTCCACCAGAGTGAATCCACGGTCCACACCCAGGTCTTCGGGTCCGGGCAAAAGGCGTGACCGCTGATTGTTGACATGGCTCATGTGGCTCATCAGTTCGCCGGCCTGGCAGCCTCCGTTGGAAACCACCTTAAAATTGGATTTCATTGATCCCAAAGATGGCGCTGAACATACTCATGACCATGGCTCCGATGATCAGACCGGTGAAGATTATGACAGCCGGTTCCATCAGGGTCATGATTCTCTGCAAAGTCCTTTGCAGCTCGCCTTCAAAATAGTCGCCCAAGGAAATGAGACCTTCCCCAAGATTGCCTTGCTCTTCAGCAATGCGCAGCATGGTGCCGATCCGGGGTGGGAAGGGGCTGCGAGTACGAAAAAAATTGCTCATGGAATGCCCTGCTTTTATTTCCTGGTGCAGCGTTGAAATGGAATTCTTGAGCACGGAGTTCATCAGCAGCTGTTCTCCCAGGCTGATGGATCGGAGTAAAGGCACCCCAGCTTGTACCATGGTGCCCAGGGTCCGGCAAAAACGAGTGAGCTCGCTGTGTAGAATCAGGTAGCGTGTCAGAGGGATACGAAAAAGGATCTGATCGACTTTTTGACGAACGGTGTTCTTGCCGTATAGATATTTCCCTCCCCAAATTCCCAGGGCCATCAACAGGGGGATAACCCACCCGTATTCTTTGAGGAAAACCCCGGCTTGCAGGAGTATCTGGGTAAGCAGCGGAACCTCTTGATTCAGATCCTCAAAGATTTGAGCGAATCTCGGTATGACGTAGATCAGGAGGATCACCATGGATATCAGGCTGATGCCTATCAAAATCAACGGGTAAATCATTGACGAAATAAGACTTTGCCTGAAAGCGCGGCGTTGTTCCAGATACAGGGCCAGTCTCTTTAAAATGGGTGCCAGCGTGCCGCTGGCTTCTCCGGCTCTAATCATGTGGTCAGAGACATTGCCGAAAACATCCCGATACTTGCCCAGAGCGGTCGATAGATCGCTACCCCCCTGCACTTCTTCCAGGAGATCCTGGACTACTCTCTGGAAGGCTTTGTGCGTTTGATTGGTGCTGACCAGAGCGAGGGCGCGGTCAACCGGCAGGCCGGCATGGAGAAGGTCCGACAGCTCGCCGAAAAATCGAATAACATGCTCTTCGGGGATCCGTCTGCGCGTGCGCCTCTTGACCGGCTTGATTTTGATGGGATAAAGACGGCTCGATTTGAGCTTTCGCGCCGCCTCCATTTCCGATAAAGCTTCGAGAACTCCGCGGTGTGTCTCTCCCTGGACATCGCGTGCCTGATACTGAAAATAACCCATGATGCTAACCCTGTCTTGGTCGCTGCATGACTTCTGCAAGTCGACATCGGAAGCAAAGAGTGCCAAACCGGGCCGGGCGGAACATGATCTTCCCGGTAATGCCTTTCACCATATGCTGTCGGCCATCCAGCAGTCCGACCGGGAATGACGGGCGTTCCCTCTCCCTCGACGGAGAGGGGGGCGCGGACAGGCTTCTAGGAAAGACTGGTGACCCGCAGTACCTCTGAGAGTGTGGTGACTCCATCGAGGGCTTTCCTGTAACCATGATACAGAAGAGGCCGATAGCTCTGCTGAAACGCCAGCTGGGAAATATGCCCGGCACTCTTACCGGCGACTATGGCGGATCGTATCAGCTCGGTTATGGGCAGAAGTTCAAAGATCCCCTGGCGCCCCCGAAAGCCGGTATAACCGCACTTGTCGCAACCTTTATTGTGATACAGCGTGGGTGATGGGGGGAGATCCTCGATGACTTCTTTCAGACGGACTATGTCCACATCCCTGGCAGGATAAGATTCCTTGCAATGAGGGCAGAGCACCCTCACGAGGCGCTGTGCCATGATCCCCAAAAGAGAGTCCGCCATAAGAAACGACTCTATCCCCAAATCTCTGAGCCTGGAAATGGCGCCCGGTGCATCATTGGTATGCAGGGTGGACAGCACCAGGTGCCCGGTGAGAGCAGATTCAATGGCAATGTTGGCCGTTTCGTGGTCGCGAATCTCGCCGATCAGCAGCACGTCGGGGTCTTGCCGGACGAGGGAGCGCAAAGCGTTTGCAAAGGTCAGATCGATCTGCGGCTTGACCTGGATCTGATTGATGCCGTTGATCTGGTATTCTACGGGATCTTCTACGGTTAAAATCTTTCGCTCCACGGAGTTCAATCTCTTCAGTACTCCGTACAGCGTGGTGGTTTTACCCGAGCCTGTTGGACCTGTGACGAGGATCATGCCGAACGGGCGCTCAATCATCTCTTTAAGGAGAACGAGCTGCTGATCGTCCATGCCCAGAGTGTCCAGCTTGTATTCGACATTGTCCTGCGCCAGCAGCCGGAGAACAATACTCTCGCCGTATATGGTGGGAACACTGGAGACTCGAATGTCAACTTCCCGGTTGCCGAACCTCAGTTTGATCTTGCCGTCCTGCGGCAACCGGCGCTCGGCGATATTGAGATTCGCCATGAGCTTCAGGCGGCTGATGATGGCCGGTTGCATTGTTTTGGGAGGCTGATCGAGATCAAACAGCACGCCATCGACTCGGCACCGTACTTGAAAACTCCTCTCGAACGGCTCAAAATGAATATCCGATGCGCGCATGTCCAAGGCGCGCGAAATCAAAACATTCACCAGTCGGACGATCGGGGCCTCCTGTGCCAGACCTCGCAGGTGCTCCAGATCTTCTTCAAACGGGTCCGCGTTGACCACCAAACCTTCGCCGTTTCGCGAAAGTGCTTCAGCTTCTCTAACGGCAGCGCCATAGAGTCGATCGATAGAGGTGCGAATCTCTTCCCGCTGCCCCAAGCACAAACTAATTTCCATGCCGCTGAAGTAATTGCCTAAAATCTCGAGCAGGGAGAAATTCATCGGATTGTTAATCACCACCCTGACTCGCCCGCTCTCAATCTGTATGGGCAGGATCGAATGTTTCCTCAGAAAGGACATGGAAACGTCTTCCAAAAGTACCGGCTTATCGGGATAATCCTCGCGGTCCAGCAAAGGCAGGTCTAAATATTCGGAGAGTACACTGAGTATTTTGCCTTCGTCAGTGAATTCAATGCGCTCGAACGCCTCGATCAGCGGCAATCCTTCGACAAAATAGGAGGTGCGGAGTTGTTCAACCTGTTTGTCGATCAAGCCCAATTGGTTGCGAAAAGTTTCAATGAGAGGTAACGAACTATCCATGATAATACCTCGATTCATGAGTCAATATTGTTGCGTCTCTTATCAAATCGTGGGTTAAAAGTAAACTTTGCCAGCATCGAGAGCAGGGCAATCGCCCGTAATAGGGCCGGACATCCGGGAGAAAGTGTGCAAAGCTACCTTGGTGAACCATATTATCCCCAGGAGGACTTGCCATGGCAGAGAACGTTTGCACAACGATCATCGATCATTTCTCCGAGTTGCCCGATCCACGGATACTGTTGAACGCAACGCATAAGCTGGTAGACATCGTGGCCATGGCCTTGTGCGCCGTCGTTACCGGGGCTGATGACCGGGTGGAGATTGCCGCCTATGCAAAAGCCAGGGAGGCCTGGTTCAGAGAACTTCTGGACTTGCCGGGAGGCGTACCTTCCCAACCTGCTTAATCTCATCTATTATCCCTTCGCGTGTGTGCATGTGTAACAAACTCTCCTTTCCGACCTTTGAGCACTGGGCTAAGCAACAGCTTAAGCGGCACGCAACCACGCGGTCCGAGAGCTTGCGAATAGCACCACAGAATGTCTCCCACGTGGTTTCGGGTCCGGTTCAAGCATTCGTTGGGCGATTCTTCTTGAACCTGCTTATGAATTCTTGAGGCGTCAGAATCGCCACCCCACGGAATGGGTTGAGAACCAATAGATCGCTGTCACCGCTCACGATGCAGGCGGCATTGCCACTTATTGCCAGTTCGAGAAATTTGTTGTCCTTGGGATCACGGCATTCTGTCAGTTTCTCGGTGATGTCTATCACCTTAACATCTCGAATGAAAGCTGCGAGGAACAAGAGCCTTTCTTCTTCGCGTAGGTAGCGATTAAATTTGGGGCGACGAAGCACTTCATCCAGTTCGTCGATCGTATCAGTCGACACGAGAACAATCCCTTGGGCAAAGGCTGGATCGACCGCTTGCCGCGGAATTGATCGCGGTAAAACGACGGCACTAACCAGCACACCGGTATCCGGGACACAGCGAGCGTTACTCGTCATGGAGGAGGGCTTCCAAGATCTCGGGAGTCAAGCCGCGTTCCTCGGCCTTGGCGCCAATGTCGTCCATGATTTCAACAAGTGAATTCTTCGGCAGTTCAGCCAATTCGCGCAGCCGCAATCGAAGCAGGAGTTGGATCTTCTTTTGGTCATCCGGTGATGCCGTGCGATACGCGCTTGCAGTCTCAACATCAACGGGAATCGTGATGAGTGCCTCTGGCATTGAGTCTTCCTTCCATCTGTTTGTTGAATCCCCGTGCACCTGCTTCCATTATAGCCCAAGCCTTGTGCAAAGCGCACAGCTCGATGATGCGTGTGCGAGGCATCCGATCGGGTAGGTCGGGGGCTTCTCAGCCCCTTTCCCCCCTTAAAACCGTGCGTGAGACTTTCGCCTCACACGGCTCAAGCATCTCAAAAGGCAGCCCTGGTGGGGGGC
>FWPV01005665.1_pt1 | contig 24715 bp, 20 predicted proteins | sample 2228371 | NCBI WGS metagenome assembly FWPV01 (sample SAMEA103939776, study PRJEB20133) | metagenome | reverse complement strand
CGCTCCTCCCCAGCCCGGTTGGAGTAGGCAAATATATCTTCGTTGACATATCCTTCTGGGGTGAAAAAGTCGTACAGCAAAAAGTCCTGAACCTCGGCAAACAGGTAGCGGCGGTGGAGCAATGGAAAGATCTCGCGCTCGTGGCGCTCCACCAGCCAACGGTCCGGTTCCTCGTCCCAGTAGGCGCGGCGGTACTCCATGCCATACTTTTCGGCCAGGCCCTCCACCTGGCCGTGGCCGAACATTGGCAGCCCTGGCAATGTAACCATCAGGGTGCAGATGCCGAAATATTTATCCCCTTTGCCAAACTGGACGATGGCTGTCTCTTCGTCGGGGTTGTTCATAAAGTTCACAAATCGCTTGAGGATTTCGGGGTCGAATTCCAGCGTGTTCTTGATCACCTGGCGGTATTTGGCATTATCCTCGTCGCGGAGCATGTGCATAAAGGCGCTGTTGTAAACGCGGTGCATCCCCAGCGTGCGCACGAAATAGCCCTCCAGCAGCCAGAAGGCTTCGGCCAACAACAGTGTGTCGGGCGCTTCGGCGGCCACCCGGTCTACCACTTCGCGCCAGAACTCGACCGGCATGGCCGCGTCGAACTGCTCTTTGGTCAGGCCGTGCTCGGCGCGGGTGGGGATGGCCCCGCCCGTACCCGGCTCTGGGAACCACAGGCGTTGATAGTGGCGCTTGGTCAGGGTCATGGCCGCGTCGAAGCGGATGATGGGGAACTGTCGGGCGACGTGCAAGATGGTCTGGATAACCGCCTCGCGCACCTCAGGGTTGAGGTAGTTGAGCTGCGCCGTGTCGTTCCAGGGCATGGAGGTACCATCATTGCCGTGGTAAATATACCGCACGCTGCCGGTCCAGCGATCCACCCGCTGAAAGACCACGGCGGCATCGCTGCGGTCGTAGTAGTGATCCTCGATAAAGATGCCCACCCGTGGGTCTTCGGAAAGGTCCGGCCCGGTAAAGCTGTACGATGGGAAGGGGTTGTAATCGAGCGAGATGAACCAATCCGGGTGTTCGATCACCCACCGCGAATAGATACCTACATGGTTGGGCACCATGTCGCTGGCCAGGCGGATGCCCCGCTGCCAGGCGCGATCCTTGAGGTTGTGGTAGGCCTCCGGGCCACCCAGGTCGGCGGCGATCACATAGTCGTACAGGGAGTAAGCCGAGGCCACCGCCTCGGGGTTGCCGCACAACTGTTTGATCTTGCGCGAGGCCGGGCTGCGCTCCCACACCCCGATCAGCCACAGGCCGGTAAAGCCCCACCGGGCCAGGGTGTCCAGTTCCTCATCGGGGATCTGATCCAGGCGGGTGATGGGCCGCTTGTACTTTTGGGAAAGTTGGTGTAGCCACACATAGCTGTTTTTGGCCAGGAGCACCAGGCGGGGCATCCAATGCCGGTCGGCGCTAAAGCGTTCCGGTTCGGCTTCCAAAGCGCCATACTCGTACACCAGGGCCAGTCCTGGCCCCAAGAAGACCGCCTTTTCCTCTTCGCGGATCAGGTCCAGGCCGCCCAACAGGCGATACAGGTAGCGGCCCAGCAGCAAGCCCCACCGCTGGCGGATATACTCCAGTTGTGCTGCCAGGGAGTGAGGATGGGCCACTGCCGGGGCGCGCAGCATGTCGATCAGGTTCTGGTGATCGGGGCCAAAGCGGGGTTGGGTTTCAAAGAAATCGTGCAGGGCCGCCGGAATCTGGGGATAGACCGTTTCACGGGCCAGGTTGGCATCGTCGAAAAGCTCCAGGAAGGGGGCGAAGGCCGGATTGGCGTTCGCCAGCCACAGCAGCAGCATCTCTTCCAGCACGATCAGGCGGTGGGGCACACCGTCTGTCTCCCCTTCCAGATAGGCATCGAGGCTCATTTCGCGGCGGTAGACGGCCAGGGGGGGGAACTCGTCGGCGAAACGGCGCAGGGCGGCATCCACCGCGTTCCGGCCCAGTTGCGCATACAGCCAATCAAGGGCCTGGGCCATCACCTGCGGGTTCACCTGCTCGCGGTAGAGCTGAACAACATAGTGCGACAGCTCGTCAATGAGGCCCATCGCGTTGATCTGCCCGGCCTTGACCGCCTGTTCGGGAAAGTGAACCAGATCGCGCCGCTCGTTCATCCTTTGGGCAAAGACCCGTGCCGCGTAAAAGTTGGCGAAAATGACGTTGCCGCTCAAAGTGAACAGAGACTCGTCGAATTGGTAGCGATCCCGCGATTGGCGGGAGACGTGAAATTCCATCTGCATTGCGCGGTTTGTGTGCATACCCCTCTCCTGGAAACGATTCGAGCACGCAAAAAGCAACCTCATTATGCCCTTTTCGCGCCTACCTGTCAAATCTGAGGGGGCCTTGCCCCATGCGCTGCATGGTTGTTATCCTCTTGACCAAGGCGCCAAACTGTGATATGATATACACAGGTGTCACCAATTGTTTCCTTGCATCTGCTGAGCATTGAAACATCCTCAGCTGCTCCATCCAGAACGCGAAGCGATAACGACAGGGTGACAGATCGGAGCTGTTGAATGGGTGTAACAGATAGGCGTGACCGTGTAGATAACGTGTTCGTCGTTCCGGTCCTCAGCCTGTGTCTGGTCTATGCCCCCTTACATGCCGTTGCCGCCCTGGTCACGCCGGCCGCCGTGGCCAAGATGCGCCAGGCCCTTTGTGCAGGCGGAAGTGTGGAGGCAGGAGGGTTGTGTGACCTCGTCGAACTCCTTGGCCCGGCAACTGTTCCTGCCCCACAACCACGAGGAGGGGATCTGGCCCCGGCGTTTCTGGGCCTGATCCCGACGCGCGGCTGCAACCTGGCCTGCGAATACTGCGGGTTCCTGACAGATCAGGATTTTGGACAGGTCATGGACCTGACGATAGCACGGACTGCCATCGAGTGGTACTTGAACCTGGTGGGCCGGGCCGGCGCCCAGACGGCCGAAGTCCACTTTTTCGGCGGAGAACCCTTCTGTGCCACCGAGGTGGTGGATTTCGCCTATCACTTTGCCCGGCTCAAGGCCGCCGGGGTGGGCTGCACCGTCCGCTTCGAAGTGGCGACCAACGGCACCTTTGACGAGGACCGCTGCCAGTGGATAGCCGATAGCCTGGACAGCGTCGTCCTGTCGCTGGATGGGCCGACCGACATCCAGAACCGGTATCGGCACCGGCGAGATGGATGGGGAAGCTTTGGGACCGTGGCCCACAACGCCCACATCTTGTCGGAAGGTCAGGCTGAGCTTTCCATCCGCACCTGTGTGACAGCCGAAACGGTGAATCGACTGCCCGACATCGCGGCCTGGCTTTGCCAGGAATTCCGCCCCGTTTCGGTCTGCTTTGAACCGGTCCAGCCCTCCGCACCCTCTGAAGCCGCTGGCCTGATTCCACCAGACCCGTGGCAATTTGCTCAGAGCTTTATCGAGGCAGCCCGCATCCTGGAGGCCCACGGTGTTGCACCGGTCTACGCAGCTGCCGACATTACCACCCGGCGCGTGAGCTTTTGTCCGGTAGGCCAGGACGTGCCCATCGTCTCACCCGACGGCAGCATCACCGCCTGTTATCTGCTGCGCCAGGAATGGGAAGCCAAGGGCTTGAACCTTTGTCTGGGCCGGGTTGCAGAGGGGGTGGTGATCCTGGACGACGCTGCCGTAGCAAGGGTGCGGGGCCTAAATGTATGGAACAGACCTTTCTGCACTCGCTGTTTCTGTAAATGGCACTGCGCCGGCGGCTGCCATGTCAACCACACCTTGTCAGGTGCGTCGGGTGATTACGACCGGCTATGCCTTCAGACGCGGACCATCGCCCTGCGCAACCTCTTGAAGGCGCTGGACCGCGACGACCTGGCCCGCGACTTGCTGCAGGACCGGCCGGCTTGGGTGCGGGCAGTGCAGCAGCCCTCGGACCTCCTGGCCGACTGGAGCTGATCGGCATGATCCCCTACCGCTGTGCGCCGACCATCGTCTGGGTCAAGGACGCCGGGCTGACTCTTGTGATCGATCAGGACCGGGGGCAATGGTGGGCACTGCGCGGCGTGGAGGCTACGATCTGGGACCTTCTCACCCTGAATTACCCGTTTGCCCGGATCGCCGGATTTTTGTCGGAATTGCTAAAGCTGTCTGGAGAGGAAGCGGCGCAACAGCTATTGGCCGCCGTTCGGGAGTGGGAGCAGGCAGGCATCGTGCGCCCTTTGGAAGGGGAGGAAAATGGCTAACCTGGTGATCAGCGCCGTCTGTAACCAGAGCTGCGTCTATTGCTTCACGGCAGACCACCGGCAGCCTGGCCACGATTTCCTGCCGCTCAGCGCCTTTGAGGAACGGCTGGACTTTCTGGCCCGCTCCGGCATCCAAGAGGTCCGTTTGCTGGGCGGCGAGCCGACCCTACACCCGCAATTCCCTGAGCTGGTCAAAGGCGCTACAGCAGTGGGTCGGCGGGTGGTGATCTTTAGCAACGGGCTAATGCCCGAACCTGCCCTGGCCTGCCTGGAGGCTCTTCCGGCCGAGCAGTGCACCGTCATGGTCAACGTTAACCACCCCAATGGGAAAAGTGCCCACGAGCAACGCCGTATGACTATGCGGCGGCTGGGGGAGCGCGCCCTGCCCGGCTTTACCATCTACCGGCCCGACTTTCAGATCGAGTTTCTACTGCCGCTCATCGCCGAAACCGGTTGCAAGCCGGTCATTCGTCTGGGGATGGCCCAACCCTGTCTGTCAGGCGGCAACCGTTACCTGCTGCCCAACCAGTACCGCGCCGTAGCCGTCAAGATCGTGCGTTTTGCCCGAACCGCTGTCACAGCCGGTGTGACCCTCGATTTTGACTGCGGCTTTGTGCGCTGCGTCTTTGCCAACGCCGACCTGGAGGCGCTCCAGGCGGCCGGAGCCAAGGTCGGCTGGCGCTGCAACCCCATCCTGGATGTGGACCTGGCAGGCAACGTCCTCCACTGCTTCCCCCTGGCACAACTGGGTAGCCTGCCCCTCACCCCGCAAAGCGACGCCGCCGCGTTGCGTCGCGCCTTTGAGGAACGGACACAACCCTACCGCCAGGCAGGGGTGTTCAAAGAATGCACCACCTGCCTGTTCAAAGCCGGCGGCGAATGTCCTGGCGGCTGTCTGGCAATGACCATCCGCCGCTTCCGCCATACAGCCTTCCAGGTCGAGGTGCCGACATGAGCACCTGGATCATCCCCTACGTGGACCAGCCCCTCGATTTTTGGCAGGAGGTAGACCGCTGCTTCGGGCCGCAGGTCAGAGAGGTCTATTTTCCGGTGCCGGATCGGCAACTTGCCTCGGGCCGGCCACCGCAGCCGGAGGGATGGCTGGGTGAGTTTTTGCAGCATGCCCCGCTGCCCAAGGCAGTGCTAGTCAACCCCATCGTCCTGCCCCGGCCGGTGGAGGCGATGGCACCCACCATCCTGGCTATCTTGCGGCACCTGGAGGCCGACTATGGCCTGCGAAGTGTGACTGTCACCAACCCGGCGTTGGCGCGCATCATTAAAGAATCACTCCCTGACTGGCATGTTACTGCTTCGGTGCTGATGGGCATCGCCAGCCCGACCCAGGCCTGGCTGGTGGGGGATGGGGTGGATGCCATTACCGTGGATAACCGACTGGTGCGCGACCTGATGGGATTAAAGCGACTGCGGCAGGCATACTCCGGCGAACTCCGCTTGATCGTAAACGAAGCCTGCCTCCTTGGTTGCCCCTTCCGTATTCAGCACTTTTACGAGATGGGCTACAGTGTCGGCCTTCCGCAGTCATTATGTCAAGATTTGCTCGGACGACACCCCTGGCTGCGTCTGACCGGAGCCTGGGTTCTGCCCCGCCACCTGCACCATTACGACGGTTTGTACGATGGGCTAAAGCTGGCCGGGCGGGTCACGCTGCGCGATTCTAACCGGTATCTGAAGGTCTTGGACGCCTATTTAAACAGGGGGCCGATCCTGCCCCGTGACATCGGTGGGGGACCGGCCTCTCCCCTGGAGGCGATAGATGTCTCGGACGAGTGGTTCGAGTTCGTCCTGCACTGCGACAAGCGGTGCGACGTTTGTTCCGTTTGTCGGGAACAATACGAACAAGCAGTTCAAAGATCAGGAGGAGAATGATGGCAGAAGAGGAGCGTAAAGAGGAGAAAGAAGTAGAGGAAGAGCCCGAAGTCTATGCGGTAAAAAAGGATGTCAACGGCTGGCAGTTCAACCGCCGTGCCTTTTTGGCTGCAGCCGGCGCCACGGCGGCCGCGGCCGCTGTGGGGACCGTCGCCGGTTGCAGCCCTACGTCAAAAGGGGATGTCGTGACCAAGGTAGTCATCGTCAAAGAGGTGACGGCCACTCCGTCGCCCACGCCCGAGGTGACCGACACCCCGATGTCCCCTGCCACCCCCACTCCTACGCCGACCAGGACCCCGGCCCCAACTCCAACCCAAACCCCGACCAGAACCCCGACCCCGACCCAGCCGCCTACCTCCACCTTCACGCCGACCCCGGCTGTGCCCAAGGCCAAGTTCATCAAAGATGTGACCGTTCCCGACGGCACGGTGATGAAGCCTGGCCAAAAGTTCACCAAGACCTGGCGCTTTCAGAACGTCGGTGCGGTGCCATGGGGTAAGGGGGTCCAGCTCGTCTTTGTCAGCGGGGAGGTAAAAGGGTTCGAGTCGAAAAAGATGGGCGGTCCCGACGCGGTGGATGTGCCTGATGTGGCCCCCGGCAAGACCGTGGACGTGAGCGTGGACCTGACTGCACCGGAGAAACTGGGGCACTACCGCAGCTACTGGCGGCTCAAACTGGGCAACGGCCAATGGCTGGAGAATGTCCACTATGCCGACATCTATGTCGCGTCTGACAAATCGCTCCAGGAGACGGTGGAAGCAGGCAAGAAGGGGATCGAGTTCAAGGTCAAGATCGAGGGCAAGTGGGTTACCTGGACCCAGCCGTGCGGCATGCCCATCCCGCCCGGCGCGGTGTGTGTTTGCAACTGCGTGACCGTGGAGCTGCCCGGCAAGCCGGGGGAGGTTCCGCCCGGCCAGAGCGGAGGCACCATCACCGGCCCTGGCGGCGAGACCCGCTGGTTGCCCTGCGGCTCCCCCATCCCACCCGGCTGGACCTGCGTCTGCAATTGCGTCAGCGTGCCTGCGCCCTGCTCCTGCGACGGCGTGTGCACATGTGTTGGCCACCATATCTGCACGTGCGACGCCGTCCACTACTGGTATCCGTGTTAAGAATCGGAGATTGGAGGGTGGAGGTTGGAAGTCTTTGCCATCCCGCTAGAGGGCAAGTTCCTCCTCTACCGGCCGCTGCAGCGGCTGGCCTTCGTCGGCAACCGGGCCATGGCCGACCTGACCTTGGCCCTGGTGCATGGCGCGGCATCCGACAACGGCACGTCGGTAGAGGCAGCGGCCTTTTTGGAGGCCATCGGCTTCCTGGAGCCTGACCCGCCACCACCCTCGCTGCCTGGTGCCGTGTATCGCCCGACCACGGCCGTGCTGCTGCTCACCGGACGCTGCAACCTGCGCTGCACCTACTGCTATGCCGACGGCGGAGAGCGGGCGGTGCAGGACCTCTCCCCGGCGCTGGCCCGCGCTGTCATTGATCAGGTATGCCAGAACGCCATGGACCTGGGATACCCCTACTTTGAGCTCACCTTTCACGGCGGCGGTGAGCCGGTCCAGGCGTGGGATGTCTTGCAGGAGGCCGTGGCCTATGCCCGGGGCAAGGAGCTGCCCTGCCGTGTTTCGATGGTCAGCAACGGCGTCTGGTCGGTACGACAGCGTGAATGGCTGCTCTGCCATCTGGATAGCCTCAGCATCTCCTTCGACGGGCAACCCCAGACCCAGGACCGCCAGCGTCCCTTTGCCAGCGGGCGAGGCTCGTTCCAGGCAGTGAAGCGCACCCTCGAGGCGCTTGATAAGGCCAGCTTTTCCTACGGTATCCGCCTGACGGCCACCGCTCCCTGGCGGGATTGTTTGCCGGAGGATGTGCGGTTCATCTGCCAGGAAACCGGCTGCCAGGCGATGCAGGTTGAGCCGGCCTTCAACACCCGGCGCGGCATGCATCAGGGGCCGACCCCGGAGGAAAGCCAGGCGTTCGTAGATGCCTTCATGGCGGCGTTCGAGATCGCCAATGGCGCTGGTCGGCAATTGACCTACTCTGGTGCCCGACCCTGGCTGCTGACCCAGGCGTTCTGCACCGCACCCTACTCGGCCCTCATCGTCAACCCGGCAGGAAAGCTTGTGGCCTGCTATGAAGTCGCCGACGGAGACCACCCCCTGGCCGAGATGTCGGTCCTGGGCCGTGTCGCCGACGGGCAGGTGGTGGTGGACGATCGGGCGCGGACAGCATTTCTGGCCTATCTGGAGGAGCAGCGAGCCACATGCCGGGACTGTTTTTGTTACTGGCACTGCGCCGGCGACTGTTATACTCGCCGTTCCGCCGCGGCGCCAGGCTATCCGCCTGGGGCCAGCCCGCGCTGCACCATGAACCGCGAGATTACGGCCCGCATCCTGCTGTGGTACATCGCCAACAGCGATGGTGTGTGGCGAGGGCAGGGCGCACACCCCCAGGCGATGCAGCTACTGCGGGCATTTTGAAACTACCAGGGTCAAAAGTACTCAATTTTTTAACGTTTTAGCGGTAAGGATTGAGTGTGAATCAGGTCTTGCCTGCGCCGTTGCGCGCGATCTATGAAGAGGTCAGCCGTGCTCAACTGCCGGCATCAAACCTAGATGAGCTACAGCCAGCCTGGGAGGTGCATGTAGCGCGGGTCAAGGGGGAGGTCCCTGGAATTCACGTTGAGGACAGCGGTGAGGTCCTCTACCTGGGCGCGCTCTCGCCCGGCTGCCAGGCATGCAAAGAGGGTACCTGGGACTGCATCTTTACCACCATGCGCTGCAACCTGGATTGCGACTTTTGCTACAGCCCGCACGCCATTCCCCGCGACTACAGCGGTTCACTCCTGGGCGCGACGCCTGAGGAGATCGCTCAGAATCACGCCCAAACGCGCATCACGGGCATCAGCTTTTCTGGTGGCGAGCCGTTCACCGAGCCGGAAAAGCTCTTCGAGTGGGTGGACTGGTTCACCAGGCGCTTCCCCGACCGCTACTACTGGGTCTATACCAACGGTCTGCTGGCCGACGAGCCCAAGCTGCGTCGCCTGGCAGAGCTAGGGGTGGCCGAGGTGCGCTTTAACCTGGCGGCCACCGGCTACGATCATCCGGTGGTATTGGCGAACCTGTCTGCTGCCGCGCGCCTCTTGCCCCACGTGACGGTCGAGATCCCGGCCATCCCTGACCACGCTGTCAAGCTGCTGTCGAGCCTGGCCGGGTGGGTGGCACGTGGTGTCCGCTTTCTCAACCTGCACGAGCTGATGTACGAGCCGGGCACCAACTCGGCGACGTTGCCCGGCCCCCGGCAAGAGGTCATCACTGCCGACGGCCACCGCTCGGCGGTCCACCCCGGCAGCCGCACCCTGACCCTGGCCGTGATGCGCCGTGTCCAGGAGGCGGGCCTGCCCCTGGCGGTCAACGACTGCTCGCTGCAGAGCAAGCTGCGGCAGTTGCGCGGGCGGCGGGCGAGCCTGGCCTCCCTCGTGCAAGCACCCCACGAGAAGCTGGTCGGCGGCCAGGTCTATGAAAGCTGCTGCGCCTACCGGGAGGAGGGGGATTATTTCTTCTTCCCCCCCGACTCTTGGCCCGAGGTACGCCGCCACTTTCCCCACTACCGCTTCGTGCGGCTGGCTCGCACCGCGCCGCTGTCGGTCCGCGACCCCGGCCGCTGGATCCTGTTCGAGGATCTGTCAAGTGGGAATAGAATCCCGCCCTGCTGAAAAAGAGGGGGTATGAAAAGCGCATTGGTCGTCATTTCGTGGTGGTCCAACTGTCTGGGGCTGACCTGCCTGCACCGGTTGGCACAGTTCACCCACAATCGGCCCATTTACGTCGTCCAGGTGGGCAAGCCAGAGGAGCAGAAGGAGCGGTTTCGGGCCTACCTGCCGCCGGGCGTCGAGGAGCTGCCCTACGACCCAGATCGCTCCGCCGAGGATTGGCGCGTTCGGGAGGCGGTGGCCCGCGAGCTGCTGGCCGACCGGGAGGGGATATGGTTCATAGATCACGACCTCTTTTTCCAGGAGGACCTCGAACCCTGGCTGGAGGAGATGGACCGCCGCTTTGCCGAATCGAACGTGTGCCTGTGCCATCCCGGCCCCACTCACCGCTTCTCGATTACGAACCCGGCTTTCTGGCTGTCGCCGCTGCGCTTCCCGCCGGGAATGCCCAGCTTTGCCCGCCTGCCCTACCGCGAAGACCCCGTCGCCAGCAGGCCCTACGCCGTGCGTCATTCGGGTGAGCTAAGCCTGCCGGACAAGGACACACTGGTGGCTGCACAAGAGTTCTTGCAAGAACGAGGCCTGGTTTGCTGCTTTCCTACCGACAGGGCAGACCTGGCACCCGATGGGCCTCCTTTTATTCCCAAATGTGAGCACATAGGGGGCCTGTACACCTTTACCACCATCCCCCAACTCGAACCTCAGGTGCTGCGTAGCTGGTCCATGATTTGTGTTCGCTCGTATACCGCCTTTTTTGCCGGCTGCCCCCTGGAGTGGATGGCCATCGAAGACCCGGTGCTGCTGGCGCGGCTGGAAGAGTTTCGGCAAGCCTTGCACGAAATAAGCTAAAGATTGAAACTGCCCACGTTCCCGCAGACTTGAAATCGGCTAAAAACTGCAGGAAAAAAGATTCCAATAGAATTGGAGAGCAAATGACTCAGAGCGGGCCATCTGCCTTGTCCTCTCACCGTGATCTGGCCTTTGCCTGCACCCGCCGCCAGTTCCTCCCGGCCCTGCTCCAGGAGGCGCTGGTCACGCTGGGGATGCTTCGCGGTGGGCAGGGGGCGCGGCTGGCCGACCTGGGCAGCCTGCCCGACGAGCAGTTGGCCCGGCTACGGCCTGTGGTCAACCCAGCGTGCGACATTGCTGTGGATGCGGACCAGGTGTGGGCCAGGTATAAAAGGACCGGCGCAGCCGTCCGGCTCTTTGCTATAGACGAGGCGGAAAAGCTGACGGCCTTTAACCGCTTCGACGGGGAACACACCCTGGGCGAGGTTGGCGCGCTCCTGGCCGAGGAGTGGGGCTGGGACCAGGCCAAGGGCTTTGCCCTGGCCCGCGACCTGTTCCTGACTTTGGTCGGCCAGGGGGTATGCCTGCCCAAAGACCCGCCTCTGGCCTTGGAGTAGACGCCCGATGCCTGCTGCCGAGTTCCGACCGCTGCCCATCGCCGGGCTGCCCCTCTTTCGCCGCGATAATGCTACCTATGCCGCCTTTTATGCCCCCGGCTGCCTGTGTGTAGTGAGCTTGGCCAACGCCGAGCGGTTTGAGGCAAGCCTCGCTAGCAGGGCAAGTCGCCAACCTGCCCATCAGGAACCCGATGTGGATTGGGCCGCCGAGTTGTGGCGTCGGGCGGAAGCCGCCGTGGCAGAAGCCAACCGCCAGCGCCAAGGCCCCTTTCGCCCTGAGTGTCTGGCCCTCTATCTGAACAACGAGTGCAACCTGCGTTGCCTCTACTGCCACACCAACCCCTCGCGGGTGCCGGCTGCCCGCCTGGAATTACCGGCCATCGTCGCCGCTGCCCGGCTGGTGGCCGCAAGCTGCCGAGAACAGGGCCGGCCGTTCTACGCTGTTTTTCACGGTGGCGGCGAGCCGACGCTGCACCGCGACCGCGTCGAACGCGCCCTGGCCGCCGTCGAAGCCATCGCCGCCGAGCAGGGCGTGGAGCTGTTCCGCTACGTGGCGACCAACGGCCTCCTGTCCGAGAAAAAGGCCGCTTGGCTGGCCGGTTGTTTCGACCTGATCGGCCTGTCGTGCGATGGCCCGGCCGACGTCCACGACCGGCAGCGGCCGCGCTGGGATGGCCGCGCCAGCCTGCCCATTGTCGAGCGCACCGCCCATGTCCTGCACGAAGAGGGCACGCCCCTCCACGCCCGCACGACCCTCACCCTGGCCAGCCTGGACCGCCAGGCCGAGATCGCCGATTATCTATGCCGACAGCTTCGACCTGAAGAGATCCACTTTGAGCCGGTCTACCTGGGTGGGCGGGCCAGCACCGCCGAGGGCCTGAGCGCCGATCAAGCCGACGATTTTGCCGCCCATTTCCTGGCAGCGCGGGCCGTCGCTCAGGGCTATGGCGTGCCGCTGCTCAGCTCCGGCAGCCGGCCCGGCGCAGTCCACGGCCCATACTGTCACGTATTCCGCAGCGTGGTCAACCTGGTGCCGGGTGGCGTGGCGACCGCCTGCTTCAAGCTCACAGAAGCCGGGCAAATCCAAGAGAAAGGAGCTATCATCGGCGCCTGGAACCGCCGGAGTGGACAGTTCGAGATTGACCACGACCGGGTGCGGGCGCTGCGCGAACGATTGGGCGTGGCGCTGCCCGGCTGCGCCGATTGCTTCAACCGCTACCACTGCGCCCGCCAGTGCCCCGATTCCTGCCCGCTGGACGGTGACGTGGACGCCGAGCCGGGCTTTCGCTGCCGGGCGCAGAAGGCCATCGCCCTGGGCATCCTGCAGGAAATCGCCGAGCGGCTGTGGGCCGAAGTGTTGGCCGGGCAGGCTGAGGAACCGCATGGAACAGCTATCTTTTGACGATTTCTTCCGCCAGGCCCCACCGGAGGTAGACGTGGAGGCCATCCGCCGTGAATGGCTGGCCCTGCGCCCACCTTACGCCATCGCCGACCGTCACCTGCCCATGCCGGTCTGGGCGCGGCGGCCTTTTACCGACAGCGGCCAGCAGGCGTGGGAGGTCCTGTGCCAGGACGTGCCGGCCATTGACCCCAACCGCCCTTTTTGTATCTATATCCATATCCCCTTCTGCCCGGAGCGCTGCACCTTTTGCGATTGCTACTCGTTTCGGCTTGCCTCTCACCGCGAGGAGCACGTCACGGGCTACCTGGACCTCCTGGCCCAGGAGATGCGCCTGTGGAGCCGGTTGGGGACGCTGGCGACTCGGCCCGTATCCACCGTCCATTTCGGCGGTGGCACACCCACCTTCCTGGGCGTGGCGGCGTTCGAGCGATTGGTTCGCCTCTGCTGCCGGCACTTTGCTGTGGACGAAACGACCGAATGGGCGCTGGAATCCACCGCCTCGGAGCTGACGCCGGATATGCTGGCCTGCTTGGAGGGGCTGGGCTTCACCCGGCTGCACGTCGGCGTGCAGACGCTCCAGGACGAGGTGCGGCGGGCACTCAACCGGCGGGCGACGGCCCGCGCCGTGCTGGAACTCATCGCCAAAACGGTCGAAATGGGCTGGATCGTCAGCGTGGACCTGATCTATGGCCTGCCCGGCCAGACCCTCGACGGGTTGCTGAACGACATCCGCGCCCTGGCCGGGGCCGGCATCAACGGCTTTTCGCTCTACGAGCTGCAGCTTTCCTCGCGCAACCACAAGTTCACACAGCGGTACGGCCTGGAGCGGCGAGACCGTCAGGCCAATTACTTCCTGTCTCAGGCGGCCTCTCACCTTCTCAGTACCCTGGGCTACCGCAAGACACTGTTTAACCACTACGCTGACCGGCGCGACGCCAACCTGTACTTCACCTTCCCGGCGCGGGGTGAGGACTGCCTGGCGCTGGGCACTATCGCCGACGGTTCCTTTGGCGATTACCACTACCGCCATCCCGAGTACGCCCCCTACAGCCGGGCCGTCGGCCAGGCATCCCCCGGATTACAGGGTGGATTGCGCAGAAACGAGCTGGAAAACCGCCTCCAGCCGCTGACCATCGGCCTGCTGGCCGGCAGCCTCCCGGTGGCGCTGTTCGACAACCCGGTGACGCAATCCCTTTTGTACCAATGGCAAGAGCTGCGCCTGTTGGCCGACGATCCGGCGACAGGGACTCTGCGCCTGACTGGCAACGGTTCCTGGTTCGTGGGCAATATGCTGTCGCAGCTTCAGTCGGCAGTGGCCGGCATCCGGTAGTCAGATGAGCAGGCAGCACGTCGTCTTGCTGATTCTTTTTGTTCTGGGGCTTTTCTTCTTTTTGCACAACGCCACGTTGCGGCTGGCCGACGACGACGCCGGCTGGCTGCGGGGCGAGGCACCTACCGTCTTTGACCAGTATCGCCTGGTTCCCCGCCTTTTCTTCATCACGCTATATGCCCTGTTAGGGCCGAGTGCGTTAGCTGCTTTGGCGATGATCTGGCTGTTTCACTGCCTGAACGCGATGCTGCTGTATCGGCTCGGCCAACGCCTGTTGGATGACCGGCTGGCTGCGCCGATCGCCGCTGCTGTGTTCCTTATCAACCCTCTCACCCTCGCCACCCTGACCTGGATTTCCTGCTTCTCCTACGTGCTCGGCACCACCCTGGCCCTCCTCTCCCTCCTTACCTTCTGCCGGCCCTCCACTCTCCACCCTCTAATAGCACTCCTCTGCTTCGCCGTCGGGTTATTCTGCACCCACGAGATCCTGTTCCTGCCGACCCTCTTTCTCGTTTGGGGTTGGTTCCGGGGTCCATTCAAACGGGGGGCGATCCTTTGTGTTGCAGGCATGGCCCTCGCCCTGCTGGTCAATGCCTTCGTCTATGACTTTGGCCGTTACGGGGTCGAAACGTCCCGGCTCTTCAGCGCCGATTTTGCCCTGGCCTACCTCTCCTCCGGGCTGTCGTCGGGGCTGGCCCTGGGCCTGGCCTATCCACTTTCCTTCTTGGTCAAAACGATGGGGTTCCTGCGTTTCTGTTTTTCCGAGCCGATGCGCTGGAGCATGACGACCGCGCTGTTGGCCGCCGGCATTCTGCTGGGCAGGAGCAGCAAAGCCTGGCGCCTAGTGTTGGCCCTGGCTCTCTCTTTTCTGGCTCTTATCACCCCGTACATCATCCGGCTGTACCTGACCCCCGACACGGTCAACTTTGACATCTCTTACGTCCTGTCCGGGCGTGTCTTTTATCTGCCGTTCACTGCCATCGCCCTGGCCGGGGGCCTGGTTGTCTCGCGGCTCTCTCGCCCATTCCAAGACCGCCGCCGGGCGTGGCTGGCGTTCCTCCTGCCCCTGGTAGCCTACGGCCATGCCCTGTGGCTCTACGACCGGGCCGATTTCCTGGGCCTGAACGTGGCTCATGCCCTCGCGCAGCCGATGCCGCCGCGCTGGAACCCGTACATCGGCCAACATCCGGCCTGGCTGGCGCTAGCCGGCCTGATCCTGGCTCTGTGTGTAGCAATTCGCCTCGCAATCGCCAGAAAGAGGTCAATGCGGCCTTGTCCGACCTGATTGTCTACCCGGCCCAAGGTCTCCAGGGCGTCGTCGAGGTACCCGGAGACAAGTCAATCAGCCACCGTGCCCTGTTGCTGGGGGCCATTGCCGACGGGCCGAGCCACCTGGCCAACCTTAACCCCGGCGGCGACTGCCAGGCGACGCTAGGCTGCCTGCGGCAACTGGGCGTCAAGGTGGAAATAGGCGATGAAACCACCATCATCTGGGGCCGAGGGCTGTGCGGACTGAGGCCGCCCGCCCGGCCACTTGACTGCCGCAACTCGGCGACGACGATGCGCCTGCTGGCCGGCCTGCTGGCCGGCAGGCCCTTCGACTCGGTGCTCACCGGCAGCGAGCAGCTCATGCGCCGCCCGATGGACCGCGTCATCACCCCGCTGCGGGCCGTGGGCGCCGACGTGAGCAGCCTCGACGGCGCTCATCCACCGCTGACGGTGCGCGGCCGGCCGTTGCGCGGGATTGACTATCATCTGCCGGTGACCAGTGCCCAGGTCAAGTCGGCCATTCTCCTGGCCGGATTGCAGGCCGATGGCCCGACAACTGTTCACGAGCCGGCTCCGGCCCGCGATCACACTGAGCGGCTGCTGGTGGCGATGGGCGCAGATTTAAGGCGAGAAGGGCTGTCGCTGTGGCTAAGGCCTCCGGCCCGCCTCCGCCCCCTCGGCGTCCCAGAAGATCCCTGGTTCATCCCCGGTGACCTGTCGGCAGCGGCCTTTCTGCTGGTGGCCGGCTGCCTGGTCCCCGGCTCACGGCTCCGGGTGCGGCGCGTGGGCCTGAACCCAACGCGCACCGGCCTGCTGGATGGCTTACGGGCAATGGGAGCGCGCCTGAATGCGACAGAAACCGCCAAGGAGGCAACCGAACCGTGGGGCGATCTGGAAATCGAGGCGGCCCGGTTGTGGGGTATCACGGTCAGTGGCGCGCTCACACTGCGGGCGGTGGACGAGGTGCCCATCCTGACTGTGGCCGCCACCCAGGCTCAGGGCCAGACAGTCATCGCCCAGGCCGGGGAGCTGCGCCTCAAAGAGAGCGACCGGCTGCACACCTTGGCGACCGAGCTGACCAAGATGGGTGCATCGGTCCACGAGCAAGCCGATGGGCTGGTCATCGTCGGGCCAACGCCGCTGCGCGGCGCGGTCGTGGACAGCCACGGCGACCACCGCCTGGCTATGGCCTTGACCGTCGCCGGGCTGGTCGCCCAGGGACAGACCATCGTCCGCGATGCCGTCTGCTTTTCCGACTCATTTCCATCATTTGTAGATGTTTTCAGAAAAATTGGCGTGAAACTTGTTCATCTCTAACTCTCCAATACCCAGCATCCAGTATCCAATATCCAATATCGTCGCCCTGATCGGCTGGCCGGTGGAACACAGCCTGTCGCCGGTGTTACACAACCACGCTTTCCGGCAGGCAGGGCTGGATTGGCACTACGTGCCGCTGCCCGTCGCACCCGGCCAACTGGCACAGGCGGTGCGCAGCCTTGTCACCCAGCAATTTGCCGGAGCCAACGTCACCACGCCCTACAAGCAGGCCGTGATCCCCTATCTGGACGAGCTGGCCCCAGAAGCGCAGGCCATCGGCGCGGTCAACAACCTCGTCGTCCATCACGGGCGGATCATCGGCCACAACACCGATGCCGGCGGCTTCCTGGCGAGCCTGGCCGAGGTTGGCTTTGACCCGGCAGGGGCGACCTGCGCTGTGTTGGGCGCAGGGGGCGCAGCACGAGCCGTGGTCTGGGCGTTGAACCGGGCCGGGGCGCTGGTCCACGTCTACAACCGCACCCCGGAGCATGCCCTTGAGCTGGCCCGCCCTGGCGTCCAGGTGCACTCCCTAGCCGAACTGCCCCAGGTGCCATCCGATACGTGCCTGCTGGTCAACGCCACGACGCTGGGCTTTGGCCTCCAGAAGAACCTTTCTCCCTGGCCGGATGGCTATCCCATTTCGGCCCGATGGCTGGTCTACGACCTGGTGTACGGCCCGCAGCCGACGCCGCTGCTGGCTGCTGCCCGTTCTGCCGGGGCAACAGCCATTGACGGGTTGGGGATGCTAGTCCACCAGGCAGCGCACTCGTTTGAACTGTGGACCGGCCTGACCCTGCCGGTGGCGGTCTTTTGGCAGGCCGCCGGCCGGGTTGTAGGGCGAATTGCCAATTCGCCCTACGGTAAGGAATAGAAGATGCTCCGTTTCCTGACCGCCGGTGAATCCCACGGCCTGGCACTGCTAGCCATTTTGGAAGGGCTGCCGGCCGGGCTGGCCCTCTCGGAAGACGATCTTAACGTCGAATTGCGTCGCCGCCAGCAGGGGCTGGGCAGCAGCGCCCGGATGCAGTTGGAGCGCGATGCCGTGCAAATCGTGGGCGGCGTGGCCGATGGCCTGACCACCGGTGCGCCCCTTGGCTTGCTCATCGAAAACCGGGACGTACGTCCGCTGTCCAGTCCAGCGGTAACAGTGCCGCGCCCTGGCCACGCCGACATGATGGCGACGCTGAAATATGGCTACAGCGACGTGCGCCTGGCTGCCGAACGGGCCAGCGCCCGCGAAACGGCGGCCCGCGTGGCGGTGGGCGCGGCCTGCAAGCGGCTCCTGGCCGAGCTGGGGGTGACCGTCGGCGGCTACGTGGCCCAGATCGGCCCGGTCACCGCCACCCTGCCCGAGGCGGTGGATCGCCTGCCCTTCGTTGTCCGTTTCATCCGGGCGGAAGCCAGCCCCACCCGCTGCCCCGATGAGGCGGTCGGTGTGGCCATGGCCCAGGCCATTGCCGAAGCCGAGGCAGCGGGGGATACGTTGGGTGGCATCTTGGAGATCGTCGCCTTGGACGTGCCGCCGGGGCTGGGCAGCCACGTCCACTGGGACCGGCGGCTGGATGCCCGGCTGGCGGCGGCGCTGCTGAGCATCCCGGCCATCAAGGGGGTGGAATGCGGACCGGCCTTTCAGATCGCCGGGCAGCGGGGCAGCCAGGTGCACGACGCCTTTCTTGTTGAAAACGGTGCATGGCGGCGGGCCACCAACCGCGCTGGCGGCCTGGAGGGGGGTATCAGCAACGGCGCGCCGCTCCACCTGCGGGCGGCCATGAAACCGCTGCCGACGGTGCGGCCGCCGCTGCCGTCGGTAGACCTGGCCAGCGGGCAGGCCGCTTTCGCCCCACCTGTCCGCTCCGACTGCTGCGCCGTGCCCCGCGCCGTCGTCGTCGGCGAGGCGATGGTCGCCTACGTGCTGGCCGAAGCCGTCTTGGAAACCGTGGGGGGCGATACCCTGGAGCAGGTGCGCCACCGTTGGCCGGACCTTGCCCGGCCGGCCCGTGGTGACCATTTGATTCTGACCGGTTTCATGGGCACCGGCAAAACGGTCGTCGGGCGGTTGCTGGCCGAGCGCCTGGGACGGCCCTTTGTGGACATGGACACGGCCATCGAGGCCGAGTTTGGGTTGGCTGTCGGCCAAATCTTTGCCGCCTATGGCGAAGCCGCCTTCCGCCAGGCAGAGGCCGCCCTATGCCGCGACCTGGCCGAGCGGCGAGGGTTGGTTATCGCCACTGGCGGTGGCGCGCTTCTTTCTGCCGAGAACCGGCGTTTGATGATGGCTTCTGGGTGTGTGGTATGCCTCACTGCCAGCCCAGAGGCCATCAGCGCCCGGCTGGCTGGCCTGGCCGACCGACCGCTGCTCCGGCCTGCCGCCGGGCAAACTCTCCTTGATCGCATCGCCGAGCTGCTGGCCCAGCGCCAGAAAGCCTACGCCGCCATCTCCCGCCAGGTGGACACATCGGCGCTCAGCCTGGAAGAGGTGGCCGACCGGGTGCTCCAAGTCTGCAATGGTGGACCGGGATGAAGACAGTCCTGGCTCCCTCCTCGCTGGGGGGCTACGCGGTGTTGATCGGCCGCGGGTTGCTGCCACGCCTGGGCCGGTTGCTGAACGAGCACCTGAAGCCCAGGCCGGTCGCTGTAGTAAGCGACGAGACGGTGGCGGCATTGTACGCCGGTGTGGCCCTCGAATCGCTGGCTACGGCGGGCTTTGGTCCATTTCTGTGCACTCTGCCCGGACCGTCCGGTGAAGGGGTCAAGACCTTAGCCGCCGTGTCGGCGTTGTACGAGCAGTTCCTGGATGGCGGGCTAGACCGGGGTGGTTGTGTGCTGGCCTTGGGTGGGGGGAGCGTCGGCGATGTTGCTGGTTTTGCGGCGGCGACCTATTTGCGCGGCCTGCCTCTGGTCCAGGTGCCGACCACGCTGCTTTCGATGGCCGACGCCAGCCTTGGCGGTAAGGTGGGGGTCAACCTGCGACGCGGCAAGAACCTGGTCGGAGCTTTCAAACAGCCGGCCCTGGTCGTCGCCGACCTGGAGGCGCTGGGCACGCTGCCGCCCAGGGAGCTACGGGCTGCCTGTGCCGAAATCGTCAAGACGGCGTTGGTGGGCGACGCAGTGCTCTTTGCCCATCTGGAGCAGCACGGGCTGGAGCCACTGGCCGATGTAGTGGCCCGCTGCGCCGGGGTCAAGCTGGCCATTGTGGCCCGTGACCCAGAGGACCACGGCGAGCGCCAACTGCTGAACCTGGGGCATACTTTTGCCCACGCCCTGGAAACCTGCACGGCGCAGCGGCTGATCCACGGCGAGGCGGTGGCGGTCGGGCTGGCAATCGCCGCCGAGCTTTCCCATCGGCTAGGGCTGTGTCCGCCCGAGCTGGCCGAGCGGATCGTCGCCTTGCTGGAGCGCCTGGGCCTGTCGCCGGCCTTCGAGGGGGTGGCCGCCGAGTCCCTTCTGGCAGCGATGGCCTGCGACAAGAAGTGCCGGGCCGGGGCACTGCGTTTTGTGCTTCTACGGGATGTAGGGCAGGCGTGCCTGGTCCCGGCAAGCGAGGTCCCATCGGCGACTCTGTACGCAGCGTTGGAGGCGCGAAAGGGATGAGGATTTTGGTGCTGCATGGCCCGAACTTGAATCTGTTGGGCGAGCGAGAGCCGGAGGTGTACGGACGGCTCACTCTGGCCGAGATCGACCGCCGGCTGGCCGACTATGCCGCCGGGCAAGGCGTTGAACTCAAGAGCTTCCAATCGAACCACGAAGGGGAGTTGCTCGACGTGCTGCATGCCCACCGCCACTGGGCCGACGGCGTGGTCATCAATCCCGGTGCGTTGGCCCACTCCAGCTACGCCCTGCGCGACGCGCTGGCCGCCCTGCCCTGCCCGGCGGTGGAAGTCCACCTGAGCAACGTCCACGCCCGCGAGCCGTTCCGCCGCCGCTCGGTGATCGCGCCGGTCTGCCTGGGCCAGATCGCCGGCTTTGGTTGGCGGAGTTATCTGTTGGGCCTGCTGGCCCTGACCGGCTACCTGCGGGGAGAGAAAGATGAGCCTGGATGAGCTACGGCAGCGGATTGACGCGATCAACCTGTCACTGCTAGAGTTGCTGAACGAGCGGGCGCGAGTGGTGCAGGCCATCGGACGGCTCAAGCGGGAGCAGGGGCTGCCGCTGTACGATCCGGAGCGGGAGGAGGCGATGTTTGCCGTGCTAACGGCCCGCAACCGGGGGCCGCTGAGCGACGAGGTGGTTCGCGCCCTGTTCAAAGAGATCGCCAAAGCGTCGCTGGCCCTGATGCAGCAGGAGATGGCTGGCGAACTTCTGGTGTCGCGCCGCCCGGCTGCCGATCGGACCATCGTCCGGGTGGGGCGCGTGACGATTGGCCGGGGGTTGCCGCTGGTGCTGATCGCCGGCCCGTGTGCCGTCGAAAGTGAAGATCAGTTGGCTGCCGTTGCCCGGCGGGTTCAGCAGGCCGGGCCGAACGTCATCCTGCGCGGCGGGGCGTTCAAGCCACGCACCTCGCCCTACAGCTTCCAGGGCCTGGGCGAGGCAGGTCTGCGCATCCTGCGCCAGGTAGCCGATACTTTCGGCCTGCCCACGGTCAGCGAGGTGCTGGCCCCCGGCGACGTCGAGCTGGTGGCGCACTATGCCGACATGGTGCAGGTTGGGGCGCGGGCGATGCATAACACGCCGTTGCTGGCTGCAGTGGGCCACTGCCGCCGGCCGGTGCTCCTCAAGCGGGGCTACATGGCCACCATTGAAGAGTTTCTGCTGGCCGCCGAGTATATTCTCAAGGAGGGCAACAGCCAGGTAGTGCTGTGCGAGCGGGGCATACGCACCTTTGAGCCTTATACCCGCAACACGCTAGATGTGGGGGCGATTGCCCTGCTCAACGAGCTGACCCACCTGCCGGTGATTGCCGATCCATCCCACGCTGCCGGCCGCCGCGACCTGGTTCTGCCGCTGGCCCGGGCGGCGCTGGCTGCCGGCGCTGCCGGGATCATGGTCGAGGTCCACCCCAACCCGACCGTGGCCCTGTCGGATGGAGCCCAGGCGCTGACCTTCGACCAGTTTGAGGAGCTTCGGGCAGTGCTGGCCGGGTATATCGTACCCGGCCGATGAAATTTGGGCGCGTTGAGCAAGAAAATCTGCCGCCAAGGCATTCTTGCCGCCCTGGTGGTCCTTTTGGTTCCGGCCTGGTCGGGCTAGAGCCAGGTGTCCTCGTGTCCCACAACAGGCGGCAGTTCTAGGGGCAGTTGACAACCACATTAAGAGGGAGTATAATGACAATAAGTTAGTGCTATGCGAAAACCGGGGAGAGGTGACCGATGTCCATCGAACAGTTGCCCCTGTTTCCGGGGGAGGAACCGCAGAGAGTCGGCGGCCCGCCCACTGCTGGTCGGGGCGCTTTGACGGCTAGCTCATCCCTGAGCGCCGCCATCGAGCAGTTCCGCGAGCACATGCGCCGCCAGGAGTATGCCGAAAACACAGTCCAGTCGTTTCTGGGGGACCTGCGTATCCTGAAGCGTTACCTGAAGGACAACCCGCCCATCGGTCAGATCAGTACCAAGACGTTACAAGACTTTCTTCACTGGTTGCAGCATGAACGGGACAGGCCGTGCAGCCCCAAATCGTATGCCCGGCGGCTGACGACGCTCAAGGTCTTTTTTGCCTGGCTGGCCGACGTGGGCGCTGTGCGCGCCGATCCGGCTGCCCCTTTGATCCACAAACCGGCGCAGGCCCCCTTGCCGCTCATCCTCTACGACGATCAGGTGGAGGAGGTGCTCAAGGTCACCCGGCAGTTGATGGTCGGCGACAAGCCCGATCCCCGGCCCCATCTGCTGGTCACGTTGTTGCTGTACACCGGCATCAAAAAGCAGGAGTGTATGGCCCTCAAACTGGCACACATTGACACCTCAGATCCGGCCGGACCGACGATCCACATCCGCTACGACCGGCCACGGATGCAGTACAAGGAGCGGCGCTTGAGGCTGCCGGCCGAATGGGCGCGGACGCTGGCCGCCTACCGCCAGGTCTACGATCCACAGGAGTTCCTGTTCCCCTGCACGGCGCGCAACCTGGAGTATGTCCTGGCCGATGTGGCCAAGCTGGCCGGGTTGCCGGCAGGACTGTCATTCGAGATGCTGCGCTGGACCTGCGCCGTGCGCGACTACCAGGCCCGCATGGATGCCGAGCGTCTGCGGCGCAAGCTGGGGCTATCGGAGATGAGCTGGCGGGAGACGGAGCCCAAGCTGGTGCGGCTGGCCGAACCACCGCTTTAAAAGACTTGCCTGGTGCTAAAGCCTTGTTTTTCATGGACAACGAGTTGCCCTCCAGCAAATAGGTGTGCAAGGGGGTTGACAAATCGGCCCAAAAGAGGTATACTAGTATCAGCAGCCTGGAGGAGAATAGTTTGCCAAGGTGGCGGCATCTGTTATCCAAATTGATCCAGTCCCAGGCGCCAGGGACCTATTATACCCTGGCGTCTGTTTGTTTCCGTTGTTGGCTTGCCACAAGGGGTTATAGACCATTTGAAAAAGGAGGATGGTGATGGACTCTGGGATGATCGGCAAGATTCAGAAAGCCAAGCGCTACGCGGAAGAACCGGAACGGATCCGCTTTGAGCAGTTCCGGGCCCGGTTCAAAGGCACCAACGGCTTCCACACGATTACTTACGACCACGGGGTGTGGCACTGCACCTGCAACTTTTTCAGCAGTCGGGGGGTATGCAGCCATACGATGGCAATGGAGCGCCTGCTGAGCGCCATGTTGCCCCAGGAGACAGTAGCGGTCGGCGAGACGGCTCACGCCTTTGCCTGATCCCCATTCAAACAAAGGCGGGGGATGGGTTAGGGCCCATCCCCTCTTTTTATTCGATCTCGCCCCACAGGCCATCGCCCGCCAGGGCCACCAGGCGGGTGAGGGTGAGAGTGCCAGATAGCTTCGCAAAGCTGCCGGCGTAGACCCGCAAATAGTTGTCGGTCAAACCACTCCAGACCGGACCGGATTCCCCTGGTCGAGAGGATTCCCACAAAACCTCCATTGTCCGCCCTATGAACTGCCGGCGAAAGGCCTGGCTGGCGGCGGCGGCGACGGCGCGCATCGCCCGTGCCCGTTCCTCTTTGAGCGGTGGTGGCACCTGATGCGGCATCTCGGCTGCCGGGGTGCCGGGCCGGGGCGAGTAGGAGAAGATGTGCAGCCGGGCAAAGTTCATCGCCTCCACAAAGGCCAGGCTCTCGGCAAACTCGGCATCGGTCTCGCCGGGAAAGCCGACGATCACATCGCTGGTCACCGCCAGATCGGGAATAGCGACTCGGGCAGCAGCAAGCAGGGCGGCAAACTCGGCGGCGGTGTAACGGCGGTTCATGCGCCGCAGGGTGGCGTCACAGCCGCTCTGCAAGGGCAGGTGGAGGTGCCGGCACAGGCGTGGATCGCCCCACAGCCGAAAAGCCCGTTCCAGCAGGTCCCACGGTTCGATGGACGAGATGCGCAGGCGGGGCACGTCGGTCTCGACCAGGAGGCGGGCCACCAATCCCCACAGATCGATGCCCAGGTCCCCCGCGCGGTCTCGCCCATAAGCACCGAGGTGCACACCGGTCAGCACGATCTCCCGGTGTCCGGCTGCCAGCCGGGCCTGCACTTTGGCGATCACCTCGTCGGGCGGGCGGCTGCGCTGCGGCCCCCGCACCAGGCGGATGAGGCAATAGGTGCAGGCGTTATCGCAGCCATCCTGGATCTTGACAAAGGCGCGGGTGCGTGGAGCGTGAAATGCAACACGCAAAGCCGGGCCTGGCGATCCTATCACCTCCACCAACCGCTCTTTATCCCGGTTGCCCACGACGAGTTCCACGCCGGGCAGGCCACGCAGGTCGGACGGGGCCAGCTCGGCATAGCAACCGGTGGCGACCAGGCGGGCGTTGGGGTTCTCGCGGTGCAGGTGGCGCAACGCCTGGCGCGATTTTTGGGCAGCAACGTGGGTCACGGCGCAGGTGTTGAGCACACAGAGCTCGGCCTCGGCCGGCGTGGCGACGATCTGGTGTCCCCCCCCGGCCAGGCAGGTAGCCAGATCATCCATTTCACTCTGATTCAGCTTGCAGCCCAGGCTGCCGACATAGATGCGCACCGTCTCCTCGCGGCACATTGTACCACAGGGGCGGACGGCTGTAAAGGGTTTTGGGGGAATTGGCATCGGCGGCAGGAAGATGGTATAATGGTCAAGGAT
>FWPV01004948.1_pt1 | contig 24720 bp, 22 predicted proteins | sample 2228371 | NCBI WGS metagenome assembly FWPV01 (sample SAMEA103939776, study PRJEB20133) | metagenome | reverse complement strand
GAAATATGGAGGTGAAAAAAAATGAAGGTTGGAAGATTATAACTGGGTTATCAGCGAAAGCCTTCTATAGACCTTTTAACGAAATAAAGTTTTTTACCCTCCAAGGTGGTTTAGGATGCTATTATACCGAGCAGTCGCGGGTTAGGGTAAGAGGCATATACGCCATTGAGCAAAGCGTGTTATCCCGCGAAATCTATATCCCTGTGGAAAAAGGGAAAATACTTTTAGGTCTTTCCGCTGGATTTGAAACCCAAATCAGTTCAAATGTCTTATTTTTAGTTCAAGTCGACCGTTTAATGGATAAGGGAACTGGATTCCTAACCTTAGGGATAGTTCTTAAACCTTTAAACTAAATAGTCCTTAATTTAGATATTTAAATTATCGCAAGCGGACAGATTCCATTGCGGAATTATCTGGGTGATTTTAGTCCAAACTTTACGGGCAATTTCTTTAAAAATAAGCGCTTGTGAAGATTCGGGGTGGCTAATCACCAGAGGGTAACCATTATCGCAACTCTCTCGGATTAAGGGGTCGAGCGGTATTTCACCTAAGAAGTCAACCCCCAACTTATGAGCGGTTATAGCACCACCACCTGTTGAAAATATGTTTGTCCTTTGGGAGCAGTGCGGACATATAAAATAGGACATATTTTCCACTATGCCCAACACTGGAACCTCAACTTTGTTAAACATTTGAAGTCCTCTCCTAGCGTCGATGAGCGCTACATCTGAAGGGGTGGTTACGATTATCGCCCCGTTCACTGGAACCTTTTGAACCAGGGTCAATTGAGCATCACCGGTGCCGGGTGGAAGGTCAACGACCAAACAGTCCAAAGGTCCCCATTCAACTTCATACAAGAACTGTTCAACCGCTTTCATCACCATAGGTCCTCGCCAAATCACCGCGGAATCAGAGGGCACAAAATAGCCGATGGACATAACTTTTATTCCAAAAACCTGCGGGGGATAAATCTTATCATCCGGACTTTCATCCATCTTGTTAATGCCGAGCATCGTCGGTGTGGATGGACCATAGATATCCGCATCTAAAATGCCGATAGTTAAGCCCATCTCTTTTAGCGCTAACGCTAAATTAACCGCTACGATGGACTTTCCTACGCCACCTTTACCGGAGGCTACCGCAATCACTAATTTCACGCCCGGTATTCGCTTTTGGCCCGCCCAAGGGTCATCAGGTTCAGATTTAATCGGTCGATATTGCCCATTGGGTAAAACTTCTATAACCCCCTTTATTTCAGGGACTTCGCGTTGAATTGTGGCTAAAACCCCATACCTTAAAGTTTGAGGTGCCGAAGGACAACCTTGGCAGTGCCCTTTAAGACGAACATAAACTTTATCATCTTTAATATCAATTAGTTCGATATCTCCGCCATCTTTTTGGAGCACTGGCTTTATCTTTGATAAGGCTTGTTCAATCTTTGATTGTATTGACATTAATTTATCTCTAATAAATTAAATTTATTTGACTTATAAAAATTCAGTCCTTCCAATCCGCAATAAAAATATTGGTGGAGTGCGGGTGAGGACCAAATCGGTTGGAACACCAAACTAATTTTTTGCCGTCAAACGAAAACATCGGAAAGCCATCAAAGGTGGTTCCATAAGTAATTTGTTCAAGTCCAGTTGCATCTATATTAATCATAAACAGGTTAAAAACCGGCATTTTACCTTTTTCCATTTTAGCCCCATAATTAGAACAAAAGATTATGCGTTTCCCGTCCGGATGCATATATGGCGCAAAGGAAGCCACCCCTAAATTGGTTATCTGTCGGCGTTCCGAGCCATCGGGACGCATAACTTGCAATTCAAAATGCATCGGTGCTACTAATCGGCGTTGGTAAAGGTCTTTATACCGCTCAATTTCAGCCTCGCTTTTCGGCAGATGGCTACGGAAGACTATCCATTGACCATCGGGCGAAAAGAATGGACCGCCATCATATCCAAAGGTATTAGTTAACTGTTTAACATTACTTCCATCAATATCCATCGTGTAGATATCCAGGTCGCCGTTGCGCATTGAAGTGAAAACAATTTTTTTGCCGTCCGGGGAAACTGCGGCTTCAGCATCATAACCAGGGGTGTCTGTCAATCGCCTCATATCGCTTCCGTCAATCTTAACCGTATAAATATCATATTCATCCAACGACCAGACATAACCGGCTTTACGGTCGGGTTCGGGAGGCGGTTCGGGTGAAAAATCGTGGGTGGAACAGAACACGATGCGGTCAGTGCCGGGAATAAAGAACGAACAGGTCGTCTTGCCCTTACCGGTTGAAATCATTTTTGGTTCACCACCTTCAACAGGCATTACCCAAATCTGGTCAGCGGGTGGTGTTCCCTGCCAGCGCCCCTGCCAGACCAACCATTTATCGTCCGGGCTAAAGTAGGCTTCCGCATTTTCCCCACCACAAGTCAACATCCGAGCGTTAGATAGATGCTTTTCCTCCCCGGGGAATAACAAAGTATCACCCGAGGCAAATGCTGCGTTTAAAAACGGACTAAATAAAATGAAGCAGGTTATTAAAATTCTTTCCATATGTTTAATATTGGTTGATTTTAGGTTTATTGTTATATAAATATTCAATTCTTAATCTTGCCTTCCAACACGCGCGGCCTACCGCTGAGGTCATAATGGACTTTAAAATCTATAAAAGAAGTCATAAGTATCATTTTAACATCATCTTGGGCATCATCCCCTATTTCTACGAATAACTTACCATCTTTTTTAAGAATTGCGGGAAATATTTTAGCCCAATGTCTATAAAAACTTAATCCGTCACCTCCATCGGTCAGCGCTTCGCGGGGCTCCCCTTCTCGCACATCGCGATGCAATTTTGATAAATCAGTTATAGATATATACGGAGGATTGGCTAATATGTAATCAAATTTTCCATACCATTTTATTGGTGGTTCGGATAAAGCGTCCCATTTATAGGTGCAAACCCGACCAGAAAGATTAAATTTATCAATATTTCGTTGAGCGTAAGAAAGCGCTATATCCGATATATCGGATAATATAACATATAAATTGTCGGCTTCATAGGCTCCCGCCAACCCTAAAGCACCACATCCACAACATACATCCAAAACTTCCAAGCGAACCTTTCTATCTATCTGTTTAAGGAAAGCCTCAACTAATGCCTCACTATCAAAGCGAGGAATAAAAACCCCCGGTCCAACTTCCAACTTGAGATTATAAAACGGTGTCCATTCCACAATGTATTGGACTGGCTCACCGGATAAACGGCGTTGGATTAGTTGTTCATAAGTATATAAAATATCAGGAGTAAGTTCTTTTTTAGCGTTTAAGTATAGCGTGGTTCTATCGATACCGAGCGCTTTCTCAAGCAAGAGCTCAGCGTGGCGACGAGGACGCAAGACAAATCCTGCGTCCGATAAGCGTTGTTCCCCTAAAATTAGGGCTGTGGATATGTTGATGGTGTAAATATTTTTATATTAATCAATAAGATAGGTTTTTTAAATATTAAATAAAGTTGCGTCTCGCCTATGTAGGCAAAAGACAGTATTAAATCTTAAAAACTTTCACTCTTTTAGATAACTTCATCACTCATTGATATAACTATTAAAACTCATACCTTAACGGCTTTCACCTGAAACCATTCTGGAATGTCTATTGGGATCATATAATCCCTTAGGGGCGGTAGTATCCCTTTTAGAAATAGCGCTATCTCTCTGGACTTCCGATGCCCTATTTTGCGGTGGTGTAGCGGCTAACTGTTCATTGGCCACCGGCGCTGAAGTGGTAGATGATGGGGCAACCACGGTCAGTCCTGTCTCTATCGGTTTATTGACCTCAACGGGCAGCAAGAACAATAGACTAATGGCAAAACCGGTAATTATCCCCGCACTTAAGACAGCCCAACGCGGAACCAACATTTGATTTGGGGCTGGACGGGCTCGTCCTTTATATTTGAGGCTCAAAATAGCCGTTTTTAAATTAGCGGAAAAATCCTCACTCGGTTGATAAATAGGCTGATTTTTAAGCGTGTTTTTAAGTAAATCTATATCAGCATTATAACTATTACAATGTGCACACTCAACCGAATGGGCGCGCATCTCGCTCGCCATCTGTGGCGACAGTCTTTCCGCTTGCCAATCTGACCAATTTTTTTCAAAACTTTCGCAAGAAATCATTAATTCCCGCAGTTTGGTTATTTTAAAACTTTAAAATTAAAAAATTTAATCATACCACTACAAGTTAACTAATTAAAGGACATCTTTTAGCCGCTTTTGTAATTTGGCACGCCCACGATTAACGCGCGACTTAACAGTCCCGAGTGGTATTTTTAAAATTAAACTAATCTCCTCATAACTAAGTTCCTGAATATCCCTCAAAATTATAACTTCTCTAAAAACGAGCGGTAAACGACTTATCTCTTCATCAACGCGCTGTCTAATATTTTTCCTTTCATAGTCTAAAGTTGGGTCGGCTGTTTCATCGGCAATTTCCAAAATATGATTATCTTCATTCCAATTGCTACTTCGTGTTCCTATACCCAATGAAAACCACCGATGAAACTTTTTTCGCCTGATTTCGGATTTTGCCAGATTGCCCGCGATGGTATATATCCAAGTAGAAAATTTCGCTATTTCACGATAACTATTGCGGTTAGTCCAAATACGGATAAAAGTCTCTTGAAGCAAATCCTCAGCAAATATCGCATCGCCTAAAATCCTATATAGAAAATTGTATAGCGGGACCCGATAGCGGGAAACTATTTCATCAAAGGCTTGCTCGTTACCATTCTGAAAACTTCGGATTAGTTCTTCGTCACTACTGATATGACCGTTCAATTTACTCTCGCTTTACCACTTAAAAGATGACCTAACTCCACGATCAATAGATTCAACTCGATTTCATCGCGATGAATTCCCTTTTTTACATTTGCATCCGCGCTGTAAATGCGAAGTAACCCTGTTTCGATATCATTAAGCCTCAAACTACTGGCAATTTTAGTGTATTTATCAAATATAAAAGGAAGCATATTTAAGGCTTTTCGGGCTTCCTCAAGTTGTCGTTTATCAATGCACCTTCTGATAAACCAAAGACGATAAAACAACCTGAATAAATCCCCGATAATTTGCGTCGAATGGAGTCCCCAAAAGCGCAAATTTTGACCTATCGCAATGGCTTCATTCACTTTACCTGCCGCCAATGCATCGGCGAACTTCCAGCGCTCAATAGCATACGAATTACTACCCGCCTCTTCCAAATCAGCAAGCGAAATATCCCGCTTTTCACCCACTAACAATATTAACCTATCCAGTTCGGATACCAGTTCCCTTAATGAAGGAAATGAGATAGTAGAAAGCCTTTGCAACACATCTTCACTAATGGTCTTACCCTGTTCACTCACATAATTGCGAATCCATAAATTTAATTCCTTACCTTTAGGGGTTGAACATTCAATTTCAATGAGCATATTGCTCAACCGCTTATAAAAAGAGGTCCGCTTGTCAATTTCGCTCGCCCAAAGCACCAAGCAACTATCCATAGGCGGTTTCTTTAGATAATTAATGACCACGGAGAGATACTTATCCGGCAATTCTTGGGCTTGTTTGATAATAATTAAACGTTTAAGCGCTAAAATAGGGGGTGTATTTAGGGCTTCAGCAAGACCTATGGCATTAGTTCCGTATATTATTGATAAATTTAGACTGCACTCTTCGGGAGATAAAACCTTTTCCCTTAATCGCTTGATGCTCATCTCACAGAGCAAATCCTCTTTCCCATAAAATAGGTAAGCGGGTTGGAGTTTACCTTCGTTCAATTCTTTTAAGAATTCGCCATAAGTCACTTATCAAATCCTTTTATTCGCCTGCTGAATAAACCAGCGGGCTAAATCCACTTGCTTAGGCTCATTCAACATCCTTTCAGGATGCCATTGAACACCATAGATAGAATTCTCATTAGGGCTATAGACCGCCTCAATTACACCATCGGGGGCGGTGGCTAAGGTAACCAACCCTTCGCCAAGTGTTTTAACGGATTGATGGTGGCTGCTATTCACCTCAAGGCTATCGCACTTAAAAACCTCACTCAACGCTGAAGGAATAGTGAGGTTAATAGTATGAAAGGTTTCCTTACCCTCACTGAAACGATGATGGGTAAGCGCACCCTCTATCATTGTGGGGATATCTTGATATAAGGTTCCCCCATAAGCCACATTTAACACCTGTATGCCGCGACAGATACCTAAAACGGGCTTATTTAACTTCCTCGCTACATTTACTAATTCTATCTCAAACTTATCCCTTAATATATCACAACCCATAGAGTGGGTATTTATTTCATAATATAGCGAAGGCTCAACATCAATCCCCCCGGTAATAATTAAACCATCCAAATTTGAAGTTAAGTCAACTACTAACTCTAATTCTTCAATGACGGGTAGCAATACGGGCACACCACCACCCACAAGCACAAATTGACAGTAATGTTCTTGGATATAATGTATCTTGGTCCCCACGGAAAAAGTCCGTTTTGGGTCATTAGGTGGACTTACATTAGCGCTGATACCGATAATTGGTCGCATATTTGATATTTTTTGTTTTAAGTTTTTAATATTTAATTACTTTGATATAAAATTTTGCCCTTAGATATGGTCATAAATAAGCGCGCATTTGACCAGTCATCTAAGGTTGGGGAATAATCCTTATAAATTGTTAAATCAGCCTGCATCCCGGGCTTAACACAACCGCGCTTTTTCTCCCAACCGGTGGCTTTGGCGAATCCATAGGACATTGCTCTAATAGACTGGACTGGGGTTAAAGCCTCGTTGATATCGAACTCTAAAAAAGGCGCTTCATTTGGGGCAGCTCGTTTTATCAATGCCTGCAAATTCAATTTTGGTTCAGGACTTGCGACGGGCCAATCCGAACCGATGGCTAATTCTACACCCGCATTAAGCACTGAACGCCATATAAAGGCTCTCTTACAACGCTCTACCCCGATACTCTTAGATAACCACACCTGGTCGTCTAATAAATGAACCGGCTGAATAGATAGCATTACGGGGCACTCTTTTAAAAGGTTTTGCCATTGGGGAGGCAACAATTGAGAGTGCTCTATGCGGTGAGGGGTATTATCAACTTTAGGGACTTTCGCTAAAATCCTCATCGCTTGGTCTACGGCTCTATCGCCAATGGCGTGTAAGGCTAACCGCCAACCACTGCGAATTGCTGAGATAAAAATTTCAAGCAATTGCCCATCGGTATAAAACAGGGTTCCACATTTATCGGGTGCATCTAAATAGGGTTCAAATAGTGCAGCGGTGCGCGAACCAAATGAACCATCTAAAAACAATTTAAGGGTGCACTCTTTATATCTTATACCCTCTTTATAAGGTTGACTCTTACCATCCCAATCCTCAATTCTAAGCCAGGCATCAATATCAATATCCAGTTTCCCCGTTTTATCCAATTCCCGATATAGCGTCGAATACCCCTTATTCAACACTTCGCACACCGCGGTTATTCCTAAAGAGGTTAGATATGATATACCATTTATTATAAATGACTTATGCTCATTATCGGACGACTGAGGGCGCGCTTTTAAAATCATTTCAACCGCCGATTCGTAAAAAAGCCCATTTGCGCTCCCGTCTTCAAACCGTCCAATCTTACCACCGGGCGGCTCTTTAATAGGATTTTGTAGCCGGGCTAACTTCATCGCCAGAGTATTACAACAGCAACAGTGTAAATCGCGTTGATGAACCACCACCGGGTATTCAGGAACTATTTCATCGAGTATTTTAGCATTTAATTGGCAAATGTTGCTGTCCCAATTAAAGGCTTCTAACCAAACATCGGGGGAATCTAACCTCTCTTTTGCGGAAAGCAAGGTTTCACGAACCCCGTCTAATTTCATTCCATCTAAATTGGGCAGTGTCAAGGACTGACCACCTGCAGCAAGATGTAAATGGGCATCACACAAGCCTGGTAAGACCAACGCCCCCTCTAAATCCATCACCTTATTTATATTACCTGCCGCTTTCAGGACTTCATCATTTGTTCCAACTTTAGTGATTAAACCATCCTCTATCAGTAATGCTTCATACCAAGTAGGTTCACTCCAACCTGAACCACCGAAAATCTTCGCATTGGTGAACATAAGCGGTTGTGTTGAGATATCTATCACGGCAACTGTAACCGCTGGATTTTTAAGCAACAACCTGTATTGGAATCTATATCTAATAAAATTCCATTGAGATGTAGATCATTTTTAGCAATGATATTCGGGTGGGGAGTTTGCAATATAAAACGATTAATAGCGTTGTTAATGGATAACCCGATGACTGATTCAAATGGTCCGGTCATCCCTGCATCAGTAATATATCCGGTTCCTTTGGGGAGGATTCTTTCATCGGCGGTTTGAATATGGGTATGGGTGCCGATAACCGCCGAGACCCTTCCGTCAAAATACCACGCTAAAGCCTGCTTTTCACCAGTCGACTCGGCATGAAAATCTACAATTTTAACTTTAACTTCACCGATATGATTTTTCAGCTCTTTATCTAAGGTTCGGAATGGACAATCAAGGGGAGACATATAAGTTCTACCCTGTAAATTTATGACCGCGACATCTTCCCCATTTCGTGTTTTAACAATCACCGAGCCATGACCACCTGAACCTTGTGGGAAATTTAGTGGTCTTAAAATGTTATCTTTAATATTTAAATACTTACGAATAACACTTTTATCAAAGATATGATTCCCGCTAGTAATCACATCTATGCCGAAATTTTCATAAATATTTGCTATTTCTGGTGTTAGACCTCGACCATCCTCCGCGCCGTTCTCACCATTTGCTATCACCAAATCGGCTTTGGTTTGTTGGATTAAACCCGGCAAAAGACTTGCGACAATATCCAAACCGGGCTTACCGATGATATCAGCGATGAAAAGAATAATCATTTATTTAAGTATTTACTATAAAGTAGTTCATAAAATATAATTGTTGATACCCTTAAGATAGCAAATGGTATTTTAAGTGTTAAGGTGAAATAGGGTGATATTATCCCTACTATTTATCGGGCGTATTCGACCGCGCGAAACTCCCTTATGACCGTAACTTTTATCTGACCGGGGTATTCTAATTCCTCTTGAATACGCTTTGCAATTTCTGAGGCGAGCATTTGGACATCTTTATCGTCCAATTTATCCTGCTCCACCATAACCCGGATTTCACGACCCGCTTGAAGGGCATAACATCTGGCTACACCAGAAAAACTGGCACCGATTTTCTCCAGGGTTTCCAGCCGTTTTATATAACCTTCGAGGCTATCCCGACGGGCACCGGGTCGCGCTCCAGATATAGCATCAGCGGCTTGAACTAAACTGGAAATCAACGATGATGATTCAACATCGTCGTGATGTGAAGCGATAGCGTTCAACACTACTTTAGGTTCTTTATACCGGCGAGCCAATTCCACACCTAATTCGGTGTGTGTGCCCTCAACGCTGCGGTCGATAGATTTTCCGATATCGTGGAGCAATCCCGCTCGGGCAGCAATTTTACCATCCAAGCCCAGTTCAGCCGCCATCAAAGCACTCAACCTCGCCACCTCTACCGAATGCTTTAGAACATTCTGTCCATAACTTGTGCGGTAGTAAAGTATCCCCAGATGTCTAATAAGTTCGGGGTGAAGGGAATCGACGCCCGCTTCCATTGCGGCTTGTTCACCGAGTTGAATGATTTTATCTTCTAACTCTTTAGTCGATTTTTTAACCACTTCCTCGATGCGAGCCGGATGGATACGGCCATCGGCAATAAGTTTTTCCAAAGCGACGCGAGCCACTTCACGCCGGAATGGGTCGAAACTTGATAAGGTAACCGCTTCAGGTGTATCGTCTACGATAACTTCCACACCGGTCGCTGATTCAAAGGTTCTTATATTGCGACCTTCACGACCGATTATGCGACCTTTAATCTCATCATTATTGATATTAACCACCGTAACAGTCGTTTCGGCGCAGTGGTCAGCAGCGGAACGTTGTATGGCTTGCACAATGATCTCTTTGGCTTCCCTATTGGCTTGTATTCGAGCGCGTTCGCGTATTTCACGAATCATCTCGCTTGCCTCGATGCGAGCCCGGTCGATTAACTCTGCTTTCAAGACATTAACCGCATCCTCGCGAGTCATTTTAGCCACTTCTTCGATTTTCTTAGCCACTGCATCTTTCTGCTGAGCCACTTCGGCGAGTTCAGTTTCTATTTTTTTGGCTTTTTCTTTAAGTTCCTTATCAAGTTGCTTAAGTTCGCGCGCCTTCTTTTCCAGGACCTCGACTTTTTGTAGATATAAACGTTCTTTATCACGAATCGCTCGTTCAAGTTTATTCAGGTCGGCGCGTTTAGCCTCGAAATCGTTTTCTAATTGGGTTTTGATGCGCAAATGGTCATCGCGCACCTCAATTAACTTTTCTTTTTTCAGATTATCCGCTTCGCGTCGGGCTTCTTCTAAAATCCGCTTGGCTTCTTCTTTTGCCGAGGTTCCACGCGCTTGGTCGATGCGGTCTTTGACAAGCCAACCTATGAAAAATGTAGCGACAGCGGTTAATATGAAACCTAATAGAATGAACAAGTTCAACATTTTTTCTCGTCCTTTAATTAAAGAGAAACCCGCCCCGCCATTCCGCAAAAGAACCCATTTAATATGGTGGGTGCAATCCTGAACGTTTTTCGCATCCACTGTCCGACTTTACGGACTCCACACCGCCGTTAGTGGGTGGAGTGCGGTCCGCAATCGACGTTCGAGAAACTTGCTCCCTAGGTTCTATCTGTTGGTTCTATTTTGGAATATTGGCAAGGGCGGGTAACCCAAAATAAACCCGCTATTAGATAATAATCAACTCCCGGAAAGGCTTTGATTTAGCACCTCTGATAACTCGCGCGCCTTTTCCTCAAACTCGGCTAACAAACGCTCTTTTTCACTCTTTACAGCAAAAAGTTCATCAGCAATGTTCAGAGCAGCCAGTATCGCCAACCGGGTCGGCGTCTTTATAGATGTCTGTTCCTCTATCTGTTGCATACACTCATCCACATAAGCCGCAACTTTACGAATATATTCCTCATCGCCGTCTCCGCGGATGGGATACTCTTGACCGTATATTGTAACTGTTATCGTTTGGCTCTGAATTTCTTGGTTATTCATCGATTACCAGATTGGACGAACATTAATTGACTAAACAACACTTTAGCGAGTATTATTAGTCTCACCGCCACTTGCCAGGCTCAGGCTTCAAAACCTTCTAACTTGGCTAATAGCTCGTCCACTTTTGCCCGGATAAGTTCTTCCTTAACAGGGTCGCGCGCATTCCTCCGTGCCTCTTCAACCTGTGCTCGCAAATCAGCATTAGTATTGCGAAGGTCGCTCACCTCTGTTTCCAAATGATTAACGCGCTCAGCAAGTTCATCGCGCTCCTGTTTCACTTGTTTATATTGTCCAAGTAGGCGGATTATTTGACGCTCTAAATTCTCTAAACCGGTAATTTCCATAATGGACGCTTAAGCCTCTCTTTTACTACTCTGAATTATCTCTCAGAAGTTGAAATTTAATTTAATTAAGTTAAATAAAAATATACACTTTGTCTTAATAAAGTTCACCTATATGCAAATATTAAATCAACAATTAAAACTTCACACAAATATAATATAAATACACAAATGGAAGTATGCAATAAAATAATTAACTTATGGCTTTATCTCGCAATACTGCATCATATTCTTTCGTTAGGGCTTTAATTAGCGACGATATTAACACATCAACTTCTTGGTCCGATAGGGTTCTATTGGCATCCCGATATGTTAAATGATAGGCTAAAGATTTACAACCCTCGGGTATCCCCGTTCCACTATAAACATCAAATAATTCCAGTGATGAAAGTAAGTTCCCTCCATTTTTTAGGATACTTTCGGCGAAGTCCTGTTGTTTTACTGAGGATTTAACAATGAAAGCCAAATCACGATGCACTGCTGGGAAACGCGGCAAAGGTTTATACTGCGCAGTTTTTCCGGCTAACTTAATCAATTTATCGCCATCTAAATCTATACACCAGATAGGGAATTCAACTCCAAATTTCTCAGCAAATTTAGGGTTAACCTGACCAAATAGTCCAATTGGTTCAACCTTTGAACCATCTAAACCCTCAATCATACCTCCCATTTTTATTTGTTCTGTTTTAACATAACAATTTATTAAGAACTTGTCAAGTGCTATTCGCTCTAAAAATGAAGAAGCCAATCCCTTAACATAATAAAAATCGATATCTTTCCCCTCATCTTGCCAACTGGATGGTTTGTCTTTGCCAGCCAAAACAATGGTTAACCGCTTTTGCTCCACTACCGAATTACCATCGCGACGATATATTCGTCCCCATTCAAATAATCTTATATTTTCAACACCGTTATTCCTATTTCGTTGAGCCGTTCTAAGCAAAGTCGGCAATATACTAGTGCGCATAGTCGCCATATCCTCGCTGATGGGATTTAATATTTCGACCGTATCCTCATTTAAATTCAATTTCTTAGCGTCCGATAAAGGGACGAAGGTCCAAGATACCGCTTCGTAGCAACCTAACGACACTAAAATATTCCTGATTTGCTTTTCAATCTTTCTAAAGTGTTCTCGCTCAAGGTCAACTTTAAGCGGAATTTGAGACATCTGGGCGGTCGGGATATTATTATATCCATAAAGACGGGCAATCTCTTCAAAGAGGTCAGCATCACAAGTGATATCGGCTCGCCAAGATGGAATGTATATTACTATTTTACAAGAATTTACATCAATTTTATCTTGCGATTTATGTTCCCTCACTTGCTCTTCAGCCCGGCAGCCTAAGGCTGTTAAATACCCAATCATTTGGGAAGTTTCAAGGTTAGTTGCTAAATGCTGATTAGCCCTTTCAGGGTTAAGTAGTATAGTGTGGGGTTGCCACACTTTAGGGTAAGCATCCACCACTTCAGGTGCTATTTCCCCACCAGCCAACTGTTGTATCATAAACGCGGTGCGGGTTGCTCCAAACAAAGTCATTTCAGGGTCTACCCCGCGCTCAAACCGTCGCGAGGATTCGCTGGTTATGTTATGGCGTCGCGAAGTATGATAGATAGATAAAGGGTTAAAATAAGCGCACTCTATTAATACATCTTTAGTATCGTCCTTAATCTCGCTATTTAGACCACCCATAACCCCCGCCAAAGCCACCCCCTTATGTGGGTCGGATATCAACAAGTCGTCGCGGGTAAGAATATGCTCCTTTTCGTCAAGGGTTATAAAACGTTCCCCATCTTCAGCCTTTCGCACTATGATATGCGCATCCTCGACCAAATGATAATCGAAAGCGTGTAAAGGATGACCCAACTCGAGCATCACATAATTGGTAGCATCCACTATATTTGAGATAGCCCGCACCCCTAAATTGCGCAAGCGTTCCTGTAACCATAGAGGTGATGGTCCGACCTTTACATTATTGACCAATCGGGCGGAGTATCGCGGGCAGTCATCAATTGCAAGTATATCGACCGTTAAATACTCACTAACCGATTTATTTAAACCCCGACCATCGGAAGTTTTTAGTTTTAGTTCACCAATATCGGGTATTTTAAGCGATAAACCTAATTTTGCGGCTACATCTCTGGCTAAACCCAAATGCGACAAACAGTCAGGTCTACTAAAAGTCAAATCCAGATCGTAAATCCAGTCTTGCAGTCCTAAAAATCTCTCTAAAGGTGCACCCAATGGAAGATTTTCTGGGAGAACTAAAATTCCTCTATGGTCATCCGATAAACCCAACTCACGCTCCGAGCATATAACGCCTTGCGAAAGAATTCCGCGCATCTTACGCTCACTCACCACAAAACCACCCGGCAAAGTTGCACCAGGCAGCGCAAATGGGACAACCTGCCCCTTCGCCACATTAGGCGCACCACAAATACTGGATAAACAAGCATCACCAGTAGATACCAAACACTCACTAAGATGGTCGCTACCTACAACAGGCTTACATTCAACTACCTTACCGACCACAACCTTAGTCCACTTAGCGCCAATGGGTTCAATCCCATCCACGGTGTGCCCAAGCCCGGTTAGAACTTCAGCCAGTTCTTCAGGTGAATGCGGAAAATCAATAAACTCCCGCAACCAATTATAAGAAGCCTTCATATTTAAAATATTAAGTTTCTAAAGATTTTATATTGAAATCCATATCAATCCTCCATTTTTAGTTTTCTATTCATCAGTTCAATAGTGGCTTTTAGAGGGTCAGCGTCTTCGTATAGAATTCGATAAACCTGCTCGGTAATAGGCATATATACGCCTTCCCGACAAGCCAACTTCCAAGCGGAATTAGTTGTTCTAACCCCTTCAGCCACCATTTTCATACTTGTTAAGATATCCTTTAATTTGCGTCCTTTGCCTATTTGTTCCCCCACAAAACGATTGCGGCTGAACTTGCTAATGCAAGTTGTTATAAGGTCGCCCATTCCAGAAAGCCCCGCAAAGGTGGAAGGTTTACCGCCTAACTTAACACCTAAACGGGTAATTTCAGCCAACCCTCTTGTTAATATAGCGCCTCGGGTATTATCACCAAATCCAAGCCCTTCAGCAATACCTGAAGCAATAGCGATGATATTCTTTAAAGCACCCCCAAGTTCCACACCAATTATATCGTTATGAGCGTAAACCCTGAATCGCTCATTTGCTAATAGCAATTGCGCTTCCTTCGCGGTCTCAACAGACGAAGAAGCCGCTACCACTGTGGTAGGTTGACCCAATACAACCTCTTCCGCATGCGATGGACCAGATAAAGCCACTATTTTTTCAGATGAAACCTTTGAACCCCAGACATCAATAAGAACCTGCGACATCCTTAATAAAGTATTCTCCTCAATTCCCTTCGTAGCGGATATTACTATACAGTCTTGAGGCAATCCCTGCGGAATTCTCGCGGCTACCGAACGAACTGCGTGGGAAGGCACCGCAATTATCACAAAATCAGCATCTTGAACCGCATCCAACAAATCAACTGATAAAGCGAGATTCGGGGGAAATATATAACCGGGCAAAAATTCGCGGTTTTCACGGTCTTTTTCCATCTGTTTAACCGCTTCAGGGCGGAATTCCCACAAAACCACCGCTAAATTCTTTCGCGCCAGCATCAATGCTAAAGTAGTTCCCCAACTCCCCGCACCGGCGACTACTACTTTAAGACTCTCATTCATTAAAAATAATTGTCCTAACTATTTAGTCGCCCTACTTTAAGTTCGTTACCGTGTATTAATCGCTGTAGGTTAGCGCGATGAGAATAAAACAGCAACACCATTAAGACAAGGCTTAGATTTAAAACCAATTTATCCGGGTTATTAAACAACCATATAATAATATGCCAACAAACCACGGTGGTGAGAGATGCTACTGAGGCATAGCGGAATATTACCACTAAAATTAGCCAGATACCAAAACAAATTATAGCATTTATAGGGTAAAGCGCCAGGCTAACACCCCAAGCAGTGCCCACACCTTTGCCACCCCGAAAATGCGTGAAGGGCGACCATATATGACCTACAACCGCTAACACTCCCATAAGCGCTGACATACCCAAATTGTAGTCAGCCCCAATTAATTGAGGGATATAATGAGCCGCACCCCAACCTTTACCGACATCTATGATTACCACCATAATCCCCCATTTTATGCCAAAAATCCGCCAGATATTGACTGCACCTGGATTGCCACTACCAAAATCTCTAATATCGCGCCCTAATATCCAATGGCTAACTAAAACACCCGTGGGGAAACCGCCCGCCAAGTATGCCAGTATGCCCGCAGTGAAAATGCTCATTTTTAACCTTTAAAACGAAAATATATTTTAAGGATTTTTATTAATTCCATTTCACTGGTTTATGGGGCTTCGCACTAAGACGCTTACTGTATCGCTGGATGTAATTCCCCCTGCTTCATTACGGACCGAACCTCTAATCAAGGCAACACCTCCTTTTTTGCCTTGGAAGGTAACCATGGTATTGAAACCGGTTTGTGAATTAGTGTCGGTGATTGCCCAAGGGGTTATTATTCCAACTGTATCTGGTGTTACTGTAAAATAAACCTTTATACCGGACTGTAGTGCACCCAACCCATCGCGAACCTCACCGCGAATATAAACATTCTCGTTAACCAGTGCTTCTGGGGCATGATTATATAAATCAATGTCCAATCCGTATATCGGTGAAGTAATAGGTTGCTTGGTCTTTTCACACTCCGCACCGACAAAGAATAACATTCCCACTATAAAAATCAAAATGATTGAAATATTGGACTTTAAAAATCGCTTCATATTCTCACCTCACTTCTATTCTTTATTATATTAATTTACGGTTTATTTTTATATGCGTTCTTTGCAATATCATAATGAAATTACAGGTCATTCGTTTTACCACAGCGATTTATTATCTCACAAGTATTAATTCCCACCAGTATTTTCTAAGTTATGTATTAACAATATTTGCCTCGCCGATTCAATTATTTTAAGGTATATTAACAAGATACGAAATACTGTTCACCGTGGGACATTTTCCTTATAAATCCTATTAGAGAAGAATTATCTAAAGAGTATTTTCATTCTATATAATATAGTAAATTTAATATCGCTCTCACCGTCGGGCTAATCTGGGGTCCATTGCATCGCGCAGCCCTTCGCCCACCAAATTCAACACGGTCACTGTGATAAAGATAGCCGCACCGGGGAATAAGGTAATCCACCAACCAGCGGGGAGAATCTCGCGGGCTTTGGCTAATATCGCCCCCCAAGAAGCCACATTGGGAGGCACACCAAAGCCGAGAAACGATAAACTTGACTCCACTAAAATAGCCACTGCGACCCCGAAAGTGGCGGATACAAATACCGGCGCCATTGCGTTAGGCAGTATATGTCTAAATATAATTCGTGGAGTATTAAACCCAAGCGCCTTCGCCGCTGTAACATAGTCAAGTGAACCCAACCTTAAAAATTCACCTCTCACCAAGCGCGCTACCCCAGCCCAACCGGTAACCCCAATCACAATCATTATATTATAAATACTTTGCGGAAGATAAGCCACTATGGCTATTATAAGGAAAAATACCGGAAAACATATCATCAACTCAATGAGGCGAGAGATTAGGATATCCACCCATCCGCCGAAATAGCCTGCCAGTGCTCCTAATATTATCCCAATGGTTATATAAATTGACACCGCGACTATACCGATGGACAGTGATATGCGGGTGCCATGGATTAAACGGCTGGCGAGGTCGCGTCCGGTATCATCAGTCCCGAGCCAATGCTTAATCGACGGTGGCGTAATCACAAAATCAAGGTCAAAGTCGTTCGGACTATAAGGTATCGGGGGAAATAATACCCAACCAACCTTTCGCTCTGACACCGGTAGGCGCCTATCGTGCTCGACTAACAGTTTAAATTTTTTATTCCTAAAATCCGGATACCACTGCATAAGCCCTAAATCAATTAGATAGCCCTGAACCACTGGCAAATAAAATCTACCATTATATACCATAACCAAGGGCCTATCACCAGCCAAAAAGTCAGCAAAAAGTGCCACTAAAGATAAGAATATAACCACTATAAGCCCAGCCATCGCATATCTATTTCGCTTAAACTGCCGTGCGACTAAATGTAGGTATGAATAACCGGGTTGAACCTCAATATCGGCTGCTAAATTCAACTCTCTCTTATTATCGCTATGGGTCATCCTATTATTTTATATAAACTTTATTACTTTAAAAGAATTCTAATATAATAGATATATCTCTATTCTTATAATAACAAAAATATGCATATTAAAAAAAATAATTTTTACATATTCCGTTTTCATAATAAAAAAAGAGGGCGAACTTCTAAGGAACGCCCTCTAAAAAATTTGGATAGGATTTAAAACCCATCCTTATTTACAGGTATTTTACGGTGTGTAAACCGCTTTACAATAAAATACTTTATCAGCAACTTTAAGTCTTATTAAATAGACCCCTCCTTCCAAATTATCCGGCTGCCATATGGCTATGTGTTTCCCGGGTTGTTGCATCTCGTTAGTTAAGCAGGTTATGTATCTACCCATTAAATCAAACACTTCCAAGTTGACTTCAGATACGGCTGGCAGGACATACTCAATAGTCAAAGATTGGTTGAACGGATTAGGGAATGCCCTCATCAAATTATAATACTTCGGCATCTCCTCTGACTTCACAACCGTTTCGCGCTGACGAATTAGAAACCGACCCGGCGCCATAGCAATTGTCATATTTCCCGGATATCCATCGGTTGCAAAACCGACGATATAAACCAAATCTCCATCAGCAATTCTACCCCTTTCCCAATCTTGAGGCGCATTCCATACAAGTCTATTCTCGCCAACCCGCACCCTAAAACTATGCGCAATATAATTATATTCATATATTGCATTAGGATCGGCTTGTAAACCAGATATATCTTTCGTGAAATATAAATAGACCGTAAACTCGGTATCGGTCTCATTAGAGTCAACTACCGTAAATGTAATCTCTTGATTAGTATCCTCCGCATAAATTATCGTAGAATCGCGGCTTGGAGTGAGTATATCAAACATCGGTGGTGGATTCCATTCCACGAAGAAATTATACCGTATAAAGTTGTTGTTCTCATCGGTTTCATCTATTCGTCCTTCAGTATCCATCCGCCAAAGAACATAATGCTCACCGGCTGGAACGGTCCAAATCGTATCAGCTATAGTCGTATAGACACTATCCCCTGGTAAAGCGGTTCGCTCCTCAGTATAAATCAAATTGTCATCGCTATCAAGATAACAATTTATTCTAAACGGACCTACCTCCTCCCTTAAATCTCCATCAACCTTCCAATTAAGTTTGAATTTAATATCCTCATTCAAGCGAGGGGTATAACTTGAAAGCCACTGGGTTGAATCCTCATTGACCACCACCCCAATATATGAGCCTGCCGGATGTATATCAACCTTACCATCATCCCAGACCATCATTATATCGTCAATAAAGGCTCCTTTGCCGGTTACAACCCGCTCATTTGATAACCAAACAAACGCCAACCAAACCGTACTTTCACCTGGGGCTATCGAATCCCTATCCCCAATCCGTATCCTGCGTTGACACCAGTTCACCACCGTATCTCTAACATTACCCCGAGCATCTAAGAACCGCAGGTCATCCAAATAGAATTGCCTTCTTTGCCATTCGTTAACCCGATTTTTAAACCAGGTATAATATGGATTACCTTCATCATCATAATAGACCCCATAAGCTACGCGTGTATCATTACGCAATGTTCTCGGGTCGGTCATCACAGCATTAGTCCGTGTTACTATGACCACAAGCGAATCCATACAACCGACGGTGCAATCCAGATAATACCAAAAAACTACTGCTGCTGAACGAGCGTTCCGTAGATTTACCGGACCCCACCACACCCAAGCATTTTGATTATCCATATAGTCAACATCAGCAGGCCAGCGCGGATTTTGAACATTCCCTCTATTAGTATAAGCGCACCAAAGTGATTGAGGGAATGCCTCATGGCGACGAACCATTGAATTATAAATATAATTCTGAAGTCCCCAACAGTAATCAGTATATTGTGGTTCGGCTAAACGATGGGGAGGTTGGGGATTCCAATGCCATCTATTGGCACCCAAATTCTCCGGTGGAGTGTTCCAGGGCCATAATAGACCGGGAACTGACTGGTCTTTGGCAAAATCCTCATTTAATAAAACTTGCCAAATACCATAAGATGGCTGAAGAAAAGCGCTAAATAACAATCCTATTGTTATAAACGCGATAGAAAACCGAATAACTGCCTTACGCATAATTGTCTCCTTTACGATAATAATTGATTTTCCTTTGCTAATATTTATGACTTTTATTCCACTTATTATAACATAATAATAAAAATAAATAATGTCAAGTGATTTTGAGATTTAGGCAAATATTTCTTTACCTATAATAAATAATTTCTTAAATTTTGAAATTTCAATACGATGGTCAAAATTTTTAGCCAGCGCAATACTTTCCAATATCGCGCGATATATCGCTCCCATAGCTCTTGCCGCCACAAGTTTTCTTTTTAAAAATTTAGGTAAAATTTCAGCCGCAAAATTAAATTTATCCCGTGCTTTTTGAACTTCCCAAAGGATCAGTTCCTTTAATTTAAGTTCATTTCCTTCACTAAACAACGAATCGCTTGATAGACCAAATCTCAATAGATGCTCCTCGGGGATATAAACTCTGTCGCGCTTATAATCTTCCTTAATATCTCTCAGAATATTAGTCAATTGCATCGCCTTACCGAGTTCAATGGCGTAACTCCGAGCGTGGTCGGTATCCGCATTAAATATCTTTAAACATAGAAGTCCAACGGTCGAAGCAACTCTATAGCAATATAGTTCTAATTCGTCTTCGTATTTAAACCGCACCGTTTTTAAATCGGACTCTAATCCTAATATCAAATCATCAAAGTGCTGTCTCTCAAATTTAAAGTGGGATGCCACATCCGCCAAGGCTAAAGTCATATCGTCACAATAGGAGTGGTCATAAACTAAGTCCAGATACCACCGCATTTTTTGTAAGCGGTTTGCGTTATCTTCGAACTGATTGTCCACAGCATCATCGCTCAAACGGCAAAATGCATATAAAGTTACCATTCCATACCAACTCTTTTTAGGTAGTGTCAGAAAGGTCCAATAAAAATTGCCCGCTGATTTCTTAGCAATTCGAGCACAATACTTGTAAGCCCGCTCTATTTCAGCGTCGCTCGCCTTATTTAATTTATTTATAATCAACTATTTTAATAACTTAAGCGCTATAACCTAACCTACGAATACTTATAGACCCATGCGTTCAGCAACAATCTCATCTTGGTAGAAAAATTAACTTTAGGATGATGATTAAGGACATTATAATTCACTTTTTTAATCTCATTAAGCGCAGCAACTCCACCCTGCCAATAGAGATACAGTTGGGCTCTCAAAGGCTTTTTAACTATATCCAACAGAGGCTTACCTTCAGAAAAAATCTTTTCGGTGGTTTTTACTAAATATTCCATTAGATTTTTGACTTGGGGTGTAAAGCGCTGAGATGCGATATCCTGTTCTGTTACTTTATATTCAAACATAAGATTTTGCGGAATATAGATGCGACCGCGCCTGTAATCGGGGACGATATCTTGCCAATGATTTGTAAATTGCAGGGCTGTGCAAATCTTATCTGACAATGCAAAAAATTCATCCTTAGTTTCACCGGCAATCATCAGAACTAACCTCCCAATCGGATTAGCCGAATCGACCGCATACTGCTCCAATTCCTCCCAGTCCGTATAGCGGTTTTTAGTCAAATCTAATCTAAAAGCATTTAGTAATCTTTTAAAAAGAATCAAAGGTAAGTTATGCTTGTTAATAGTGTCTCCGAGCGCAACGAATAGGGGCTCGGTCGCATTTTGCTGGGCGGCTAAATCCAATTGGCGCTCAAAAGCCTCCAAACGCTCAAGCCGTGAACTTCCATTAAAATCTTCATCCACCACATCATCGGCTATACGGGCGAAGGCGTAGATATTAAACAAGTCTTGACGCCACTGTCGCGGTAAAAAGAACGAAGCGATTACAAAGTTTTCGTAATGCTTTAGAGCCAATTTGCGACTGGTGCGTCGTCCTTCTGTTAAAAGCCTTCTATTTGGCAAATATCTCGGCGATATTTCTTCGCCGTTATAAAGCAATCAATTCTCTTCTGTTTCGTATCCGTTGTAGTTGTCGTAAAAGCCGGCACTTACCGTGATGGTTTCTATCTCATGGGCGCCGATGCGATTGGCTTGTTTGCAGGCTAATACAAAACATTCCCAATGATAATAACCTCTCATCCCTGCCTGACGGCTAAAATAGCGCCTTTCACCTTCTTTTATGGGCTTATTACAATAATTACAAGTGATGTTCATATTTCCTCCTTTCTTTTGTTTTATCATTTAATAAATAAAGCAAAATTTATGCCTTATTTAAAATTGATTTTTGACTTCATTTAACACCGATTCAACTTCGGTTCTAATCTGGGCTAATCTATCTTGAGATTCTGCTTCAAAACGCATAACCAGAACCGGTTGGGTGTTGGAAGCGCGCAGTAGTCCCCAACCGCCTGGGGCAATCAAGCGCATTCCATCCACATCTACGACCTGATATTTAGAGCGAAAATAGTCGCGGACTTTATCCACCACTTTAAATTTAATCTCATCGGGGCATTCAATTCGGATTTCAGGGGTGTTCACCATATTAGGCCAGTCGCTCAACATCTGACTTAAAGGTTTATCGGACTTAGCGACTATCTCCAGCAAGCGCCCTGATACATACACCGCGTCATCGAAGCCGTAATAACGATGTTTAAAGAATATATGCCCCGACATTTCACCCGCGAGCGCAGCCCCGCTTTCTTGCATCTTGCTCTTAATCAACGAATGACCCACCTTCCACATTATTGCCTGACCATTATGTTTTGCGATGTCATCAAAAAACAATTGAGAACATTTGACTTCGCCAATTATCGTAGAACCGGGTTGCTCCTTTAAAAGATCCCGCGCTAAAATGGCTAATATCTGGTCGCCCCACAGGACTTTCCCCTTTTCATCCACCACCCCAATGCGGTCGCCATCCCCATCGTAAGCGATACCCAACTCAAAATTACCCTTAACCACAGCCTCTTTAAGCGCTTGTAAATTCTTTTCAACCGTGGGATCCGGATGATGATTAGGAAAATGACCGTCCACTTCATCAAATAATACGAATGGTTTGCAATTTATACGCTCTAAAAGAATCGGGGCAGTTAAAGAGGCAACCCCATTGCCGCAATCTATGACGACCCTAACCGGTCGTTGAGGATTTAAGCGCTCAGCAAGGTCATCTAAATACTGCGGAACAATATCATACGGTTCCACAGTTCCAGTGCCATAGACGAAATCATTCCGTTCAATAAGTTCACGAATGCGCTGAATTTCCACTCCATAAATTGCATCCCGCATATAAGACACCTTAAAACCATTGTATTCCGGTGGATTATGACTGCCGGTAATCATCACCGCACCTTCTATATCCAGTTTATGGGTAGAATAATAAGATAGCGGGGTCGGTATCATCCCTAAATCCACCACCCGGATACCGGTGCTGATTAGACCGTCCAGTAGCCAATCGCGAATATTGGGGGATGAAAGCCGACCGTCGCGCCCAAGTGAAATTCGCTGAGCCCCCTTTTTAGACAAATAACTACCTATCCCGCGCCCTAAATTGCGGACTACCGTCGGTGTCAAATCGACATCCACCACCCCGCGTATATCATACTCGCGAAATATGTGAGGATTCATAGCATAAATTTGTTTGACTTTTATATTATATGTAAAATAAATGTGATTGTTTCATCATAAGTGATTTAAAACACATAACTATAAAAATATCAAACTACTATCATTTTTCTTTCAACACCGCTTGTGCAGCAGCGAGTCGGGCGATTGGAACGCGGAATGGTGAACAAGAAACATAATCTAAACCGATACGGTGGCAGAATATAACGGAGTTTGGTTCACCACCGTGTTCGCCACAAATACCCACCTTAAGGCTTGGACGCGTCTTTCGTCCCAGTGATACACCCCACTCCATAAGTTTACCCACACCTTGCTGGTCTATGGTTTGGAACGGCTCGTCCTCAATAACTTTATGCTCTAAGTAATACGGAATAAAACCTTTAGAATCATCTCTACTTATTCCGAGCGTGGTTTGAGTTAAGTCATTTGTTCCAAAGGAGAAGAATTCGGCTTCTTCAGCAATTTGGTCGGCAATAATGGCGGCCCTTGGCAATTCTATCATCGTGCCCACCAGATAATCCAATTTTACCCCGCCTTTTTTCATAACCTCATCAGCGACTCGACGAACCACTTTGGCTTGCAATGCGAGTTCATTTTTAAATCCCACTAAAGGTATCATAATTTCAGGATGAACTTTAACTCCTTCTTTAATCGCTTGAACTGCGGCTTCAAAGATGGCGCGCGCCTGCATCTCGGTTATTTCAGGATAAACAATGCCCAACCGGCAGCCTCGATGACCCAACATCGGATTAGCCTCGTGCAGTGCTTCTACTTTGGCTTTAATTTGCTCAACAGGCAAGCCCATTTCATTGGCTACTTTGGCAATTTCAGCCTCTGTGTGGGGTAGAAACTCGTGAAGCGGGGGGTCTAAAGTGCGGATAGTTACTGGCAATCCATCCATCACCCTAAATATACCCAAGAAATCCTCTCGCTGAATCGGTAATAACTTATCCAGCGCTCGCTTACGCTCTTCGACAGTGCTCGCCAGTATCATTTCGCGCACCGCGGTGATGCGATCACCGCCAAAAAACATATGCTCGGTGCGGCACAGTCCTATACCTTCAGCCCCAAACGCACGCGCTACTTGACACTGGTCTGGTTGGTCGGCATTAGTGCGAACCTTCAAGCGCCGCTCCTCATCTGCCCAAGACATTAATTTTGAATATATTTTAAATATCTCGGATTTATCCGGTGGCAAAGTTTTATCAATTAAAACTTGCACAATTTCTGAGGGCAAGGTTTTTACTGCTCTTTGAATAACCTCACCGGTAGTCCCATCAATAGATATAAAATC
>FWPV01004064.1_pt1 | contig 24725 bp, 23 predicted proteins | sample 2228371 | NCBI WGS metagenome assembly FWPV01 (sample SAMEA103939776, study PRJEB20133) | metagenome | reverse complement strand
GTACTTCAACTGGGGTCCGGCTTATTTAGAAACGATTAAAGCAGCCCGCGAAGGCACCTTTACCTCGAATTTCCAGTGGAACGGTCCGGACTGGGCTGACATCAATAATCTCGACACCAGCGCCGTTGGTTTTGTAAAGGGCGACGCTCTCAGCACAGAAGCCGCGGCTCATGTGGACGACTTTATCGCTGAGCTCGCAGGCGGGTTGAACCTGTGGACCGGTCCGCTCAACTTGCAGGACGGCACCGTCTTCTTGAAGGAGGGCGAGGTAGCCACCGATGTTCAGGTCTGGTATCTGCCGCAGCTGCTCGAAGGCATGGAAGGATTGAGCGTAGCGCAGTAAGCTCACGACTTGAAGCGAAAGCCTTAGGTTTCCTGTTTTACCTTAACCCTGCCCCTCTCCTGCGGGAGAGGGACAGGGTGTGGTAAGGGTTGCCCGTATGGATGTTGAACTCCGCGATATCTATAAAACATTTGGTACGGTGCGCGCCAACATCGGCATCACCATGAAAGTCCCGGCGGGGACGATTCAAGGGATCCTGGGAGAAAACGGCGCTGGTAAAAGCACCCTGATGAAGATCTTATCCGGATTCATTCGAGCGGATTCCGGGGAAATCCTGCTCGACGGAAAACAAGTTCTGATTCATTCCCCTGCCGATGCCATCCGCTTCGGCGTCGGCATGCTCCATCAAGACCCGCTGGATTTCCCTCCCATGCGGATTATTGAGAATTTTATGCTCGGGCAGTCCGGCGGCATTTTCTTTAATCGTTCTGCTGCAAAAATTGAATTAAAAAGACTGGCTGATGAATTTGGTTTCCAGCTTGACCCGGAGGCATACATCGATACGCTCACAGTTGGCGAACGGCAGCAGCTGGAAATTCTCAGACTGCTCTGGCTGGGCGCAAAGGTGCTGATTTTCGATGAGCCTACCACAGGAATCAGCGCCTCACAAAAGCAGAAATTATTCGCAGCCCTTAAACTGCTGGCTGAACAGGGTAAGACAATCCTTTTCGTTTCGCACAAACTCGAGGATGTGGAGGGGTTGTGCCACCGGGTCGCTGTCCTGCGCCAGGGACGTTTGGTCGGCGAGGTGCAGCCGCCGTACCAGACCGCAAAACTGGTCGAGATGATGTTTGGAAAAGTGATCTCGCAGGAGGGACGGAATCCGTTAAAAACCCGGGGCGAGCCTTTGCTCATCCTGCGAAATGTTTCGGTGGAAGATTATCGCCTGAAGATCCAAAATGTTTCTTTAGAGCTGCACCCGGGAGAGGTGATCGGTTTTGCCGGAATGGAGGGCAGCGGGCAGGATTTGTTCCTCCGCTCCGTGGCAGGGCTGGTCAGGACAACCGGGGGGCGGATCCTGCTGAACAATAAAGATCTGACCGGGCGTTCCTACCACGCTTTCAAACGCGAGGGGGCGGCCTTCTTGCCGGCGGCGCGCCTGGAAGAGGGACTGGCCAGCGGTTTAAATTTAATGGAACACTGCGTGCTGGCAGAGGGAGCCCGGGGTTTCTTTGTCAATTGGGAGACCGGCCGCCAGCTGACCCATCATCGCATTCAGGAATTCAACATCCGCGGAACCCCCACCAGTCAGATCGAGGAATTATCCGGCGGCAACCAGCAGAGAGCCCTGCTGGCATTACTTCAATCTCCGCTGCGCTTGCTTTTACTCGAACATCCCACCCGCGGTCTGGACATCGAGTCGACCATATATATCTGGTCGAAGCTCAAAGAGCGCTGCAATCAAGGGACATCGATCCTTTTCATCTCATCTGACCTGGAGGAGATTCTGTTATACAGCGATCGCGTGATGGTCTTTTTCAGCGGCAGAGTCACCCCCCCGTTAGAAGCCGAAGGAATGACCTCAGATATTCTGGGTCAACTGATTGGCGGAAAGGGATGGCCGGAGGCCGCTTCGGGGGTGAGCGCATGAGAAAAAGCACCTGGGTTAATGCAGGCTTTCAATTTGGCGCTTTGGTCCTGGCGTTCCTGATCTCCACCCTGATTCTGGTGGCGGTAGGCGCCCCGCCCTTCAAAGCATACGGCGCGATTATTAAAGGCGCTTTCGGGTCGTTGAACAACCTGGAAAACCTGTTGATTTCGTGGACGCCGCTGCTGTTGACCACGGCCGGGGTGCTGGTAACCTTTTCAGCCGGTCTCTGGAACATCGGCGTGGAAGGTCAAATGACCCTGGGGGCGATCTTCACCACCTGGATTCTGCGTCTGCTTCAGGATACCAGCTTGCCGCCAGATTTGATCATATTCTTTGGGATATTCGCGGGGATTATCGGCGGAGCGCTTTGGGCAGGCTTGGCCGGCGTGCTGAAAACGTTCGGCGGTGTCAATGAAATTTTTGGCGGCCTGGGGCTGAATTTCGTCGCAACCGCGCTGACCATTTATCTTGTCTTCGGGCCCTGGAAACGGCCCGGCGTAGGATCGATGTCGGGTACTCAGCCGTTCCATAAGGCTCTCTGGCTGCCGACCTTGCCAAACACCGACATTAGCCCCTGGGCTTTGGGCCTGTCCCTTCTGGTCATTGTGATCGTTTATTTCCTGCTGCGCGGCACCTACTTCGGCCTGCGGCTGAAAGCGGTGGGCAGAAATATGAAGGCAGCTTATCTGATGGGCGTACCGACCTGGCAATACAGCCTGATCGCGTTCCTGATTTGCGGGGCGTTCGTCGGTTTGGCTGGCGGCATCCAGGTGACGGGGGTCTACCACCGCCTGTTGCCGAACATCGCCGGCGGTTACGGTTTCCTTGGGCTGCTGGTGGCAATGCTGGTCAATTACCAGGCGTTGTGGGCCGCACCGGTAGCATTTTTCTTCATCGCGCTGAACACCGGCGGAATCCAATTGCAGATGCAATACAAGTTGGATTCATCTTTCGCCGGGGTTCTCCAGGGTTTCCTTGTCCTGATGGTTCTGCTGGGTGAAGGCGTCCGTCAGCGTATCATGAAGAGGGCATAGAGGCCGCAATGGATTCAACCGCGCTGTTGACTGGATTGGCAAGCGTCTTTTCGTCGGCTGGACCGATTTTATTCGCGGTGATAGGAGAAACCATCACGGAAAGAGCCGGCGTGGTCAACCTTTCCTTGAACGGGACAATCATCCTGGCGGCCATGGGCGGCTTTGTGGTAGCATTCCAGACAGACAGCCTCTGGCTTGGATTCCTTGTCGGGGCTTTGATTGGCGCACTGGTCGCGCTGGTTGTGGCGTTTAGCAGCATTCACTTGAAGCAATCGCAGGTTGCCGTCGGCTTTGTGCTAGCTCTGGTCTGCCGGGATCTGGCGTATTTCCTCGGCGTGCCCTACATCAACCGGCCAGGTCCGCGCCTGCCCGCCTGGTCGATCCCCGGGTTGAAGGATATTCCTGTGGTCGGAACCCTGTTGTTCCAACAGGATCTGATGACCTATCTGAGTTATCTGCTCATCGTCATCGCCTGGGTGTACATTTTCCGCACCCGCCCGGGTCTAATTCTGCAGGGAATCGGTGAGCGGCCGGCGGCCGCCTTCGTCCGCGGCGCCAACGTAAAAAACCTGCGGTACGTTTACACCGTGATTGGCGGAGCCCTTGCGGGGCTGGCCGGCCCGGCCTACTCGCTTAACATCAAAGGCGGCTGGATGGGCATCCAGTCCGGCCTGGACGGCATCGGCTGGATTGCCTTGGCGATCACCATCTTCGGCGGCTGGAACCCCATGCGGGCTGCCTTTGGCGCTTATTTATTCGCTTTCTTGCAATGGCTGGGTCTCGTGCTGCAGGCGCAGCTGCCGAACATCCCATCGCAAGTGCTCCAGGTTGCTCCCTTCCCATTGATGATTCTTACCCTCTTACTGGTCAACATCGGCAACGCGGAATGGGTTGACCGGACGCTGGCTGCTCTGCCGGAGCAAACCCGGCGACTCCTGGTTAGAATTTTGCGCTCGGTGCGCACATCACCGCCGGCTTCGCTCGGCGTACCATTTGAAAATGAATAGGAAATTTACCATCATGAGTGAATTTGTCGGATACCGCTGCTCGCTCTGTAACACCGAATATACCCCTGGGGAAGTTACATACACCTGTCCGCGCGATGGCGGCAATCTGGATGTGATTCTGGATTACGCAGCCATACAGCAAAAGTATCAGGTGAACGATATCATATTCCGAACCGATTATTCCCTCTGGCGGTACCTGCCCCTCCTGCCGGTCAAGGACCCTGGCGGGGAAGGGACGCCACTGCGGATGGCGGGCTGGACCCCTACGTATCGGACAATCCGGCTGGCTGATCAGCTTGGGTTAAAACACCTGTGGATTAAAGACGAAGGCCGCAATCCGACCGCTTCTTTCAAAGACCGCGCCTCGGCGGTGGTCGTAGCCCGCGCGCGCCAGATCGCGGCCGAGGTGGTGGTCACCGCTTCGACCGGCAATGCCGGAGCTGCTCTGGCTGGCATGGCGGCCGCCATCGGGCAAAAGGCGGTCATTTTTGCGCCAAAAACCGCACCCCCCGCCAAGGTCGCCCAGCTGCTCGTCTACGGCGCGCAGGTGATTCTGGTGGACGGCAATTATGACTCGGCGTTCGACCTGACTATCCAGGCGGCAAAGGAATTCGGCTGGTACTGCCGCAATACCGGATACAATCCCTTCACCGCGGAAGGCAAGAAACCCGCCGCATTCGAGATCTGGGAATCCGTCATCCTGACCCTCCGCCGCACCTATGGACCCCTTTCGGTGTTCGTATCCGTAGGAGACGGCAATATCATCAGCGGGCTGCACAAGGGTTTCAAGGACCTGCTGGCGCTGGGCTGGCTGGAGCAGATGCCGCGAATCTTTGGCGTCCAGTCCGAACTGTCCTCGGCTGTGGCCAACGCCTACTTCCAGGGAACGGAGAAAATCACGCCGGTCAGCGCCACGACCATTGCGGATTCGATCTCAGTAGATCTGCCGCGGGACGGGGTGCGGGCGGTGCGCGCGGGGCGTGAAACCGGCGGGGAATACCTGACCGTCAGCGACGAGGAAATCATTGCGAGCATCGCCGACCTGGGTCAGGTGGGAATCTTTGCCGAGCCGGCAGGCTCGGCCGCTTACGCCGGGCTGAAAAAGGCGGTCAAACTGGGCAAAATCAACGCGGACGATCCGGTGCTGGTGATCAATACCGGCAGCGGGCTCAAGGACATCCGCTCGGCGATGAAGGCAGTTCCAGATGCGCCGATTATCGAGCCAACAATGACAGCGCTCAAGGCCCATCTGGGAATTTAGGTCCGGAAGAACCATTGGATCAGAGCCAGAGAAGGTGGTCAAAATGAAGCCGGTTTTTTCGATCATCGCCCCGATCTACAACGAGGCAGAAAGCCTGCCTGAGCTGTACCGGCGGGTGAGCGAAGTGATGGACAGCACCCATGAGCCCTGGGAGCTGGTTCTGGTTAACGACGGTTCGCGCGACGAGTCTCCGCAGATCATCCGCGGTCTGGCGTTGAAGGACAAGCGCGTACGCGCCGTGATGTTCGCCCGCAATTTTGGGCATCAGATCGCTGTGACCGCCGGAATGGATTTCGCCCGCGGAGATGCGGTCGTCATCATTGACGCCGACCTGCAGGACCCGCCTGAGGTAATCCTCGATTTGATCGCCAAGTGGCGGGAGGGCTACGAGGTCGTGTATGCCGTCCGCGCTGAACGGGAGGGCGAGACCTGGTTCAAGAAGGTTTCGGCGGCGGCTTTCTACCGGATCATTTACCGGATCACCGACGTAAAGATTCCTTTGGACACCGGCGATTTCCGCCTGCTTGACCGCAAAGTGGTTAACGTGATGAATCAGATGCGCGAGCACCACCGCTTCCTGCGCGGGATGGCGTCATGGGTGGGCTTCCGACAGATCGGGGTGAGCTACAAGCGTGCTCCGCGTTACGCCGGGGTGACCAAATATCCCTTCCGTAAGATGTTGAAACTGGCCCTGAACGCCATTACCAGTTTCTCCTACTTCCCGCTTCAATTAGCCACTTATATCGGCTTTTTGTCGGCGATCATCGCGATCATCGCCATACCGGTAGTGATCGTCCTGCGGGCGATCAATTCGCAGATGTTTTTCGGCCAGGCGAGCACCCTGATCGCGGTGCTGTTCCTTGGCGGGGTGCAGTTAATCTCGCTGGGGATCCTTGGCGAGTATCTCGGCAGAGTGTACGATGAGGTCAAAGGCCGGCCGCTGTATGTGCTCAGCGAAAGCCCGGATGACTTTGTTGAGAAAGAAAATCCAAACCCATAGGAGATGTTGAATGGCAAAGATTGACTTAACTGTATTTGATGACCGCCGCGAGAGGGCGGTAAAGAGGGTTCGCGAGCGAAATATTATTATCCCAACCTTCGCTCAGATGAAAAACCCGGACCTGATTCCAGCCAAGATCAAGGAAGAGTTGCGAGGGATTGGGTTATGGGATCTTCATCCGCGTAACCTGTTTCGAATCACCTGGAAGAATGAGCCCGTTCCCTCAGGTGGATTGTTCGGCGGGGTCAATTATGTTGAGTTTCCCTCCAGCCTGACCGGGGTTCCAGCACGGATCATAGCACTTGTCGGTAAATGGTTTCCGACTGGTGCGCACAAAGTCGGTGCAGCCTTTGGATGTCTGGTCCCGCGTCTGGTGACCGGTCAATTCGATCCAACAGCTCAGAAGGCAGTCTGGCCGTCGACTGGGAATTATTGCCGCGGTGGTGCGTACGATTCAGCTTTACTCGCCTGCCAATCGATCGCTATTCTCCCTGAGGGGATGAGTAGAGAACGTTTCGAATGGCTTTCGCGGATCGCCGGCGAGGTGATCGCTACCCCGGGGACCGAATCCAACGTCAAGGAAATCTTTGATAAGTGCTGGGAGCTGCGCCGGTCGGGCGAGGATTTGATGATCTTCAACCAGTTCGATGAGTTTGGCAATTATCTGTGGCATTACGAATTGACCGGGCATGCCATGGAAGAGGTTCTGAAAAAGGAACTGGGTCCGAAGGACACTTACCGCGGCGTGGCGCTGACCACCGGTTCTGCCGGGACGATTGCCTGCGGCGATTACCTTAAGAAGCTCTTCCCGACCAGCATCATCGTTGCCAGCGAGGCGCTGCAGTGCCCGACGCTGATGGAAAATGGATTCGGCGCCCATCGAATCGAGGGCATCGGCGATAAACACGTCCCCTGGATCCATAACGTGAAAAATACCGATATGATCACCGCCATTGACGACAATTCGGTTGTCAATGTGATGCGCCTGTTCAACGAACCGGTCGGCAGAGAGTACCTGGTGAAGAAGGGCGTCCCTCAGGAACTGGTCCAAAAACTGGATTTGCTCGGCTTTTCGGGTATCGCCAATCTCCTTTCTGCGATCAAGGCGGTGAAATACTATGAGATGGGCGAAAACGATGTCATGCTGACCGTTTTGACGGATTCCATGGAACTGTACGACAGCCGGATCGAGGAGTACCGCAAGGAATTCGGCGAATTTACAGCCTCGCATGCCGCCGAAGCTTTCGCCCGCGATTTGCAGGGTGAAACGACCGACGACCTGCTGGAACTGACCTACCGCGATCGCCGCCGCGTCCATAATCTGAAGTATTACACGTGGGTAGAACAACAAGGGAAAACCTACGAGGAGATCATGGCTCAGTGGTATGATCCAAATTATTGGACCGACCTTCAGGGCGAGGTCGAGCAAATCGACGCGATGATCACCGAGTTTAACGAGCGCGTAGGATTGCTATAAGCGGATAAAGAGGTCATTCTGCGCGGACAGGAATCCACCGCGATTCCTGCGCAAACAGGGATGGGGGCAGGTTCATAACCTGCCCCCAGCTGTCAGGGGCTGAGGAGGAAGTACGAAAAAGACCGGAACCGTGAATCAATCCTGGAGAAACGGACCGATTTCCTCTTCCAATTCGCCGGGCAGGAACATCCCGATTTTGATTTTCTGAACGAGTCCATCCGGCCCGATCAGGATAGAGGTCGGGTAGCTTTGGATCCCCAGGCTGTCCAGGACACGGTAATTTGTGTCCAGCAGTACGGGGAATTCCACGCCGATCTGTCCGGCAAAGGCGCCGGCTTTGGCTGCGCTCTCGCCCGCGTTGATGGCCAGAATGACGAAATTCTGGTGGCGGTGGTTTTGGTAAAACTCAACCAGATCGGGCATTTCAGCCCGGCAGGGCGGGCACCAGGTGGCCCACGTATTTATTAGCACCGTCATCCCGGAATAATCGCTCAACCGGACAGGATCTCCATTTAGATCGGGAAGCTGGAAATCGCCGATCGCACTCCCAGGGCGGGCGGGGCGGACCGTTTCGCCAGCGGACGGGCGGAAAAGGAAGGACAGGCTGATCAGCAGGGCCAGGCCACCGGCGCCGATTAAAACCCATGCCCAGGCGCTCCTGGATAGTCTGGTTGATGAATTGTGCCTTCGCTTGTGCCTGTCATGCATGTCTGGATGCCGCCTGTTTCGCAGAAATCAGAAGGTTTAAAGGTTAGATGATCGAAGCGACGAAAGGTTGCGCCTGGGTGACAAGCTACGCGCTTGGGCTATAATTTAACCATCCAATCCTTGCAGGGGAGGGGCGTTATGGCAGAGTATCCCCCGGAAACAGCCTTGATCCTGGTCGCAGTTCTGCCCAATCCGAGAGATCTGGAGATCGCGCGGGTGCTGGGATGGTACCGCATCCCGCTGCGCTTCGCGCCCAAGGTGGTCGACGTCGATTATCTGGCATTTTACCAGACGGCAGCCTTTGACGAAAGCGAGCGCTGGCGGATCAACTACATCGCCGCGGTGAGGGGACATGAGCTGGCTACCCGTGCTGAACTGCTTCGCGACGAGAGGGATCATCCGCGCGCCAGAGAGGAATACTACAAAATCCAGATTGGACCGCTGCAGCGTCTGCCGGTCCCGATTGCTGCAGGAAACTGGCGCCGGATTACATTTTTGTACACTACCGGCGATAATTTTCGCAGGGCTAGAACAGTCAAGGAGTTGGTAGTGCGCTCAGAAGAACGCGAGCTGCTATGGCAGTCGCTGCGGGAGCGGGCGATGAACAGCGGCCAGTACCAGGCAGGCGAATTGCCGGAGCAGACTTTTGACCTGGATCCGCAGCTTCTGATCATGCTCGGCGAACTTGGAAAAATCAAGGAAACGACGATCGAAGAAACCTATTCCTGACGGATTGGAAATTCCTGATAGAATGAAGTGGACTAGGTGAATTATTCATTACAGTGGAGAGATGAATGAAGCTGATCATTCGATCCGGAACGGTGATCACAGCCGAAGAGACCTTACAGGCGGATATTCTGGTCGAGGACGAGAAAATTATAGCGGTCGGGCAGAATTTATCCGCGCCCGAGGGCGCCGAAGTCGTTGACGCCGGCGGTAAGCTGGTGCTGCCCGGCGGCGTGGACGTCCACACCCACTTCGACTTGCCCATGTTCGATACCGTTTCATCCGACGACCACTACACCGGCCATAAGGCGGCCGCATTTGGCGGGACAACAACGGTGATCGATTTTGTCCCCCAGGAACCCGGTCCGCTGCTGGCGAGTGTGGAAAAATGGCGGGCAAAGGCGGATCCAAAGGCGGCGGTCGATTTCAGCTTTCACATGAACATCACCCGCCTGGATCAGCAAATTGAGCGGGATATTCCCAAATTGCTGAGCGTAGGGATCAGCAGCGTGAAGGTGTTTACGGCCTACAACGAGCGGCTGCGGCTGCCGGATGATCAAATCTTCCGTGTAATGCGCATAGCTAAAAATCACGGGATGTTAACCCTGCTTCACGCCGAGAACGGCGACGTGATCGAACTGCTGGTCAAAGAGGCGCTGGCTGCAGGACACACCAGCCCGGAATGGCACGCGCTGACCCGGCCGACCTGGAGCGCGGTCGAGGCCACCCTTCGCGGAGCCGCGCTGGCAGCCATGGCTGAGGCGCCGCTGTACATTGTTCATATGAACGCCGGCGGCGAGGTCGATCAACTTGCTTACGTGCGCAGCAAGGGATTGCCGGTGATGGGAGAGACCTGTCCGCAGTATCTCTTTTTCAATATCGAACACCTGCGCCGCCCGGATGGGGCGAAATGGATCTGCTCCCCGCCGATGCGCAGCCCCGAGGATAATGCCCGGTTGTGGGAAGGGCTGCTGGACGGCACCATCCAGGTCCTGGCGACCGACCATTGTCCGTTTTTCTTTGACGGTACCCGTCCGATCCTCTATGAAGGCCGGCCGGTTGTGATCCCGGGAAAAGAGCTGGGTAAGAGCGATTTCACCAAAATCCCGAACGGGCTTCCGGCGGTCGGGGACAGGCTGCCCGTTTTTTGGACGGCAGCGGTTGGATCTGGAAAAATCACACCGAACCGGTTCGTAGCCCTGACCAGTTCAAACCCCGCAAAAATCTTTGGCATGTACCCGCAAAAAGGCGCTCTGCTGCCGGGCTCTGACGCGGATATCACCATCTGGGATCCCGATCTAAAAGTTCGATACGGGGCAGCCGTGGCTCAACACCGCACCGATTACAACCTGTTCGAAGGCTGGGAACTTTGCGGATTTCCGGAGAAGGTCTTTCTGCGCGGCAGGCTGATCGTTGATAAAGGGCAGTGGCTGGGCAGGCCCGGGATGGGGCGATTCATCGAACGCCAGCCCGGTGCGCCGATCCTGTAAAATCATCCGCGCAGGTTATGCTCACTCTGCTGCCGGTAATCTTTCTCCTCCTGACCGCTCTGGCGGTGGTATTTCTGCGCCGCCTGGAGCGGGGGACGGGATTTGCCTGGCTGACCGCAGTAATCCTTGCCCTGGTCGCCTGGGGCGGAGTACTCTGGGTGCACTGGCAGGAGCTGCCGGTTGTGGAACTTGCCCCCTGGCGGCCTTTCGATCCTGAAGGGGCCGATCAGATCAGCTTTGGCTGGGACGGCGTATCCAGGACCCTGGGATTCGGCCTGGTTTCTCTTCTTGTCTGCCTGCTGCTCACCGCTCCTGCCCGGATGCAGCACCGGAGCGGCCCATTAACCTGGTCAGCCAACCTGGTGATCACCGCCATAGGACTGCTCGCTGTTCTTGCCGTCAGCCCAATGGCGGCTGTCCTGGCCTGGACGCTTCTGGATATCGCCGAGCTCGTTTTAATCCTGCGCGGGGTGGAGGCAGGTCAGGTTGCCAGACAGGCTGTGATCTCTTTTGCCGCCAGGGTCGGCGGTACCTTGTTAATGTTGTGGGCGATGGTCCAATCCCGCTCCCTTGACGGGGCACTGGCTTACACCAACATACCGGAACCGCTGGACATCTTTCTCCTCATCGCGGCCGGGCTGCGGATGGGCGTTCTGCCCCTCAATTTGCCGTATTCGACCGCTCTGCCCTTGCAGCGCGGTTTGTCGACCAACCTGCGAATGGCAGTTCAGGTTTCCAGCCTGGCGGTGCTGGCCAAAATTCCGGGAGGGGGTTTAAGCGGTTTCTGGTTCCATGCTTTGATGATCATTACCGCCCTGGCGGCCTTCTACGGTGCTGCCATGTGGGCTACGGCCAGTAATGAACCGGCCGGCCGGCAGTATTGGTCTCTGTCGCTGGCTGGATTTGCCATTGCCGCCGCCTTGCAGGGGAACTCCTTGGCTGTTCTGACCTGGGGGATCATTCTGCTGATCAGCGGCGGGGTGATTTCCTTCCATTCGGCGCGGAGTAAAGCCCTGCTATTCCTGCCCATTCTTGGCCTGATTGGGATGGTCGGGCTGCCGTTTACTCCGGCTGCGGTTGCCGTCGCCAGCCTTGTCGCTCCTCCTTTTCATATCTGGGATCTTGTATTTATCCTGAATCTGGCCATTTTGAGCGCGGGCTATCTTCGCCTGAGCCTGATGTCAGGCGATTCGCTGAAGGAACTGGAAGGATGGGTGCTCGGCGTCTATCCGCTTGGATTGGTATGGCTGGCCGGATCAGGTTGGCTGACCGTGATTTTGAACCATCCTGGCGGCCTGACGGCCGGCATCTGGTGGGCGAGCCTGGCGACAATCTTTCTGGCAGCCGCATTGTTCTGGCTTTTGAGGAAGATGATCCCTGCACCAACGGATGCCCGCATCCCAGAGGGGTACACTACTGCGGTCCGCGTATTTCAATCCGTGATCAGCCCCGTTCTGAGCCTCTCCTGGCTGTACCGGTTTCTCTGGTTTCTCTTCCAGGGACTTCAACGGCTGGTTGTCCTGCTTACGAGGATGCTCGAGGGCGAGGGGGGCGTCTTATGGGCTTTATTGCTGGTCTTGCTGCTGCTGACCGTGCTGGCTGGGGGTGGTTTCCTCCAATGAGTAGTCCATTATCGTTCGCCGCCCTTGGGTTGGTGTTGATCACCACCATAACCATCCTGTGGGGACCGCGCTGGCGGTGGTTGATCGCCGCCCTGGCGCTTCAATATTTGGCGGTGTTCATTCTCGTCAGTCAAATATGGCCGCTCAGCCTTGCGGCTGTTAAATTGATCACCGGCTGGATGGCCGGAGCTGTGCTGGGAGCTTCTCAGCCAGAAGCACCCTCTGAAGAGCCGGGCGTATCCTTTGCCGGGCGGTTGTTCCGGGTGCTGGGAGGCTTATTGGTCTTCGTGGTGGTATTATCAATCACCCAGGAAGCACGAAATTGGCTTCCAATCGCGCCTGCGCCGCTGACAGGGGGCCTGATCTTGATCGGGATGGGTTTGTTCCAGCTCGGGCTGACATCCAACCCTCTACGGATCATCATCGGATTGCTGACCGCGCTATCCGGATTCGAGGTTCTTTACGCGGCCCTCGTGACATCCGTGCTTGTCACGGGCTTGCTGACCGTTGTGACTCTCGGCCTCGCCTTGTCAGGGGCGTATTGGATGGCGCCTTTAAGCGAGGGGGAGGGATGATGTCAACTGCGCACCTTTGGATCCTCTTCCCCATCCTTTTAGGGTTGCTCTTATTGGCGGTTAATAGAAACCGCGCTCTGGTAGCCGCCCTGGCCTCGGTGTTCAGCCTGGCTTTATCCCTTCTGGCGGCATGGATGCCCATTGGCGAGGTGGTCAGGATGGGCGCCTTGAGCGTCCAAATCCAACCGACTCTGTCCGTGCTGGGTAGGCAGTTCATCCTTGGGAATGGCGACCGAACGTTCCTGACCTTGATCTACGGCCTGGGGGCGGTCTGGTTCCTGGTGGGCGGCATCACCGTCGGCCAGGCTTTCTTCATTCCGATGGGTTTGGCGATGATCGCGGCGCTGGTGGCGGCATTCGCGGTTGAGCCGTTTTTCTACGCCGCCCTGCTGGTCGAGATCGCAGTGCTGCTGAGCGTGCCAATTCTATCGCCGCCGGGGACTGGCGCCAGGACAGGGGTGCAGCGATATCTGATCTTTCAAACCCTGGCGATGCCGTTCATCCTGCTGGCCGGTTGGATCCTGGGGGTGGGCGAGGCTAATCCAGCCGACCCCAGGATCCAGACGCGCGCGGCCACGCTCCTGGGCCTGGGCTTTGCCTTCTGGCTGGCGGTGTTCCCCTTCCATTCCTGGATGCCGCTCCTGGCCCAACAGGCTCATCCGTTTCCGGTCGGTTTTATTTTCAGTTTGCTTCCGACGAGCGTGCTATTGCTGGCTTTGGATTTTCTCAACGGTTTTGGCTGGCTGCGAGCCTCCCCGCAGTTGTATGAGGTGTTGCTGAGCGTCGGGGTGTTGATGACTGTTGTTGGCGGGCTGTTCGCAGCTGCGCAGCAGGACCTTTCTCGTGTATTGGGTTTTGCGGTGATCTTTCAGACCGGATATGGGTTGATTGCCATCGGATTGAATTCGCTGTCTGGTTTGATGGCCTTCGCCGGAGCTCTCCTGCCCGGATTACTCGGCATCATGGTATTCGTCATCGGTCTGAGCACGCTGGTCAATCAACAAATCGGATTCACCTATTCCGATCTACGCGGCCTGCTGCGCCGATATCCGTTCGCAGCGATTGCCCTGTTAGCCGCTTACGCTTCCATCGGCGGATTACCGCTCCTGGCCGGTTTTCCGGTTCGCCAGGAGACGCTTGAATTGCTAGCGGAAAAATCTTTCCTCTTTTCCGCCTGGGCCTCCATCGGCAGCCTGGCTTTCCTGGTCGGGGGGGCGCGTCTGCTGGCTGAAATGGCCATCAGCGAGGAGGCTGGCTGGAAAATTTTAGAGACATGGCCGCAGCGAATTCTGCTGCTTACCGGCACGCTGTTTTTGGTTCTCTTTGGGCTATTCCCGCGCACTTTCTTGAGCGCGATTTTATTTATCCTGCGCTCCTTCCCCGTATTGCTGCAATAAATCCGCATATCGGAGCGGCGAATTTTAAGCCATTGCGGCTGGCATGAGGCTGGTATAATCCCATCCTCGCCGTATGGTTTTAGTTATAATTATCTCAAGCAAATTCACGACTTCCTGAGAGCCGGATCTCAGAAAGGAACAGGAATGGATATCGAGCAGCTTAATAAAAAGCTGGAATGGTTGGATGAAGAACGGCGCAAGGATAAACAAACCATCGCCTCGCTTCAAAAAAGCCTGTCGGACCTCGAGGATCAACAGCCCGCCCAGCTTCAGCGCATTCAGGCCTTGGAAAATGAGGTATCCCGCCTTTCCACATCCCTGCTTCGTTTCGAGCAGATCGAGGCGTCCTTGGGGCAGCTGCGGATCGAGCTGGCACGGATGATCCAGGAGGTTGATAAACAAGCAGCTGACCGCAGCCGCGAACAGGAAAAAATCCGTCTGGCAGAAATGGAAACCGTCCAAAAATCGATTGGAGAGCTGCGCAAGGGGGTCGATACTCTCCCAGATATTCGCAAGGCGCTGCAAGCCAGGGTGGATGGCGAGATCGCCCTTGAGCGCGAATTGGACGAATTGCGGCAGAATGTGAGTCAAAACCAGCGCACGGATGAGGAGTACCGCCGGCAGATCAAATTAATTGAGGAGGGAACCCGTCAGGATTCAAAGCGGCTGACAGATCTTCAGGGCGAAGTCAGCGCCCTTCGCAAGCGGGTGGAAGAGCAGCGCGCCAAGTGGGATCTGGTCAATGAAGCCATGCGTAAAGTCGACATGCGCATGAACGAACTGCACGCGGCCGAATCCGAGCGGCGGCAGGCCCAGGTCGCTTTTATGGAAAAGCAGAACATGGCAGCCCTCGAACGGGAGAAGGTCTGGAAGGAGTGGCAGCGGCGCTTTGAACAGATAGAAGCTCAGAGCGCCAATCTGGATACTCAGGTTCAATCCTTGGAAGCCACTCACCGGGCGGTCAAGCGCGCCCAGGAGGGTTTTGAAGAGATCACTGCCCGATTCGAACGAAGGATCAATGAGATCACTGAAATGCAGCGGCTGGTGGAGGACCGCTTCCGCCAGGAGTGGGCTTCCTTCCGGGCGGATGATCAAAAACGCTGGGCAAATTACAGCCTGGCGCAAGAGGAACAGCAGCGTGAGTTGACACGCCAGATCAGCCGAATCGAGGAAAGAATTGTGCTTCTGGAGGATCTCACTCAGGAGATCCAGGATCTAGCCTACACGGTCAACGAAGAAACGCTCAAGCGGCTCCAGCACCTGGCGGTTCTGACTCGCGACTGGGCTGAAGAGCACGGTAAAAACCTGCAGAGCCCCCGCTGATCGGATGACGAACATGCACGTTATTGGCACAGCCGGTCATGTTGATCATGGAAAGTCAACCCTGATTGCCGCACTGACCGGCATCCATCCGGACCGCCTGAAAGAGGAGCAGGAGCGCGAGATGACCATCGATCTCGGCTTCGCCTGGATGGATCTGCCCAACGGAGAAACCATCGGCATCGTCGATGTCCCGGGCCACCGCGATTTCATCGAAAACATGCTGGCAGGCGTCGGCGGGATCGACGCGGCGGTATTCATCGTTGCTGCGGACGAAGGGGTGATGCCGCAAACGCGCGAGCATCTGGCCATCCTGGATCTGCTACAAGTGGAGAGAGGGGTCATTGCGCTGACCAAGATCGATCTGGTTGAAGACGCGGACTGGTTGGATTTGGTCGAGGAAGATATCCGCTCGCTGTTTGATCAATCTTCACTGGCCGGCGCTCCGCTCGTCCGCGTTTCCGCGAAAACCGGGATGGGTTTAGAACAGCTCAAGGAAGCGCTGGCGAAAGTCCTTCAGGATACACCTGCGCGGCCGGATCTGGGCCGCCCGCGCCTGCCGGTGGACCGGGTGTTCACCATCGCCGGTTTCGGCACCGTGGTGACCGGTACGCTGCTCGACGGGCACCTTCGGGTGGGCGATGAGATCGTGATCCTTCCGGAAGGCCTGAAAGGCCGGATCCGCGGATTGCAGACTCACCGGATGAAAGAAGAAATGGCCGTGCCTGGCAGCCGCACTGCCGTGAATATCAGCGGGGTCACTGTGGATCAAATACGGCGCGGGGATGTGCTGGCGCACCCGCGCCAGTACAGCGCCACCCAGCGGATTGACGCCCAGTTCCGTATGGTTCATAACGCAAGCGGCCCCTTGCGTCACAGCACCGAAGTGAAGGTGTTCATCGGCTCGGCGGAGGTTCTGGGGCGGGTTCGTCTGATCGGCGCAGACCAATTGAACCCGGGCGAGAAGGGCTGGGTTCAGCTCGAGCTGCGCGGTCCGATCGTGGCGGTCCGCGGGGACCGATATATTTTACGGCGCCCGTCTCCCGGCGAGACATTTGGCGGAGGGCAGGTGCTCGACCCGCAGCCGAAAAGGCGGCATAAGCGCTACGCCGCGGAAGTCCTTGAGCGGCTGGCAGCGCTGGCCGAAGGGACCCCGGGGGAAGTGCTCCTCCAGGCCGCGAGCGCCGTTGGAATAGCACCCTGGGGGGTGCTCGCGCGGCAGGCAAGACTGGAAGACGCCCAGCTCAAGAGAGCTCTGGAGGAATTGTTGGATTCCGGGCAATTGCTCAGATTGGAGGAATCGGCGAAGGAAATCAGCGCGGACGACCTGATTGCCACCCAGGCTCAGTGGCGCAGAATTACAGCCCAGGCCGTGAACGAGGTGAGTGGATTCCACCAAAATTTCAGTCTGAAGCGCGGTATGCCTCGGGAGGCGTTGAAAAGCCGCCTGAAGATGGATCAGCGTTTATTTACAGCGGCGATGAGGAGATGGATACAGGAAGGTTTGCTGGTCGAAACCGGGAATGTGGTTCAGATCCCCGGTCACCAGGTCGTTTTCAAGCCGGCGCAGCAGAAGCAGGTTGACCAGCTCCTCGCACAATTTTCCAGCTCGCCCTACGGACCCCCCTCTGTCAAAGACTGCCAGGCGGCGGTCGGCGAAGAGGTATATCAGGCTCTGATCGAGCTCGACATCCTCAAACAGGTCTCCGCTGACGTCGTTTTCCGCACCCAGGATTTCGAGCAGATCAGACAGCAGGTTGTGGCAGCCTTACAGCGGGACGGCACAATCACGGTGGCTCAATTCCGCGACTTGTTCAACACCAGCCGGAAGTACGCCCTGGCGGTCCTTGAGTATTTGGATGAAACCGGGGTAACCAGGCGGGACGGCGACCTTCGCCGCTTGAAATCCGGATAACGGTTGACATTCGGACAGACAGCCTTTATAATATCATCCGCTGTCGCCCCGGCAGGCAAGCTTGCTGGGGTGGCTATGTGTATCCCCAACTTCCCCGGGGTCAGGCGTATTCAATCGGCGCAGGGCGCCCGGTGAAGTGAAGATTGGAGAGGTAAAGGATGAAGTACGCGATTGTAGAAAGCGGCGGCAAACAGTAGCGCGCCGTCGAGGGGTCCGCGATCGAAGTGGACCGCCTGCCGGTCGAGGTGGGAGAACCGGTTGTATTGGAAAGCGTCCTCCTGGTCGCCGACGACAGCGAAGTCAGGGTGGGGACGCCCAGCGTCAAAGGCGCGAGAGTGAACGCAACCGTCGCCGGGCATATCAAGGGCCCTAAGGTGGTTGTCTTTCGGTATCGACCCAAGAAAAGGATTCGAGTTAAGACCGGACACCGGCAGCAATACACCCGGCTTAAAATCGAATCGATCCATGTGGAGTAGCAATCATGGCGCATAAAAAAGGTGGTGGTTCCAGTCGAAACGGGCGCGACAGCAACTCGCAGCGCCTGGGCGTGAAACGATACGCAGGCCAGTTTGTGCTGTCTGGCAATATCCTCGTCCGCCAGCGCGGCACGCGGATCAAACCAGGCCTGAACGTTGGCATCGGCAGCGACGACACGCTGTTCGCGACCGCAGACGGCAAGGTCGTTTTTGAGACGCTTCCGACCGGCCGGAAAATGGTCAGCGTCATTCCAGTCGAGACGAATTAAATCCTCAAGGATGCGCACCGCCAGGCGCCCATGACCTGGACGGACGCGACGATTTGAGAAGAAAGGGCACCAGACTATGAAGCAGGGTATTCACCCGACATATTATCCGGACGCACTGGTCATTTGCGCTTGCGGCAATACCTGGCGAACCGGTTCTACGAAGAAAGAAATCCGCACCGAAGTGTGCTCAAAGTGCCACCCGTTCTTTACCGGGCAGCAGCAGCGTATCCTGGATATGGAAGGTCAGGTTGACCGCTTTTACAAGCGCTTGCAGGCCCGCCAGGAGTATGTCGAATCTGTCAAAGCGAAAGAAGCAGAGCGCACCTCCCCCGAACGGCTTGTGGCTGACCTGGGTCTGAGCAGCCGCCCGACAGAGGCGCTGATTAAGGCTGGACTGGATACTGTGGGTAAGGTGTTGGATAAGCTGGCAGGCGGCGAAGCTGCCCTTCTGGAAGTGGAAGGTTTTGGGCGGAAATCGCTCATCGACCTGAAGAAACGGTTGCGCCAGCTGGGGTACGAACTCCCTTCAGCTGCGGAAGAAATCGCGATCTAAAAGGATGGATTCGCTCCATCACAGGCAGGCTGGAAAGCCTGCCTGTTTTGTTGTTCCGGAGGACCTGAGAGCCCACAAGCCGGCAGACTTGGGGTACAATCTTCAAAATATCCTGTTCAGCGAGGGGAAGATGAAACATCACGCGGGCTCGATTGAGGTGGTGACCGGTTCCATGTTCAGCGGGAAAACCGATGAAATGATCCGCCGCTTGCGCAGGGCGACCATCGCGCGCCAGGCGGTGCAGGTTTTCAAGCCGGTGATCGACAACCGTTATCAGGTCGAGCGGGTCACCTCGCACGCCGGCACCGCGTTTGACGCGGTACCGATCGAGAAAGCCGCGCAAATCTTAGATCACCTCAAACCTGAAACTACAGTTGTTGCTATTGACGAAGCTCAATTTTTCGATGAAGGGTTGGTTGATATCGTCCAGACCCTGGCGTCACGCGGCATTCGCGTGATCGTTGCCGGACTGGACATGGATTTCCGCGGCGAACCGTTTGGCTGCATGCCGGTCTTAATGGAGATCGCCGAGCGGGTGGATAAATTGCAGGCAATCTGCATGGTCTGCGGGGAGCCGGCTTCGCGTACCCAGCGGCTGGTCAACGGGAAACCTGCCCGTTACGACGACCCCGTTGTGATCGTAGGCGCTTCGGAAATGTATGAAGCCCGCTGCCGTCTCCATCACCAGGTTCCACGCGATTAATTGATTACGGGAGTCGGGATATGCGCGATTATCACGAGTTTATGGATGAGATCCTGGTGACGGCTGAGGATGTACAAAAACGGGTCAAGGAGCTCGGCGAACAAATCTCGAAGGATTTCCAGGATTCTGACCGGCTGGTCCTGATCTGCATCCTGCGCGGCGGAGTGATGTTCCTGACCGATCTGATGCGGGCCATCACTGTTCCGCACGCGGTGGAGTTCATGGCAGTTTCTTCCTACGGCGCGGGCAGCCGCGAGTCGACCGGGCAGGTGCGCATTACTCTGGACCTGAATATGGACATCTACGATAAGGACGTTATCCTGGTCGAAGATATCATCGACTCGGGGCGGACACTGTCCTCGGTGATCGATCTGCTCCAGACGCGCCGTCCGCGAAGCCTGTACGTCTGCACGCTCCTGGATAAGACCGAGCGGCGCGAGGTGCACGTACCCGTACGCTATGTGGGTTTCTCGATACCGAATAAATTCGTCTTTGGCTACGGGCTCGACCTGGACGAACTTTACCGAAACCTGCCTTTTGTTGGTGTGGTGAACGAAGAGAAATACCGCAGCGGATAGTCCGCATTCCCCATGATCTCGAGTTTCGAAAGCGTTTTCCCGTCCCCGGAAGTATTGGAAGCATTGCGCAGGCGCTCTCAGCCAGGCCAGAAAATTTACCTGGTCGGCGGAGTGGTGCGGGACGCGCTGCTCGACAAGGAGAATCACGACCTCGATTTTACCGTCAACGGGGATGCGCGCCGGTTGGCTCGAGAGGTGGCTGACGACCTCGGAGCCGCATTCTACATGATGGACCTGGAACATCAGACGGCGCGGCTGGTATTCCAGGCGGGGGAGAACCGTCGGTACCATTTTGATTTTGCCCGGCTGCGCGGCGGGGACATTTCCGAAGATCTGGCGGGGCGCGACTTTACGATCAACGCGATGGCAGTGGATATCCAAAATCTCGACCGGATCATCGATCCACTCCGGGGGGCACAGGATTTGAAGGACAACCGCCTGAGGGCCTGCCGACCCAGCGCATTTCGGGATGATCCGGTACGGCTGCTGCGGGCGGTGCGATTTTCGCTGGCCTTGCAGTTGAAAATCGACGACGGCACGATCCGCTGGATGAAAGAAGCCTCGAGCGATCTGGCATTGAGCTCGGTCGAGCGGCAGCGTGATGAGTTTATGCGTATTCTGGAGGGGCCTAAAGTCAGTTCTGCGTTGAGGATACTCGAAGGGTTTGGTCTGCTCGAACAGTTAATTCCTGAGGTCCGGGCGCTGCGCGGTCTGGCCCAGCCGCCGCACCATCTCGATGCCTGGGAACACACCCTGGCGACGATGTCCTGGCTGGAGACCCTGCTCAATGTGCTCGCGGCGGAATACGAGGAAGACAAGGGCTCAAATCTCTTGTTAGGGATGGCGTCGTTGAAGTTAGGGCGATATCGGGAACAACTCAGCCGGCATCTGGAACAAACTACGGTACCCGGCCGCCGGCTTCGCGGGATTCTCTTTCTCACAGCCCTGCTGCACGACTGCGGGAAACCCTCCTCGCAGACAACTGACAGCCTGGGGAAGCTGCATTTCTACGACCATGACGTCCGAGGTGCGGAGATTGCCTATAAGCGGGCAAAAGCACTGGCATTATCCAACCAGGAAGCCGAGCAGGTCGCTTTAATTGTCAGATACCACATGCGGATTCATTTTATGACCAGCGGGAAGGAAAAAGTCACCCCGCGGTCAATTTACCGCTTTTTCCGGGATACTGGAGAGGCAGGGATCGATCTGTGCCTGCTCTCGCTGGCAGACACACTGGCAACATATGGTGTTACAATAAAATCTGCCCGCTGGGAGCTTGAATTAACAATCTGCAGGCAGCTGCTGGAAGCCTGGTTCGAGCAGCGCGAGAAACGGATTGATCCGCCCCGCCTGGTCAACGGCGATGATTTGATTCATCAACTCCAGCTGCAGCCGGGTCCGCTGATTGGGATCATATTAGAGGCCGTCCGTGAGGCTCAAGCTGCCGGTGAGATCAGTACAGCCGGGCAGGCGCTTGAGTTGGCTCGGTCGATCATTAAAGAGAAGTTGGAACAAGAGGAGAAGCCGGACGATGGAGCTCAATCCAGTTGAACTATTCTATGAAGAGATGGGCGAAGGATTCCCCGTCGTCTTGCTGCATGGATTCCCGCTGGATCATACCATCTGGCAGCCGGTTGCCCGCATTCTTGCCGGTCAAGCTCGCGTCATATTGCCTGATCTGCGCGGTTACGGCCAATCTCCTGATGGAAATGAAAATCATACCATGCGTCTGCTGGTCGAGGATGTGCTCCTGTTGTTGGACCGATTGAACATCGAGCGCGCGGTCCTGGTGGGGCATTCCATGGGCGGTTATGTCAGCTTGACTTTTGCGCACGCTTACCCCAACCGGTTGGCAGGTCTTGGATTGGTTGCCACTCAGGCTAACCCGGACACGCCGGAAAAGCGCCAGGCGCGTCTGCGCACCGCGCGCGACGTTCGCTCGAAGGGAATCGATTTGATTGCGCATGGGATGCCGACTAAACTCACCCAGAACCAAGAATTACAGGCGCAGCTCCAGGAAAGGTTTCGCAAGGTTCATGCGCAATCTGTCATCCGTTCTTTGAAGGGCATGGCCGAGCGACAGGATGCCACTCCGTGGCTGGATCAAATCCACGTGCCCACTCTGGTCATTGCCGGGGGTCGGGATCAGTTCATCCCATTGGAAAAATCGCGCGAGATGGTGGAGATGTTGAACAAGGGGTGGCTGATCGAAATTCCAGACGCGGGGCACCTGCCCATGCTGGAGGCGCCGGAACAGGTTGCGGATGGAATCGCCCAGTTGATCGCAGCGGTTGCGGACAACTGACGGAAGGATCTATTGCTGAATCATAAACCAAACCGCCAGCCGGTCAGCTGGCGGCGGCGCCAGATGCAGTGGGGATGAAGGATCAGGGGTAGATTTCGTCAAGCATGGGTTCGTAGAAGCAGCGGCAGCCGTTTTCGTGCGAGCAGCCCTCGACCGGCAAAGCAGGCGCCTTCTGTTTGTCATAGCTGCCTTCCATCAGCTTGCAGGCTGGGCAGGCATCGTGGGCTACGACCAGACGGACGTTTTTCACCCGCGGATTGTCCTGAAACGCTCTCAATGCCGCCATGGTGATGGATTTTTCTTTCAGATTCGCGCTGCAATTGGGACAAATTTCGACTGTATCTACAGACTGGGTGTAACATTGTGAGCAGGTCTGCATGCTGACCTCCGATTCATATGTCATCGTATCCAGGATTCGCGGCTAGGTTTGCTGGCCTCCATTGATTTCACGGCAGCCTGATGTTTCAGGCGGCAATCCCAAAATCAGCTGGAACAACCGCTGGGATCTGTCGATCGGCAGAAAAAGATCGGGTAGGTTGTAAGATGGTTTTAGTTCGGTTGTCTAGGCCGGGGTAATTTTACTATATTTTGAGCTCGAATTTTATTCGGTTTGAGCCGCGGGCCGGGCGGGGATCCCGTTGAGGGCGCGGCTGCGGCGGAGTAAATTCTGGATGTGTGCGATCAGCATGCTGCTCGATACCGGTTTGATCAGGTAATCATCCGCTCCGGCATCCAGCGCTTTGGCAATCAGACCGGGATTATCCAATGCGGACAGGATCAGGATCGGCACCTGGCTGAACTGCCGGATCGTTTTACAGACCTGCCAGCCGTCAGGATCGGGCATCATTAAGTCCAGGATGACCACATCCGGTTTCATCTGCCGGCAAAGCTCGATCCCTTGACCTCCATTGAAAGCAGTACGCACATCCGCGTATAACGATTGAAGTAATATTTTTAATAATTCCGTCATTGCAGGGTCATCATCTATGACCAGGATCTTCATTCATGCCTCCAGGGGGGGTCTTCGTCATTCCAATTATCAATTAAGATTGCCCATTTTTTCCTTGCAAATGGTTTACAAAAGAAATTGCCAAAGCGCTTGGCTTTCCCCGGGTTGTCTATACTTTTATAGATTATCGGGTACAATAGGCTCGCGAACGGCAAACCTTTGTGAAGAAATTATTTAATGGTAAAATCAATGGCTTAATGGGCAAAATCGCTAACCCGATCCCTGGGATTTTTTGAGAACCTGCAAGGAGGATTCAACAAGATGAAGAAATGGGTTTATTTGTTTAATGAGCTGGATGAAGCTGAGAATTACGTGGGCGGCAGCTGGGATGGCGTGCGCGGCTTACTTGGCGGGAAGGGCGCGAATCTGGCGGATATGACCCGCCTGGGCGTCCCGGTTCCACCTGGTTTTACCATCACGACCGAAGCGTGTAATGCGTACCTGGCCTCTGGAGAGCAATTTCCGGAGGGAATGTGGGAGCAAGTCCTCGCCGCGATGGCCGAGGTCGAAAGGCTCTCCGGAAAGAAGTTCGGCAACGGCGAGAATCCGCTGCTGGTATCCTGCCGTTCCGGGGCGAAATTCTCGATGCCCGGCATGATGGATACGGTTCTCAATATCGGTCTTAACGATGAGACCGCCCAGGCGATGATCCGATTGACCAACAACGAGCGCTTTGTCTGGGATTCTTATCGGAGATTGGTCCAGATGTTTGGATCAGTCGTATTAGGCATGCCGGACGAAGCCTTCGAAGATGTGATGGACGACTATAAAAAGGATATGGGCGTAATCGCCGACACCGACCTGACCGCGGAAAACCTCCGCGAGCTGACCGGCATATTTAAAAAAGTTGTCCGCCGGGTAAAGGGCTTTGACTTCCCGACCGATCCTTACGAGCAGCTCAGGCTGGCAAGCGAGGCAGTTTTCAAATCCTGGTTTGGCAAGCGGGCGGTGGATTACCGCCGCGCCACGAACATCCCGGACGACCTGGGCACGGCTGTGAATATCGTCACGATGGTCTTCGGCAACATGGGTAACGATTCCGGCACAGGTGTGGCCTTCACCCGCAACCCCTCGACCGGCGAGAAAGTTTTATACGGCGATTATCTGCTGAACGCTCAGGGGGAGGATGTTGTCGCGGGTATCCGAAACACGGAAAAGATCGAAAACCTCGGCAGGGACATTCCGCAGGCATACAGCCAGTTCCTTGAGATCACCGAGAAACTGGAAAAACATTATCGGGATATGCAAGATGTCGAGTTCACCATCGAGCGCGGGAAATTGTGGATGCTGCAGACCCGCAACGGCAAGCGCACCGCCCGTGCGGCGGTGAAAATCGCCGTAGATATGGTTCACGACGGGTTGATCT
>FWPV01005659.1_pt1 | contig 24727 bp, 13 predicted proteins | sample 2228371 | NCBI WGS metagenome assembly FWPV01 (sample SAMEA103939776, study PRJEB20133) | metagenome | reverse complement strand
GCTGAGCGACCGCTCCGGGCAGATGCTGGTGCGCGCCTTCCAGAGAGCGGGTTTCGCGCCTGAACTGATGGAAGAGAGCGGCCTCGTTCTGCGCCGCAACGACGGCAGCGGCTTCTACGACCGGTTCCGCGGACGCCTGATGTTTCCGATCCACTCGGAGTCGGGCAAGCTGATCGGCTTCGGCGGACGGGCTCTTGAAGCGGACGACCAGCCGAAGTATCTGAACTCGCCGGAAACGGCGATCTACCGCAAGAGCCAGGTTCTGTACAACCTGCACCGCGCGCGCAAGGCGATGGAGGAGGCTGGCCGCGCCATTCTTGTCGAAGGCTACATGGACGCCATCGGCCTGCACGCGGCGGGCGTGCGGAATGTAGCGGCGGTCTGCGGGACATCGCTGACGGCGATGCAGGTGCGCAGCCTGCGGCGGCATGCGCCCGAGGTGGTGCTGAATTTCGACCCGGACGCGGCGGGCGCGGCGGCGGCGGAGAGGCACATTCCCGTGCTGCTGGAAGAAGGCCTGCGGCTGCGCGTTCTCGAGCTGCGCGGCGGACAGGATCCGGATGAATTCATCCAGGCCAACGGCCCGGAAGCGTATCGCGCAGCGCTGGACAACGCCCGGAGTTACTTCCACTGGCTGGCCGATCGTGCCCGCTCGCGCTTCGACCTGCGCACGCCGGAAGGCCGCGTGGCCGCGTTCCAGTTCCTGCTGCCTGCCATCCAGCGGATGCCGGAGCGGCTGGACCGGCTGGCGGTGGCCAACGATGTGGCCGAGTATCTGCGGATGGAGCCGGGCGTGGTTCTGGATGAGTTCCGCAAAGCGGCGGCGGAGCGCCGCCGTCAGGCGAAGCCCAAAGAGCAGATCCTGCCGGATCCCAACGAAGTCCTCCTGCTGCATGCTCTCCTGAACGACCCGGAAGCCCGCGCCGAAATCGCGCCCCTGCTCGGCGAGCTCTCGGTTCTGGAGAAGTCGCCCTCGCACGGAATTTTCGAGGCCATCCGCCGCATAGCCGCCGCGGGCGAGCCGCTGACATACCACTCGCTGGAAGCCCGTCTGCGCGAGGAAGACCGCCAGCGTCTGGCCGCGCTGGTTCTGGCCGACGACACGCTGGCCGGCAGCTATTCCACCGAGCTTGCGGTTTCCTGCGTCCGCAAGCTGGCGGCATCGGAGCAGGAAGCGCGCCGCACCCTCCTGCGCCGGCAGATCCGCGACGCGGAACAGACGGGCAATCTGGCCGAGGCGCTTCGCCTGCTGGAAGAACTCGGCCGCATGGAGCGTTCCGCTCCCGCCAATCCAGGAGCAACCGGTGGTGTAGGATAAGAAGGACGAATTCGAGGGGTCGCTTGACGAGGCAGCCGTGAGCACGGAGGATCGTTTCAGCCGGTTCCAGAAGCTCATCGACCTGGGCAGGGAGAAGGGCTACGTTCTCTATGACGATGTTGCCGAGTTCGTGCCCGAAGATCTGACCTCGGGCAGACAGCTGGACGACCTTCTTGCGGACCTCGACGAAGCCGGCGTGGATCTCCTGGAAGAACCCCGCCTCGACGAGAAAAAAGTCGAGGAATCCGAAGAGCTCATCGAGCCGGATTACTCGGATATATCCGACAAAACGAACGATCCCGTCCGCATGTACCTGCGGGAAATGGGGTCCGTCAGCCTGCTGACGCGCGAGGGAGAAATCGAACTCGCACGCCGCATCGAGCACGGCCAGAAAATGTCCGCGCGCGCGCTTTCCCGCTCTCCTTTTATCATGCGGGAAGTCGTGGAAATCGCCCGGGAAGTCCGCGAAGGCAAGCGCCACCTGCGCGATGTGCTCGCCATGCCCGAGCTGATGACCGCCGATGAAGATCTCGGGACATTCCAGGCCTCTTTTGAAGAACAGATCGAAACGCTGGCCAGGGAGCTGAAGAAGGTTCACCAGCTGCGGAACAAGCTGACGGCGATGCCGCGCACGAAGCTGAAGCAGTTCCGCGCCACGCGCTGGGAGCTGGGGCGGCTCATCGTGCGCCTCTCCCGGCATATCCGCGACATGCAGCTTTCGTCGGCGGTGTACCGGCACCTGACCACGCGCCTGCGGAATGCGGTGGACGAGATCGCTCCGCTGGAGAAAGACATCGCCCGGCTCCAGCGCGCGATCGAAGAGGCGTCGGCGCAGGGCGCAGCCAGCGTCCGCGATCTCAAGCGCGAACTGCGGAACGCCAACCAGAAATTCGCGGCCATGGAGAGGTCTTTCGGCGTCTCCTGCACCGAACTCCGCCGCACGCTCGCCCTGGCCGAAAAGGGCGAAGCGGAAGCGGACGCGGCCAAGAAGCAGCTCATCGAAGCCAACCTGCGGCTCGTGGTCTCCATCGCCAAGCGGTACACGAACCGCGGCATGGCTTTTCTCGATCTGATCCAGGAAGGCAACATCGGCCTGATGAAGGCCGTGGACAAGTTCGACTACCGCCGCGGCTACAAGTTCTCGACGTACGCCACGTGGTGGGTGCGGCAGGCGATCACGCGCGCCATCGCCGATCAGGCGCGGACCATCCGCATCCCGGTGCACATGATCGAAACGATCAACAAGATCGTCCGTACCCAGCGGCTTCTGCAGCAGGAGTTGGGACGGGATCCCACGACGGAAGAGCTCGCGCGCCGTCTGGAGATGTCCGTGGCGAAAGTCCGGAAGGTGTTGCGGGTCGCTCAGGAGCCGATCTCCCTGGAGACGCCCGTGGGAGAAGAGGAAGAGTCCCACCTCGGCGATTTCATTGTCGACAAGCGCGTCGCCTCGCCTTCTGAAGCCGTGATCAACCTGAACCTGCGGGAACAGACCGCAGAGGTCCTCAAGACTCTCAGCCCGCGCGAAGAAAAGATCATCCGGATGCGTTTCGGGCTCCAGGGCGATTCAGAACACACACTGGAAGAAGTCGGACAGCATTTCGCCGTGACACGCGAACGCATCCGCCAGATCGAAGCGAAGGCGCTCAGGAAACTCCGCCATCCCAGCCGCAGCCATCGCCTGCGCGTGTTCATCGAGCGTCCCCCGCGCGACTGATCCAGAGCCGTCCAACGCAGTCGACAGCCCGGAAGGGCGCCTTCGAGACCTTCAACGGGAGGCCAGACCGGCAAGAATGCAGGGCTGTCGAAATCAGAAAGATCCGCGCATGAAGCTTCCGCTGGTGCCGCACGCCTCAGCGGGGCTTCGCCCAGAGCGTGCAGAAATACGGGAAGGGGCGCGCCAAAGAGCGGCAGCGGCGTTCAGCGCAGGCGGCGGCTACCAGTCCACGACGCTTGAATCGTCTTCGTCGTAGCTTTCAGGATTGCGCCAGTTGTGGCCGATCTTGCCGGCGAGCGCGTTTTCGTCGAGTTCAATCCCAAGGCCAGGGCCGGTGGGGAGATCGACATACCCGTTGCGGACCGTGAAAGGCTTCTTCAGATAGCCTTCCCCCAGAGTGACCTGTTCCTGAATGAGGAAATTCGGGATGGAGGCGGCGAGCTGAATGCCGGCGGCCAGCGAAATCGGGCCGAGCGGATTGTGTGGTGCGATGGCGGCGTAATAGGCCTCGGCCATGCCCGCAATGAGACGGACTTCGGTGATGCCGCCGGCGTGGCACAGATCCGGCTGCAGAATCGTGGCGGCTTTCTTCTCGAGGACCTCGCGAAACCCCCACTTCGTGAAAACCCGCTCTCCGGTGGCGATGGGGATGTGCGTGGAACGGGCGATCTCGGCCATGACGTCGTGGTTCTGCGCCTGGCAGGGCTCCTCGATGAACATGGGATGATGCGGTTCGAGAGCCCTGATCAGAACTTTGGCCAGAGCCGGGGAAATGGCGCCGTGGAAATCGACGCCAATATCGATTTCCGGGCCCGTCAGTTTCCGGAATTCCGCAAATTTTTCGGCGGCGTATTCGACCTCCGCCTGCGATTCAACGTAGCGGGGATATTTGCGGCGCCGCGCGGGGCCGGTCTTGAACGCGGTGAACCCCTGGCGGATGGCCTCGCGGACCCGGTCCGGATTGTTCACGCTGGCATGAGCATAGACGCGGACGCGCGTCCGTGTGGGACCGCCCAGCAGTTCGTAGACAGGCACGCCGAGGGCCTTGCCCTTGATATCCCAGAGAGCCATGTCGATGCCGCTGAGCGCTGAAGTGAGAATAGGCCCGCCGCGGTAGAAGGCGTGGCGGTAGATCGCCTGCCAGTGATGAACGACGGCGCGCGGGTCTTTGCCGATGAGGTAAGGCTCGATTTCCCTCACGGCGGCGGCGCAGGTTTCGGCGCGGCCTTCAAGGATGGGCTCGCCCAGGCCGGTAATCCCCGCATTCGTGTGGATCTTGAGAAAGAGCCAGCGCGGCTGGACGGGGAAGGTCTCCAGGCGGGTGATCCTGAGAGGGTCGCGCGGGCGAATGGGTGCATCCTGCAGGAAACGGTTTTCCCCTTCCCCGTTTCCCACGGCTGCGGTGGAGGCTGCGGCGCCAAGCCACGCGCGGCGCGAGAGGCAATGAATCGGCATCGGGATCTCCTTTGCGCGCCATTCTATCCCGCATCCTCCTGCTATCATGTAGGCTTGCCATGAGCCAGGGGCGTGAGAAGCCGGTACTGTGGCGCGCGAAGGCCGCTGTGGCTGCGCTTGCAGCTGTGGCGCTGTATGGAGCCCTGATCCAGTTTGGCGTGACGGAGCAGTTCGCTGCGCTCTATCCGGATCCTTATCAGGTGATGGGATTGCAGGAGCGTCTCAGCAGGGCGCTGGGCAGGGTTCCGCCGCAGGAACGGGTTGTTTTCTTTTCGGACGTGTCGTTCGAGGAAGTTGCGGGACAGGCGGCGTTTTTCGCCGTCCAGTATGCTTTCGCGCCCCGGATCGTGCTGCTCGAGAAGGCGCCGCAGGCAAGCCAGGCGCGGTTTTGGCTCGGGGTTTTCTCCAGGCAGGAGAACTTCATGCAGATCGGCGCCGACCGTGGGCTCCTGATGGAGCAGGATCTGGGCGGCTACGTCGTCCTGTACCGCAAGCTGGAGGCAAGGCCATGAACGTACTGGCCTGGCTGACGGCAGCCGGGGCGGGCTGGTTCTGGGTTCGGGCTCTGTGGCCGCGGCCGGAGGGAGGGCGGCTCTGGGCGCGGCTGACGGCAGAGCTCGCGCTCTCCTTCATCTTTGGCGTCGGAGCCTGCGCAACGGCGTTTTTCGCGCTGCTGTGGAGCGGTCTGAAGCCGGGCGCGGCGGCATGGTCCGGTGATGCGGCAGTGCTGGCCGGGGGCGTCGTTTTGTGGCTGATCCGACGGGGCCGCAAGGGCGGCGGGGAACCAGAGGAAGCGATCAGGCCTTTGCCGCTGGCGTGGATGGCAGGCCTTGCGGCGGCATTGAGCTTCGTTGCGTTTCTCGCGGCGGCGGGCGTGTATCTGCGGGCGAACCCTCAGGGCGACTGGGATGCATGGGCCATCTGGAACCTGAGAGCCAAGTTTCTCGCCAGCGAAGGCTTCTGGCGGAACGCCGTGTCGCCGGAGCTGACCGAGACGCATCCGGAGTATCCGCTCCTGTGGCCGGCGGCCGTGGCTCGCGCGTGGGCGGAAAGCGGGAGCGTCTCGCAGGCTGCGCCGCAGACAGGCGCCTGGCTGGCCGCGGCTTCGCTGGTGCTGCTGTTCGCGGGCGGCCTCGGGATGACGGGCGGCTGGCCGTGGGCCGCGGCCGGAACCGCGACGCTGCTCATGACGGTCCCCCTGTGGCGTTCGGCGGGCAGCCAGTACGCAGACGTGCCGCTCGCGATGTTTTTCCTGGGCTCGGTGATCGCCGGCGAGCTGGCGCGCCGGGCGGGATGGTCCGGCCCCATCGCGGCGCTGAGCGGCGCCCTGGCGGCTTTCGGGGCGTTCACGAAAAATGAAGGACTGGTTTTCTGCCTGTTGATGGCCGGAGCCGTTCTCTTCATGGCGCGTCAGCGCGCCGCCTGGTGGCTGGCCGGTGCGGTCCCTGCGCTCGCTCTGACGCTGCTCTTCCAGTGGCTCCTGGCGCCCTCGAAATCCCTGCTGAGCATGGCGAGTTTCCAGCAGGCGGGGCGGCTGGCGACCGTGCTGGAAGGGATGGCGGGAGCGGTCTGGAAATCGGGCGGATTTCCGGCGCACCCGCTGCTTTTCGCGGCGATTCTGCTGGCCGTCTTCCGTCCTGAAAAGCCCTGGAAGCCCGCATGGCCTGCCGCTGTTGCGGGGCTGATGCTGTGCGCCGACATCGCGGTCATGTGGGGATCGCCGAACGACGCAGCCTGGCAGGTCGGCACGGCGGCGGACCGGCTCCTGATGCACGTCATGCCCGTTCTGATTCTCTGCGCATTCTGGTGGCTGGCGAAGGCGCCAGAGCAGGCTGCCGCCGTCGAGCCGCCTGCGAAGCCGGAGCCGCGGCGCAAGCCGCGCAAAGCCTCAGGCGCCAAAGAGTGACAGGGCGCGCAGAACCACGGGATCGGCGCGGAGTTCCACTTCATCGCCCGCGGCCACGCCCTGAGCCTGGTTGAGGATTTCCTGCTTCAGCCGGCGGCGGATGATTTCACGCTCGGCAGTCCACTCGGAGAGCGTGGGCCGGATGTTGCGGCGGGACAGCCAGAGCTGGAATTCGTCGAGAATCTCGGCTGTAATTTCGAAGTCTCCGCTAACGCCTGCAGAACGGTTTTTCAGCCATTCCGTCGCGAAATTCGGGTACGATCCGGAGGCTTCGAGCACGCGGCCCAGCGGCGAATAGGCCTGCTGGTACACGATGAAGTCCGGCTGGATGCCGCCTCCGCCGCGCACCGGGCGCCCGAGGCGCGTGCGGAACTCCCGTTCAGACTCCGCGGTCGCGCGGTCCAGTTCCGTGCCTCTGAGCGGCTTTTGGATGGAACGGCCGCTGGGCGTGTAATAGAAGGCGGTCGTCAGCGCCAGGCCCGTGCCGCCGCTGAGAGGGTACACGCGCTGCACCAAACCTTTCCCGAAGGTCGGCTCGCCAATCAGCGCCCCGCGGTCGTTGTCCTGGATGGCGCCGGCGAAAATCTCCGCGGCGCTGGCCGTCTTGCCGTTGACGAGAACGGCGAGCCGGAAGCGGTATGGCGTGAACCCCTCGGGCACTTTCAGCTCTTCCACCGGCGTGTTTCGCCCGCGGACGGAAAAGATGACGGAGCCTGCTTCAAGAAACAGCGCCGCGGCGGCCACCGCGGCCTGCACGACGCCTCCTTGGTTGTTCCGGAGATCCAGCACGAGTCCCTTCAGCTGTTCCCCGCCGAGATTCTGAATGGCCTCGCGCAGGGCTTCCGGGGTTTTGACATCGAAGCTGGAGACGCGGACATATGCGACGCCTGGCTCGAGCAGGAAGCTGCGGTCGACGCTCGGCGATTCGAGTTCGGCCGGCGAGAGCGTCACCTCCACTGGCCGGGACTCGCCCTGGCGGCGGACCAGCAGGTGCGCTTCGCGCTGCCGGGTGTAGCCGAGCAGTTCGACCAGCTGATCGAGATCCAGATACGCAAGAGGGATGTTGTTGATGACGAGAATCTCGTCGCCAGGCGCGAGGCCAGCCTTCTGCGACGGCGAGCCGGGCATGGTCTGGAGGATGATGACGCGGCCCGGCAGCAGGCTGACCACGGTGCCGAAGCCTTTGGTGACGCTGCGCTCGAGTTCCTTGAGCTGCTCGAACTGTTCGGCATCAAAGAAGACTGAATGCGGGTCGAGCCGCCGCAGCATGCCCGGAATGGCGCCGCGGTAGAAAGCTGTATCGAGATCCACGGGGTCGGCGGCGTTCTCGATTGCGGCGGCAAGCGCGGCGGTGAAACGGCGGACCGCTTCCTCCAGATCTTCATTGGAAGGCGGCGGCGTCTGCGGACGCGCGGGCAGCAGTGCGAGCAGGAGCAGGGCTGCGGCGCGGCGCATCACTTTTCGAAACGCAGGGCCTGGCGCTCGCGGAACCGTTCGAGGGCGAGCTCCACGAGACGGTGGACGAGTTCCGGCATGGGCAGGCCGTCGTAAGCCCACATTTTCGGAAACATGCTGATGCTGGTGAAGCCGGGGATGGTGTTCAGCTCGTTGATGAACACCCTGCCCGTGGCCGCCTCGACGAGGAAATCGACGCGGCCCATGCCGCAGCAGTCCACGGCGCGGTAGCACTCGATGGCGAGGCGTCGCACTTCGCGGATCGTCTCGGCGGGCACCTCGGCAGGGATGACGGCGCGGGCTTTGTCGAGCACGTACTTGTCGTCGTAATCGTAAAACTCGCGCGAGGGGAAGATCTGGCAGGGCGTGGAAGCCTGGGGCTCGTGGTTGCCAAGGACGGCGCACTCAAGTTCGGGTCCGGTGATGCAGCGCTCGACGAGGATCTTCGTGTCGTATCGCGCGGCGTCGGCGAGCGCCGCTTCGAGTTCCGCTGCATCGTGCGCCTTGTGGATGCCGACGGAGGAGCCGAGATTGGCGGGCTTGACGAACACGGGGAACGGGAAGCGCCGCAGCACGGGGGCGGGGTCGAGCGAGCGCGAGTAAAGCACGAGGTGGTCGGCCACGGGCAGGCCGCGTTCCTGGCACAGCCTCTTGAACAGCACCTTGTCCATCGCGGCGGCGGAGGCGAACACGCCTGCGCCGACATAGGGCAGCGCCGCCATTTCCAGCAGCCCCTGCACGGTGCCGTCTTCGCCGAAGGTGCCGTGCAGCATGGGGAAGACGACGTCGATGTCGGGGTTCGCGCCTGGGACCGGCAGAATGGGGGCGGGATGGCAGCGGCCGTCTTTGGAGATGAAATACGGGATCGGGCGGTAACCCTTGCGGGCGAGTGCGTCGATGACGGCTTCGGCCGATCGCAGGCTGACTTCGTGTTCGCCGGACCGCCCGCCGTGAATCACGGCGACGCGCAGAGCGCTCATAGAATGCGCTTCCCCATGGCCGAGAGGGCCAGTTCGACCGCCAGCTGCGCCGTGCGGTTGGCGACGTCGAGAATCGGGTTGACCTCGACGACCTCCATCGAGCGCAGCAGCCGCGAGTCGCAGAGCATCTCCATGGCGAGATGCGCCTCGCGGTAGGAGATGCCGCCGCGGACGGGCGTGCCAACGCCGGGAGCTTCGCCGGGATCGATGCCGTCCATGTCGAGCGACAGATGAATGCCAACCGTGCCGCGGGAGGCGATGGCGATGGCGTCCGTCATGACGGCGCGCATGCCGCGCTCGTCGATATGGCGCATGGTGAAAACGGCGACGCCGGACTCGCGCACGACAGGGCGCTCTTCCAGGTCGACATCCCGGATGCCGACGAGCACGACATTGCGTGGATCAAGCACCGGAGCGACGCCGTTGAGGTGCGTGAGCTCGCGCGGACCCGCGCCGACCAGGCAGGCGAGCGGCATGCCATGAACATTTCCTGAAGGAGATGTTTCAGGCGTGTTCATGTCCGTATGAGCGTCCAGCCAGATGACGCCGATCCTGTGGCCGCGCTTCCTGTAGTGCGCGGCGACGCCGTTGACCGTGCCGACGGCCACGGAGTGATCGCCGCCGAGCACGAGAGGGAAGCGGCCCTGCCGCATGGAGCGCTCCACCCGCGACGCGAGGGCGCGGCAGGTGGCGGCGATGGGCTTCAGATAGCGTGCATTCTCCGCGCCGACACGCGACGACTCCGGCTGTTCCACTTCAATGTTGCCGAGATCCTCGACGCGGTAGCCGAGCGATTCAAGCCGCGTATCGAGTCCGGCCACGCGCATGGCGGAAGGCCCCATGTCGACGCCGCGGCGGCCGGCGCCGAGATCGAGCGGCACGCCGATGACCGAGATCGTCTGGGGCATCTTCCTCATGGCCGCGTCCTGTACAGCATGCGCGGGAAAGCGATCGTTTCGCGGATGTGGTCCAGTCCGCAGATCCACGCGACGGTGCGCTCGACGCCCATGCCGAAACCGGCGTGCGGCACGGTGCCGTAGCGGCGCAGGTCCAGGTACCACTCGAAGGCTTCCTGCGGCAGGTTGTGCTCGCGGATGCGCTCGAGCAGCAGGTTGTAGTCGTGGATGCGCTGCCCGCCGCCGACGATTTCCCCGTAGCCTTCGCTGGCGAGCACGTCGACGCCGAGCACGACCTCGGGGCGCTGCTCGTCAGGCTGGAAATAAAACGCTTTGATCTCGGTGGGGAAGCGGTCCACCATGACCGGGCGGTCGAACTCTTCCGACAGCAGGGTTTCGTCCGTGCCGCCGAAGTCGCCGCCCCACTGGATCTCCGATCCTTTGCGCTGCAGAATGGCGACGGCTTCGTCGTAGGTGATGCGGGGGAACGGGGGCTTCACCGCTTCCAGTTTGCTGATGTCGCGCTCGAGCGTTTCCAGCTCGCGGCGGCGGCGCTCGAGCACCCGCTGCACGATGAAGCAGATCAGCTCTTCCGAAACGCGCTTCACGTCTTCGAGCGTGGCGTAGGCCATCTCGGGCTCCACCATCCAGAACTCGGTCAGATGGCGGCGCGTCTTGGATTTCTCGGCGCGGAACGTGGGCCCGAAACAGTACGTCTTGCCGAAGGCCATCGCCGTGGCTTCGTTGTACAGCTGGCCGGACTGCGTGAGGTAGACTTTCTCGTCCTCGAAATAGTCGACCTCGAACAGCGTCGTCGTGCCCTCGCAGGCTGCGGGCGTGAAGATCGGCGTGTCGACCAGCGTGAAGCCGTTCGAATCAAAGTAATCGCGGATGGCGCGGATGATCTCGTGCCGCACGCGGAGGATGGCATGCGGGCGGCGGGACCGCAGGTGAAGGTGCCGGTGATCGAACAGGAACTCGATGCCGTGCTCTTTCGGCGTGATCGGATACGGCTGCTCTTCAGGGACGCGGTGGACGATCTCGGCGTCCTCGACGTCCATCTCGTAGCCGCCAGGCGCGCGGCTCTCGGCGCGGATGCGGCCCCGGACAATGAGCGACGACTCCTGCGTGAGGTCGCGCAGGTCGTTGAAACATTTCTCGCTGATGTTGGCTTTGACGGCGACGCACTGCATGATGCCCGTGCCGTCGCGCAGCAGAGGGAAGATGATCTTGCCGGAGCGCCGGAGGTTGTACAGCCAGCCGGCGATTTCTACGGTCTGGCCGTCGTATTGCGAGGCGTTCTCGATCGTGATTCTCGGAACAGAGGACATCAGCAGGACTCCAGGTTGTCAGCCACCTGACGGGCGGACTCGATCGGGTTCGGAAAATCGGGGGACTCTTTCAGTTCCAGCAGAAGGGGGAACTGATCGCCGCGCTCGCGGAGCAGCGGCATGATGCGCGGCCAGTCGATGGTGCCGCCGGAAGCAAGCGTCGGGAACAGGTGGATGTCGCGCTCGCCGTCATTGTCATGAATGTGGGTGGAGCGGATGCGGTCTTTCAGCAGGTGGAAGGCGTTTTCGACCCCCTCCATAATGTGGGCGTGGCCGGTGTCGAGGCAGAAATTGAGATTGAGATGCGTCATCTCGTTGAAGTGGAGCAGCCGCTCGGCGGAAGAGAGCCGGTTGGGAATGTTCTCGAGCAGCACCTCGACGCCGCGGTGTTTCGCAAACAGGCAGATGTCTTCGAGAGCGGTGAACGCAGCCTCGATCTTCTTCTCGTCGTATTCTTCCTCGGACACGCCAAGGTGCTGGACAAGATAGCGGAAAGGAAACTTCTCGGCGACGTCGAGCGCGCGCTTGATCTCGTCGACCGCGGCGAGTCGCTTCGGCTTGGAGAGCTCCGTGATGGAGACGACCGCTCCAGGGCCGGAACGCCCCCAGCAGTCGTCGCTGTACATGGGCGAGTGGAGGGAGTGGCAGCGGAGTTCGGAATCGCGGAACCAGTATCCGAGTTCAGCCACCTGCGAGCGGTTGCGGTAGTCGAAGTGCTGCCGGGCGCAGAAGATCTCCACCAGCGGGAAACCGGCGTCGTTGATGCGCTCGAGCCAGACGGTGGTGAGCCGGTGATTGACGATCAGATGAGTGGAAAGAGCGCGCTGCATAGAATTCAGAATCCCGAAGCCTTGCCCGCGCTGCGTCCGTTCTGCGCAGCGGCGAGCCAGCGGATGCGTTCCGTGACGTTGGCCCCCTTCGTAGTGGCGTCCTCGACGGAGCGCACGCGCGGCTCCTCGACCATGATCGCCTCCACCGAGCCGACGGCGAAGATGGCGGACAGATCGTGGCCGCGCTGGCGCAGCAGGTCGAGCGTGTCCGGCGAGAGGCCCTGTTCATGATAGAGGCGGTCCGGCATCCACTGGTGATGGATGCGCGGCTGATCGACAGCCCTCTGGATGTCCATGCCGAAGTCGAGGACGTTCAGCAGCACCTGAAGCACGCCGGAAATGATGCGCGGTCCGCCGGGCGCTCCGAGCGCCATGACGAGCCGGCCGTCCTTTTCCACGATGGTCGGGGTCATGGCCGACAGCGGACGCTTGCGCGGGGCGATCGCATTGGCCTCGCCCTGGATGAGGCCGAACATGTTGGGCTTGCCGGGCTGGACGGCGAAGTCGTCCATCTCGTTGTTCAGCAGGAAGCCGAGCCGCGGCACGGTGACGGCGTTGCCGTAGGAGTTGTTGATCGTATACGTGAGCGCGACGGCGTTGCCCTGTGCGTCGATGACGTTGAAGTGCGTCGTGTCTTCCGATTCGCGCGCAGGCCGGCCTGCGCCGAGTTCAGAGCTGGGCGTGGCGCGGTCCGCCCGGATGGAGGCGCGCCGGGAGGCGATGTAGGACGGCTCCAGCAGCCCGCGCACGGGAACCCGCGCGAAATCGGAATCGCCCAGAAACTCCGCGCGGTCGGCGAAGTAGCGCCGCATGACCTCGGCGATCCAGTGCAGCGAGGCTGCCGAGCCTGCGCCGTGCTTTTCGTGTCCGGTTCCCTCGAGCATGGCGAGCATCTGCAGAATGCCGACGCCGCCCGAGCTCGGCAGCGGCGCGGTGATGATCGTGTGGCCGCGGTAGGCGCCCCTGAGCGGTTCGCGCTCCACGGCCTGATAGCCGCGCAGGTCCTCGAGCGTGATCAGCCCGCCGTGCTTTTTCATTTCTTCGGCCAGGATGCGGGCGGTTTCTCCCTCGTAGAAATCGCGTGCGCCGTGGCGGGCGATGCGCTCAAGCGTGCGGGCAAGCTCCGGTTGGCGGAGAACTTCGCCGGGCTCGTAGCAGGCCCCGTCTTTGAGAAAGATGCGGCGGGACTCCTCGAAGCGGCTGAGCCGCGCGCGTGCGCCGCAGATGGAGCGGGCTTCGGCGTAAGACAGGGTGACGCCCCCGGCGGCGAGCCGGATGGCGGGTTGCAGAAGCTCCGCCCAGGGTCTGCTGCCGAACTTGCGGTGCGCCAGTTCGAGACCGCGGACAGTGCCGGGGACAGCGGCTGCCCGCCAGCCGATGAGCGAATCTTCCGTCAGCTTGCCGTCCGCGCCGACGTACATGTCGCGGGAAGCGGCGAGCGGCGCCATTTCGCGGAAGTCGATGAAAGCGGAGCGTCCGTCTGCGAAACGAACCAGAAGGAATCCGCCTCCGCCGAGATTGCCGGCAGAAGGATGCGTGACCGCGAGCGCAAAGGCCACGGCGACAGCAGCATCGATGGCGTTGCCGCCCTTCCGGAGAACCTCCGCCCCGACGTCGGCGGCCAGCGGCTCCTGAGCCACGACCATGGCGTGGCGAGCGCGGATGGGCTCCCGGGCTTGCGACGCAGGGGTGACGGAGAGCGCCAGAACAGCGAAAATCAGGGACTTTCGCATGAATACTGATTGTACTATGCGGCAGGATCGCAGCCCGGCGGAGAGAGGCCGGCCGCGGGGGCGTGGAACGGCGCCCGAGCCACGGCGGACTGGCCTTGCCGCAAATGCCTCCGGGAAATAGGGAGATCGAATTCACAGGAATCGCGGGAAAACGCTGTTGAATTTCATGGAAATGCAACCGGCGGTTGTTGCAAACCGCAACGGCGGGAATCTGGCAGTCATATTGCATCCGGGAATCGGCCCGGCGGCGGCCTTGCAGTACGGAGTTTCTCCGAGAAAAACCTCTCGTGATCCTCTGGCGAAGAGCCGGAAAAGCCGCTGAAGGGGCGAGAACGGAGCACAGATGTTTTTTCCGCTCCTGGTCGGGGATCCATGCCATGCGGGCTTCTGAAAGAGGTTCCGATGGACGGAATGATCCGCGCAGTGCGGGAAAGGAGAAGACCGGGCTCATGAGCACGCGATTCTTACTCAAAGCGGGACTGAAAAATTTACCGGCGGTGATGCTGCTCCTGGCAGGAATTACCGGGCTGCGGGCGGCGGACTGGCCGCAATTGCAGAGAGACGCTGCCCGGAGCGGTTTTCAGGCGGGCGAAACGCTGGCAACAAATCGTCACACAAACTCCAACCCGGCAGGTTACGGGTCTCCTGCGTGGAGCTGGAATGCGCCCGAACCCCTGTCCGGGCAGCCGGTCGTGGCGCAAGGCGTGGTGGCGATTGGCACCACAAAAGGGAGGGTGTTCGCTCTGGACGAGCGCACCGGCGCGATCCGCTGGACCGTCGACGCCGGATCGCCGGTGTTTGCCACGCTGGCCATTGCCGATGGCAAGGTGATCGTGCCGACGCAGCGGGGAGAGCTGCTGGCGCTCTCTCTCAGCGACGGCAGCCGGGTATGGACTTACCGGGGAGCGCAGAAGGGCTACGCGGCGTCCCCCGCGGTGGAAGGCAACCGGATTTATCTGGGCTCGAAGGATGGCCGGTTCCATTGCGTGGATCTCGCGACGGGGCAAGCGGCGTGGGTTTTCGAGGTCGGCGGGCCAAATGATGCCGGGGCGGAGCGCGCACCCATTCTGGCCTCGGCGGCCGTACTCGACGGGCGCGTGTTTTTCGGCGCCGAGAATCTCTACGCATACGCTCTCAATGCCTCCACGGGGGCGCACCTGTGGCGGCGCCGGCTGGAGGGGCAGTCTTTCAGCTGGCTCTGGCCGGTGGCGAGCCGGCAGGCAGGCGGGGTGGTGATCTTCCGCACAACGCCGGTGTACTCGCACGGGGACATGCTGATCGGCGACGAGTATTTCCTGCAGCAGACGACCGGGGTGAACGACGCGACGCAGAACGACGGCACGCCGCAGCAGTGGCTGGCGGAGCAGCGGGCGATCAGCCAGAGGATCCGCAACAATCCGCACCGCCGGTCGTTCTGGGTGCTGCGCTCGAGCGACGGGCAGGACCGCTACAGCGAGCCTGAACCCGTGTTGTGGACCAGCGGCAGCGGCGACGCGGGCGCGCCGCCGGTGGTGGACGACGCGGGTGGCAGGGCGTGGATGACGGCGCGCACCGTATGGGCGCGGTTCGACGGCGTGGGCGTGCGGCCGTTCGGAGACCTGAACCCGATCAACCTGAATTTCGATCCGGCTGTCTATACCGATGGCGCGAACATTGAAGCGAGGCTGTTCCTGCAATATTTCCGCTGCGCCAGCCCCTATTTCGGCTGCAAGGAAGCCTGGGAGGATTTCCACAAAATCAGCGATGAATTCGAAATCCTGACGGCAGCCTCCAACGCCATCGTCTCCTCGAACTGGGTTTCGGTTGGAGGCGTCGACCTGTCGACGAACCGCACGTTCAACATCCGTTTTTACAGCACTGATGATACGGGCGCGGCCGGCCTGTACGGCACGCACGTGGGTGCGGTGATCGCCAACGCGCGCGTCGTGCTGCGCGACACCGCGGGGATCAAGTCATACGCAGTGCCGAGGTGACGGGGAGGCCGGTCATGCGAGCGACAGCACTCATTCTCTTACTGGCGGCCGCCGGTGCAAACGTGGCGGCGATCGATGCGGCCGCAGCGCGGCGGTATGCGGCCGAGCGGCTGGAAGTGCGCAACATCAGCGCCGGGGCGGACCGGCTGCGGGCGGAGCTGGACGCGGAAATCACGCGCTATCTCGATTTTGTGGACCGCAATGGACGTCCAGGTCCGGCGTACTTCGAAATCGGCATCACGGGAAGCTGGATGCTCTACGGCAACCCCGGCGAGACGGCCTACGTCATGTCGCTGGCGCTGCCGTACCTGCCGGCGGCGACGCAGATGCGCGTCCGCGCCTTCCTGTCTTCCCTGGTGCGGGCCGCGGATCCGACGGAAGTCGCCTTCGAGCACTGCGGCGGCTGGGGCTCGTGCGAACTGCGTCCGCCGCGGCGCGAATTTCACCTGCTGCCGATGTCTCCGAACCCGGATCCGATCCGGCCCAACATCTGGCCGCCGGTGCAGGTGCCGCCGGAGACGATCTACATGCTGTGGCAGTACGCCGAGGCCACGGGCGACTGGGACTTCATCTCCACCACGCGGCCGCCCTCCGGGGCGCGCTGGACGCGGCTGCGGAACCTGTTCCAGGCGATCCCGAACCAGCCTGTCCGTTACGGCGAGGTCGCCGGAGCGATCGGCTGGGTGCGGATGCTGGAAAAGTTCGGGCTGACCAGTGATTCGACGTACCAGGCGGCGCTCGATAAGATCCGCGCCGGGCTGACGGCGGGAACGGATTTCAGCGCCTTCATGGACGGAGCGTTCCAGCGGTATATCGGAGACCGGCAGCATGACTGGGCCTTCCTGCCTTTCCATTTCCATCGCGACAGCAACGCCGTCGGCGTATTTTTCGCTCCTGAGATCGGCCGGTTTCTGGCCGAAAACAGCCTGGCCGACGTGCGGCGCCGCGTGACGGAAAATCCGCAGGAAGGACAGCCCGGACAGCCTCGCGCGATCGAGCGCCACTGGCCCTACTGGTTCCTCTACCGAGGCGAATACCCGCCCATCGATCTGTGGACGGGCCACTATGGCGAGAACCACATGGTGACGCCGGACACGCCCTGGGCGCTGTTCATGGTGCACGCATATGTCTACAACGAGCCGGGCGCCGTGCTCGAGCAGTATGTCGATGTTCCGTACGTGATCGGAGATCTCTGCCACTGGCAGCGGATTGTTGGCGCCATTGAAGGCTTTGGTGAAAAGCGGTGGGTGCCGCTGGGCGGCGGTGCGCCTCCGCCCAACCAGCCGCCCGTTGTTTCGTTGACGGCGCCGGCCAACGGAGCGGCGTTCTTCGCTCCGGCAACTCTCGATCTCGCCGCGACGGCGTCGGATCCCGATGGAACCGTGACGCGGGTGGAGTTCCTCGTGAACGGCAACCTCGCGGGAACTGCCACGGCGGCGCCCTACACGGTGCGCGTGACTCTGAGCGCCGTGGGAACGTACACGATTGCAGCCCGGGCTTTCGACAATGCGGGAGCATCGGCGACATCCGCAGCGGTGACCATCCAGGTCACGACCCAGACGCCGCCGCCTGACACGACGCCGCCTTCGACGCCGCAGGGGCTGCAGGCTGCGGCGCTCAGTTCCACCTCCGTGCGGCTCGTCTGGCAGGCTTCGACGGACAACGTCGGAGTGACAGGCTATGAGATCGAGCGCAACGGCGCGGTCCTGCCGCAAGCGGTGACGGCGGCAGAGTTCACCGACAGCGGGCTGACTGCGTCGACGGCGTACACCTACCGCGTGCGGGCGCGCGACGCGGCGGGCAACCGCTCGGGATGGAGCACGGCTGCGACGGTGACGACGCCGAGCTCGGGCGGAGGAGGCGGAACACCGCCCCCGCCGCAGGTGACGAACCTGCTGACGAACGGCGGCTTCGAGACGGGCAACCTGCAGGGGTGGAGCCTCGATTGGGGCCTGGCTGTGTCGAATGCGGCGGCGCACACCGGCAATTACGGCGTCAGGATGAACGGCGACGGGCGCATCACGCAGATCTTCCGCACGGTCCGGGGACGGCGTTATTACGTGATGGCGCGCGTGCGGATCGACCGCGAGATCACAAAGCCAAGCTGGGGCGGCGTGCGCGTACAGATCACGAATTCCAGCAACTGGACGGAGCTGGCCCAGCGGACGCTGACGCCACAGGACTCGCCCATCGGGCGCTGGACGCGCATCGATCTGAGCTTTGTGGCGGCGTCCACCCAGACGCGGATCGCGTTTGACAACTTCAGCGGCGGCGGCAGGTACGAGGCCAGCGGCGACGAGTTCTACGTCAGCGAGACGCAGATCCCGCCCGACGGCTCAACGCCAGTGAATCAGCCGCCGGTGGTGACGCTGACAGCGCCGGCCAACGGGGCAACGTTCACGGCGCCAGCTTCGTTCGACATGACGGCTACAGCATCGGATCCCGACGGCTCGGTGGCGCGCGTGGAGTTTCTGGTGAACGGATCGGTTGCGGGAGTCGTCACGGCGGCGCCCTACCGCTACCGCGCGACGCTGCCCACGGTGGGGACCTACACGTTGGCTGCCCGCGCGGTGGACAACCAGGGCGCGCAGACGACGTCTGCAGCAGTGACGGTGACGGTGCAGACGGCCGCCGACACCACGCCGCCAAGCGTGCCGCAGTCCTTGACGGCCATGGCGCAAAGCCCCACGAGCATCCGCCTGCAGTGGCAGGCATCGACAGACAACATTCAGGTGGCCGGCTATGAGATCGAGCGCAACGGAACGCTGATCGCGCAGCCTCTGATCACGGCCACGGAGTTTACTGACTCGAACCTGGCTCCGTCCACGGCCTATACATACAGGGTGCGGGCCGTTGACGCTGCGGGGAACCGCTCGGGCTGGTCCGCGCCCGCAATGGCGGCGACGCCGGCTTCGGGCGGCGGCGGCGCGGTGAACAACATCCTCGTGAACGGCGGGCTGGAAACGGGTGATTTCAGCGGCTGGTACCACGACTGGGGCTTCACGGTCAGTCCGGAAGCAGCGCACACTGGCCGGTTCGGGCTGAAGATGAGCGGCGATGGCAGCATCACCCAGACATTCCGCACGACGCCCGGGCGCCGCTACTACGCAATGGCCCGCGTGCGGATCGACCGCGAAATCCAGCCGCCGGGCTGGGGCGGCCTGCGCGTGAACATCACGGCCTGGGATTGGACGGAACTGGCGGCCGGATTTGTCACCGCGCAGGACACGCCCGTGGGACAGTGGAAGCGGCTCGACATGACCTTCACCGCCACCACGCAGGAGACGCGGATCAACTTCAGCAACTTCAGCGGCGGCGGGCGTTATGAGGCCAGCGGCGACGAGTTCATCGTCAGCGAATCGCCGATTCCGCCCGATAACACGCCGCCGCCAAACCAGCCGCCCGTGGTGGCGCTCACTGCGCCAGCCAATGGCGCGACGTTCACGGCGCCGGCAACGGTCAACGTGGCCGCCACTGCGTCAGACCCTGATGGAAGCGTCGTTCGCGTGGAGTTCCTGGTGAACGGGGCCGTGGCTGCGACGGACACTTCAGCCCCTTATTCCGCCAGCCTGACGCTGAGCAACACCGGAACCTACACGCTGGCGGCGCGCGCCGTCGATGACATAGGAGCGCAAACAACATCGGCCGCCGTGACGATCACGGTGAACGCGCCTTCCGGCGGCGGAGGCGGCGGTGGAGGAGGCGGCGGCGGCACGCCTTCCAGCAATCTGCTGGCGAACCCCGGCTTCGAAACCGGCACTCTGAGCGGCTGGTCCGGCTCGGCTCAGGTCACGAATGAAGACCGCTACTCCGGGCAGTGGTCTGCGCGCATCACCACCGACTCCATCACGCAGGTGGTGACGACCACGCCAGGCGAGACGTACAAACTGACCGGCTGGGCGCGGGTGGCTTCGGAGACGGGCAGCGACTGGGGCGGATTCCGCTTTGAAGTCCTCAGCTGGGACTGGAAGACGCTGGCGCATTCAGGCTACATCTCGCGCCAGAGCGCGGGCGACGGCTGGGTGAAATATGCGCTGACCTTCCAGGCGTCCACGACGCAGACGCGGATTGCGGTCGGCTTCTTCGGCGGTCCTTCCCTGCGCATGACGGTGTTTGTGGACGATCTGGCCGTTGTGCGCAAGACTGGAACCGGCCTGCCGCCTGATTTGACCGCAGTGATCGAGGTGCGCGAAGGCGTGGGAGGGGAGCGCCTGCTCGACTACCGCGTGACCGGCGACGATCCCGATGGAGCCGTGGTGCGCTACAACTGGGACTTCGGCGACGGAGCGCGCTCGCAGTGGCCTGCCGGAACCCGCCGCGTGAGCGTGCCCGGCAGCTACACGGCGGTGCTGCGTGCGTCGGACGACGACGGCAACGTGGTGACGCGCACGGTGGCGTGGAGCGCGCCTGTTCCTGCAGGCGCTCCGCGAATTGCGATCACAGAACCCGCCGACGGCGCTGTAGTGAGCAGCGCTTCGTTGACGGTGCGCGGCACGGCGGAGGGCGCATTGTCCGAGATCCTGGTGACGACGGACCGGGACGCGATGGCTACGGCCAGCCTGTCGAACACCTGGAGCACGGCGCTGTCGCTGAAGCCCGGCTGGAACCGGATTCTGGCGCAGGTGCGCGACTCGCAGGGCCGCGTGGCTGCGGCGGAGCGGCGTGTTCGCTACGTTCCGTCAGGCTCGCTCGCTGTGACCGATATCCGCGAAACGGGCACGGCGGAGCGTTGGGAGCCTTACGTCATCCGCTTCCGGCTGGCCAACAGCGCGGCGACGCATCCGCATCTTCCTTACGACCCCAACCCGCCGCGCGGGCTCGAGTGGGTGGACGGCGTGAGCGTCGACGTGCTGTTCACGCGCGACAACTGGGCCACCGTGCTGCGGCGTCCGGCGTTTCTCGAACAGCGCTACCAGCGGGCGCTGAAGTCGAACGAAGAATGGATGTACCCGGAGGGCGAACCCGAGTGGACCGTGCGGTTCGCACCGCCGCAGGAGGGAACGTGGCGCTACCGGATTGAAGTGCGCGAGGCCCGCGGCACGGCGCAGTCGGCCGAGAGAACCTTCACGGCAGGCGCGCCTTCCAGTCCGGCCAACCGCGGACCCGTGCGTGTCTCCCAGACCGACTGGCGCTACTTCGAGCACGCCGACGGCTCGCCGTTCCTTGGCGGCGGCAGCGGCATTGGCGCCGGTCCGCGGCAGTTCTCCTACGAGATGATCAACAACCTGAATCAGGTCGGCTCGGGCAACCAGACGATGTTCCGCTGGTGGATCAGCGGGCAGATCTGGGGCTCGGCGTGGGGGCCGTGGACCTCGCGCACGCTGTCCTACGAAGGAACGGTCCCGGCCACGGGACTGTCGCTGGAGAGCGCTTACGCGCACGGTCTGGCGGCGTTGCGGCTCGACGAGAGGAACCCGCTGATGTTCTACGGCTTCTCGAGTTCCGTCGTGCCGCTGGTTCCCGGCCGGCGCTACCGCGTGTTCGTGCGGCCGGCGAAATAGGTCGCAAGCTGATGGTCCCCTCGAATGGGATAGGCATTCGGGGCCAGCGCTTTTGACCTGCCTTGTGCTCCGTGTTACACTGGAACCATCACTTCTTGCTCGCTGATTCGACGCGCATACCTGCTGTGGACCGCGGGCCAGCCCTGCGGTGTCTGCGTCAAGTTCACCGGATGGCCGGAGATCGGGCAGACGGGATCGCTGCCCGTGCTGGTGCGGCACGTCGCCGGCGACACGCCGTGGCATGTGGCTTACGGTGACTTCACGGCCACGTCCGACGTGGCTTCCTTCCTGTCGCTGATTCTGGAGAACACGACGGGAGGCACCGCGTTCGTCGACGAAGTGGCGCTCTACGAACTGCAGAGCAGCGGCGCGCTGGGGCCGCAGCTGCTGCAGTCGCCGAAGTTCAACTCGCATACCACGTTCGATCCGCGCCGCAGCGCCGGAGTCGACGCGATCCTCGACGTGGCCCGGCAGCTCGGCATCACGCTCCGGCTCGTGATCAGCGAGAAGCAGGAGTATCTGCTGAACCACCTCGGCCCCGAAGGTCTGGCCGACCGCAATCCGGGCAACTTCAACAACGGACCTGGCACGCCGGGCGGCTGGCTGCACGAGGCCTACTGGCGCTACCTGTTCGCGCGCTTCGGCGCTCACCGTTCCGTGCACAGCTGGGAGCTGGTCAATGAAGAGGCGCCCGGACCGGGCGCGCACTTCCGGCTGACGGCGCGGCTGGCCACGCTGGCCGGCGCCGATGGCAACCCGCATCCGGCGACGACGTCCACCTGGGCGACGTTCGCCGAAGAAGCATGGAAACATCCCGACAGCGCGCCGATCTCGAACGTCGACTTCCATGTGTACGTGCGCGCCGGCTGGATCGAGCCGCGCGACGAACTGGCCAACGATTCGGCCCGCTTCTTCGCCGAATACGACCGCGCCTCGCTCCAGATGAACTGGGGCAAGCCGGCCACGTGGGGTGAGCAGGGCATCAACGGCCCGCGCACGACCGACGAGGAAGACACGGGCCTCCAGCAGGACCGCAACGGCGTCTGGCTGCACAAGATGATCTGGGCCCGCTGCGGCCCGGGCGGCGTGTATCCGCTTTACTGGTACACCGACAACATCTTCAACTACCGCCTCCACGGCCTGTACGGCAACTGGAACCGCTTCATGAGCGGCATCCCGCTCAACAACGGCCGCTACCGCGACGCCGAGGCGCGCGCCTCGCATGCTGACCTGCGTGTGCTGGGACAGAAAGACACGGCAGGCGGCCGCGCGCACCTCTGGATCGACAACCGCCGCCACACGTGGCGCGCGGTGGTTGATGGCGCCGCCGTGCCTGCGGTGAGCGGCACGGTGACCGTGGCCATGGGCGCGGCCAACGCCTCTTACACCGCGACTTGGTACAACACGTCGACCGGGCAGCCCGTGCGGACCGAAACCGTGCAGGCCAATGCCTCCGGCGACGTGACGCTGACCGTGAATGGACTGGCCACAGACACCGCCGTGCGGCTCGAACGGCGGTAGGAGCACTGCTGCTCAAGGCCTCAAAGCCAGACGGAGAAAGCGGCCCGCGGAGCCGCGCATGCCGGCTGCCGCGGGCCGCCATATTTCCGCGGCCGTAGGTTTGCCTTCGCCTCTGAAGCCGCATCCGCGCTGCAGAGATCAGCGCCGGCGGCCGAACGAGAATTCTTCGCGGAGCACGCGGCCCTGGGCATCGATCAGGAAGGTGACGACAAAAGCGTTGCCTTCCGGAGGCCCGAAGCGGAGATCGGTGATGCGGACCACCACCGCGCCTTCGGGATCCGGCGCGGGCATGACCGACCACGACGGCGCCTGGGAAAAGTGCAGGAACACGCGCCCTGTCTCCGTGCCTGCCACAATCGGGCGGAACCGTTCGATGTCCGGCTTGTAGAACACCGTGCCCGCATCGGGATCGAACGGGCGGCCGGGTTCGACAGGAACCAGCCGCCACGCGGAGCGTGTTTCGACCACCCCCGTCCACTTCCACGGATTCGCAGGGGAGGGCGTGGCGAGCACGCGGCGGGGCGGCTCGCCCGCGTAGACGCGGGAATTCAGCTGTTGCACAGCCTGCTCGTGGAGCAGCGCGCGCAGGCCAACGACGGAGGCGAAGCCGGCGAGCCCCAGCCACGCCATGCCTCGCCCTGGCGCGCGGCGGAAACCGATCTCGGAATACACGAGCCGCGCGAGCATCGGCCCGAGCGTGCAGACAAGCAGAATCGCCCAGACCCAGACGTCGACGATGAACAGCAGATCAAGGTGATACCAGCGCTCGGTGAACGGGGTTCCGAGGCGGATTCCGTAAACGTTGAGCAGGTCGAGCAGCGGATGGGTGAACGCGGCGACGAGGGAAATGAGATACGCGCGGAGCCACAGCGCACGGGACACCGGTCCGCGCCGCCGCGCGAGCAGCCACCACAGCGGGAGCGGCGCGGCGGCCACCAGCGGCAGCCAGACAAGCGAGTGCGTGAAGCCCCGGTGGTGATGAAGATAGCAGAACCAGCTCCGCACGCCCGTGATGATGTCGATGTCCGCGAAGTTGGCCGCGCCCACGGCCAGCGCCGTTCCATACGGCACCCCGCGCGCCAGTCCCGTGCGGGCCAGCAGAACGCCGGTCAGCGAGTGCGTGAGGTTATCCATCGAGCTCCACGGCGTAGACCTGCGGATGGCCGCTGCGGTCGCTGGTGAAAATCACGTGACGCTCCGAAGGCGAGAAAGACGGATGCGGGTGCGTGTACTGCGGACCGTACACCGTATCAGCGGCGTTCTCCATCCAGCTCAGATTGCCCCCCAGCGCGGCGCGCGCGGCGGCGAAGTCTTCCGGCAGCGCATAGCAGGACCTGGTCCACTGAGAGCCTCTGTTCGAGCTCTGCGAGAGCGCGGCGAGGCGCTGCGCGCCGGTGGCGGCGTCGATCAGGAACAGGCCGCGGTCAGGATGGTTCGTGTCGCACAAAATGAGCGTGCCGGCGCGGTTGGGAGCGATGTGCCACGCGTTGCATTCGCAGATGAGCCGCCGCTCCCTCGTCGTCCAGTCCATGCGCCAGAGCGCGCGCGGCCACTCGACATAGACGAGGTCGCCGGTGCGCCCGAGGAAAGTCTCGTGGACGACGAACTCGTCATTGGAGTGCTCGTAAAGGCACTCGAGACCCGTGCCGTCCCGCCGGATGCGGTGCATCCGCGGGGCAGGGTCCGCCGCGAACTCGATCCACTCCAGCTCGAGCGGGTGGAACTGCGGATGGATCACGGTGCGTGGAAAGCGGTGGAAAGTCCAGTCCCGCCCGTCCGTGCGGCCTGCGACGAGTCCTGATTCACCGCCGATCCTTGCCGCGGCGGTCAGCCACTCTCCGTCCGCCGACAGCGACACTTCTCCGAACTGCGCGTGATCGCGGCGCGCGACGAGCCGCTCTTCCAGCGTGTCCCTGCGGATCTCCCAGATCGAGCCGCCGCGCACGAAGTAAACGGATTCGCCGCCCGGATGGATGGCGGGCGAAAACGGATGGATTGGCGCAGCGTCCGTCCACTGCCGGATCTCGCCCTCCGGGAAGGGCTCGACGGAAAAGAGCTGCCACGCGCCGGTGCGGTTGCTCGCAAAAATCAGCGACTGCCCGTCCGGGGTCAGC
>FWPV01005655.1_pt1 | contig 24732 bp, 23 predicted proteins | sample 2228371 | NCBI WGS metagenome assembly FWPV01 (sample SAMEA103939776, study PRJEB20133) | metagenome | reverse complement strand
CCGTCTACGAGGCCATCCAGGCACCGCAGCTGCTGCAATTCCACTACCAGCCCATCCACCGCCTGCCCAGCCTGCAGCCGGAATGTGCCGAGGCCCTCTGCCGCATCCGGCATGAAGACCGCATCATCGGCCCGGCGGCCATCTTCACCATCGTGCAAAACCGCCGCCTGGACGTGGAGTTCGACCTGGCGGTCATCCGCGCCATCCGCCGCGACCTGGAAGCGCAGCGGCCCGAGCTGCGCCACGGGGTGTCCATCAACCTCTCGGGACCAGGCGTCGTGAACGCAGAGGTGATCCAGTCGCTGATGGCCCTCAAGTGCGACTTCCCGCAGCGCAAGATCGTGGCGGAGATCACGGAGACCGCCCTCATCACCCAGATGGAGATCGCCACGGCCCACATCCTGGAACTGCGCCGGGCCGGCTGTCTGGTGGCCCTGGACGACTTCGGTAGCGGCTACTCCTCCCTGCGCTATCTCGCCTCCATGCCGGTGGACATGGTCAAGTTCGACATGAGCCTCATACGCCTGCTCGCCCAGGAGGACCCACGTCAGCGCCTCCTGGTGCAGGACATCGCCCAGATGGTGGCCAGCGCCGGCTACGACCTGGTGGCCGAGGGCATCGAGACCGAGGCACTGCTGACAAGGGTGATCGAGGCCGGCTTCTCCCACGCCCAGGGGTTTTATTTCGACCGCATTGGGAGTGGGGCGGTGGAGAATGGGAAGGCAGACGTGATGGCCGGCGAAGACCTCACGCCGCCTCGGCGAGCCGCATCGCCCCCTCCACATCCACCGCGACACAGCGGGACACGCCGGGCTCCGGCATGGTCACGCCCACCAGATGCTCGGCCATCTCCATGGTCAGGCGGTTGTGGGTGATGAACAGGAACTGGGTGTGCCGGGACATCTTGCGCACTAGGTTGCAGTAGCGCTCGGTGTTGGCGTCGTCCAGCGGTGCGTCCACCTCATCCAGCATGCAAAAGGGGGCGGGATTCAGGCGGAAGAAGGCGAAGATCAGGGCGAGCGCCGTCAGGGCCTTCTCGCCGCCGGACAGCAGGTGGATGGAGCTGTTCTTCTTTCCCGGCGGCTGGGCCACGACCGTGAGCCCCGCGTCCAGGATCTCCTCGCCGGTGAGGATCAGCTCGGCGCGACCGCCGCCGAAAAGTTCGGCGAACAGGGCTTGGAATTCGGCGCCAACCTTTTCATAGGTGTCCTTGAGCCGGCTGCGGGACTCGGCATCGATGCGCCGGATGGCCTCCTCCAGGGTGGCGGCGGCGGTGATGAGATCCTCGGCCTGGGCGTCCAGATAGGCCTTGCGCGCCTCGGCGGCCTGGAGCTCCTCAAGAGCGGCCATGTTCACTGGGCCCAGCGCCTGGATCTGGGACTCCAGCCGCGCCACCTCGGCCTTGAGCCAGCCCTCGGCGCGCCCCTCCAGTCCGCACTCTCGGGCCTGCCCGGCAAGCGCCTCCGCGTCCACTCCCTCCAGCTCCTCGGCGTAGCGCGCCTCCAGGAGGCGGGCCTCCTGCAGCTTGAGTTCCGTCTGCTGTAGCCTCTCCTTGAGGGGCTCCAGGGTCTGTTCCGCGAGCACGCGCTCCCGCTCCAGCTCCATGAGGCGCTGATTGCAGGCCTCTAGGGCCGCGCGTGCCTCGGTAAGCGCAGCCTCGGCGCTGCGGCGCCGGTCGAGGGCCTCATCCAGGGCCGCCTGCAAGGGGGACTGCCGGTCTTCCTCCAGGGTGGACTGCAGACGGTCCAGCTCCAGGGCCAATTCCAGCAGGGCCGCCTCGTCCCGCTGCCGGCGGTCCATGAGGTCGCGCTCGCGTTGGCGGAGGGTGCGGACCTGGAAGGCCGCCTCCTGGGCCTCCCGCTCCGCCTGCCGGTGAGCCTCCCGCAGCGTCTTCAGGCGCTGTTCGGCCGCCTGGCGCCGGCTGCGGGCCGACTCCAGCTGCCGACGCAGCTCCTCGTGCTTTAGGCGTGCCGCCTGCTCCCGTTCGGCGGCGGCGTTGTAGGCCTCGGCCTCCTGGTCGAGCTGGGCGTAGAGATCGGCGAGTTCCCCCTCGATCTGCCCCCGCCGCTCCCGCAGCCGCCGGGCGGCCTCCTGGACGCGCACCAGCTCCAGTTTCAGCCCATGCGCCGCCGCCTGGGCCTGGGTGAGCTGGGTCTGCAGGGTCTCGGCCTGGCGCCGCCTGTCGGCGAGATCCGCCTCGGCCTGCTGCACCTCGGCCTCCACCTCGGCCAGGCGCTCCCGGGCCATCTCCAGCCCCGCCTCCAGGCCGGCGATCTCCCGCACCCGCTCCAGCAGCCCATGATGCCCCTTTTCCGGGGCGTTGAAGACCAGGCTCGCCCGCCCCACCCGATGCCCCTCCCGCGTGGCGATGAAGCCCCCTGGCGGCAGCTCGGCGCGCCGCTCGAGGGCGGTGGCCAGATCCTCTGCGGCAAAGGCCAGGGCCAGGCGATCTTCGAGAAAACGCGCCACCACCGGGTCGTCGGTGTGGATGAGATCGGCCAGGGGCTGCAGCGCGGCATCCGAGGCCTGCAGGCGCAAGGCCGAGGGGCTGCCTTCCGGCGGCGGCAGGGCCAGCTCGAGGCGCGCCTGCGGCGGCTCATTCAGCCACTGGGGCTGGAGCGCCGTGGTCAGGGCGGCCAGCGCCTCGCCCAGGGCGGCCTCCACGGCGGTCTCCCAACCCGGCTCCACCCGGATGCGCTGCCACAGACGGGGCAGCGTTGCCAGCCCCTGGCGCGCGAGCCAGGCCGCCCCCTCGCTTTCGGCCTGCTGGGCGGCCTGCTGGAGCTTCCTCAAGGCCGCCAGTTCCGCCTCCAGGCGCTGCCGCTCCCGCAGGGCCTCGGCGTGCACCTGCCGCGCCTGGCGCACGGCCGCCTCCAGGCCCGGCAGCTCGCCGCGGGCGGCCTCGAGATACTCGCCGAGGCTTGCCGCCCGCGCCTCGGCCTCCTCCAGCTCCGCCTGGCGGCGGGCAAGCCCGGCCTCGTCCAGGGCCGCGAGCCCGGACTTTTCCTCAAGCAGCCTGCGCTCCCGTTCCTTGAGGCGCTCCATGTTGCGCTCGGCATGGGCCTGGTTCGCCACCTCCAGACGGATGCGACTTTCCAGTTCCCCGATGCGGGCCTGCAGTTCGGCCATCTCCCCCTGGGCCTGTCTCCAGGCCTCCTCCGCCTCCGGCAAGGCCAGGCCGGCCGCCTCCGCCCGCTCGCCGAGCAACCCCGACTGTGCCTCGGCCTGGGCGAGCTGTGCCTGGCAGCGGGCGATCTCCTCCTCGAGCCTATCCCGCTCCTGTCGGAGCTGATCGCGGCGGCGCCCGGCCGCCTCCATGTCCGCCGCCAGCCGCCTGCGTTCCTCCTGCACGAACTTCAGTTCCTGCTCCAGCCGGCTCACCTCGGCGCTTTCGCCGTAATAGTGGGCCTGGGCCTGGTTCACGGCCTCGGTGACCTCGAACTGGTTAAGTCTGGCAGCTTCTAGCTCCGCCTCCAGGTGGCGCAGCCGCGCCACCCCGGCCTCGATCTCGTTGCGCGCGGCCTCCAGCCCGCGCGCCAGCGCCTGCTGGCGCGCGCTGGCCTCCCGCCTGCGGGTCAGGGCGAGCAGGCGGGTCACCAGGACGCGTCGCTCGTCCAGGTCGAAATAGCGGCGCGCCACCTCTGCCTGGGCCGCAAGCCGCTCCAGCTGCTTGTCGAGCTCCCGGCGGATGTCGTCCACCCTTTCCAGGTTCTCCCTTGTGTCCCGTAGCCTGGCCTCGGTCTCCTTGCGGCGCTCCTTGTATTTGGAGACCCCCGCCGCCTCCTCCAGATAGCCCCGCAACTCCTCCGGCTTGGCCTCGATGATGCGCGAGATCATGCCCTGCTCGATGATGGCGTAGGCATCCCCCCCCAGCCCCGTGCCCAGGAAGAGGTCGGCCATGTCCCGCTTACGCACGTGCACGTTGTTGATGTGGTAGCTGGACTCGCCGTTGCGGGTGAGCACCCGTTTGACGGAGATCTCGGCATAGCGCGACCACTGGCCCGGGGCCGTGCCATCGCTGTTGTCGAACAGCAGCTCCACCGAGGCGCGTGCTGCCGGCTTGCGGGTGGCGGAGCCGTTGAAGATCACGTCCTGCAGGGACTCGCCCCGCAGCTCGCGCGCCTTCGACTCGCCCAGCACCCAGCGCACGGCGTCGATGACGTTGGACTTGCCGCAGCCGTTGGGGCCCACCACACCGGTCAGCATGGCCCCTGCCGGGATGGTCACCGGATCCACGAAGGACTTGAAGCCGGCCAGATGGATGTGTTTGAGGCGCAAGGGAAGGGTCACGGTCGAGCATTTATAATGAACCCGTCATTTTAGCCTGATCGACCTCCCCACCCATGCCCAGCCAGCCCAGCAAGGAACTGGAGACCTTTCCTAACCCGACGCCGGAGCGGGACTACCAGATCCACATCGAGATCCCGGAGTTCACCTGTCTGTGCCCCAAGACGGGGCAGCCCGACTTCGCCACCCTGATCCTGGACTACATCCCCGACCGCCGCTGCGTGGAACTCAAAAGCCTTAAGCTCTACATCTGGTCCTTCCGCAACGAGGGGCATTTCCACGAGGCGGTCACCAACCGCATCCTCGATGACCTGGTGGCCGCCCTGGCGCCGCGCTTCCTGCGCTTGACGGCACGCTTCTACGTGCGCGGCGGCATCTTCACCACCGTGGTGGCCGAACACCGCCAGCCCGGCTGGCAACCCCGGCCGCGGGTGGAACTGGCGGAGTTTCCGTCCCAGGCGAGCGTGCGCTAGCCCCAAGGTGGCCAGCCCCCTCTACCTCGGCATCGACTTCGGCACCGGCGGCGTGCGCGCCTGCGTCATCGCCCCATCCGGGGAGATCGACGCCTTCGAGCGTGTGGAGCTCGGGCCCGTCCAGGACTATGAGGCCGCGGGGCTCTGGGCCGAGGCCTTGTTCGGGGTCATCGCCGCCATCCCGGCCGGGAGCCGGCGCCGCATCGCCGCCCTGGCCCTGGATGCCACCTCCGGCACGGTGCTGGCCTGCGACGAGGCCCTGCAGGTCGCCCATCCCCCCCTCCTCTACGACGACGCCCGCGCCGTGGCGGAGGCCAGCCGCATCGCCCGCGCCGGCGGCGAGGACAATCCGGCCGCCGCCTCCACCTCCGGGCTGGCCAAGGTCCTGTGGCTCAAAGGGCATCTGGGCCTGGAGCGGGCCCGGCTCTACCTGAACCAGGCCGATTGGCTCACCGCCCTGCTTTCGGACCGGGCGGGGGTATCGGATTACCACAACGCCCTCAAGATGGGCTTCGACGTGGAGGCCCTGCGCTGGCCCGAATGGGTGGAATACCTGGCCGACGTGGATTACCTGCCCCAGGTGGTGGCACCGGGCAGTGGCATCGCCTGTGTGGCGCGTCCGCGGGCACGGGCGCTAGGGCTGGCGCCCGACTGTCTGGTGCGCGCCGGCACCACCGACTCCATCGCCGCCTTCATCGCCGCGGGCGTGACCCAGCCGGGCGAGGCGGTGACCTCCCTGGGCAGCACCCTCGTGCTCAAGCTGCTGTCCCACAAGAGGGTGGAAGCGGGCCGCTACGGGGTCTACAGTCATTGGTACGGGGTCTTGTGGCTGGCCGGTGGCGCCTCCAACGCCGGCGGGCGGGTGCTGCGCCAGCATTTCGCCGACGAGGAACTCGAGGCCCTGTCCGCCATGATCGACCCGGAACAGGACAGCGGCCTGGATTACTACCCCCTGCCCGCCGCCGGCGAGCGCTTTCCCATTCATGACCCCCAACTGCCCCCTCGTCTCACCCCCCGCCCGGCGGAGCGCCACCGCTTCCTGCATGGACTGTTGGAAGGGCTGGCCCGGGTGGAGGCCATGGGCTACGCGCGGCTGGCCGAGCTGGGAGCCACTCCCCTGCGAGCCGTCACGAGCGCCGGCGGTGGGGCGCGCAATCCGGTCCTGACGCGGTTGCGCTCGCGCCTGTTGGGCGTGCCGGTGACCCTAGCCGTCCATCAGGAGGCCGCCTACGGCGCCGCCCTGCTCGCCCGTGACGGCACCGATCTCTTCCCGGGGGCGACCCCATGAGCCAGGACGGCCTGAAGATCTCCTTGCGCCTGCCCTGCAGACTGGTGGCTGAGGAGGGGCAGGCGACCTCGGGGCCGGAGGCTTTGTGGCAGCGGGCCCTGCTCGTCCTACAGGTACTCAACCAGATGGAGGGCCACCCAGCCAGGGAGCCCCAGACCGAAGCCGGCCTCACCCGGCTGGAAGCCAAGTTGGACCTCACCCTGCACCTGCTCGCTCAGACCCTCCACCCCGACCCTCCCCCCGCACCGGCACGCCTATCCCTCTCGGCCACCGGGTGCATGCTGAAAGGCGACACCACCTGGCCTCCAGGGACCGAACTGCGCCTCGCCCTCCATCCCTCCCCCGCCCTGCCCCTACCCCTCGAGCTGCCCTGCACCGTGACCCTGGCCGCCTCCGGACGGCTCGAGCTGCAATGGCGGCAGATGCCGGAGGCGGTGCAGGAGGCCTGGGAACAGTGGCTCTTTCGCCAGCACCGGCGCTGGGTACAGGGCCAGCGCGCAGCCCGCTAACACGCCGGGGCCGGGACCAACTCCAGGGCGTTGCCGTCCGGGTCCCGTACGAACAGGGCCGCACGCCCGGAGCGGCTCAGGGTGTAAGGGATGCCCAGCACATCGAGCCGCCGCCTGAGCCCCTCCCAGTCCTCCACCCCCAGGGCCAGATGCCGGTCCCTGCCGCCGTGCGCTGGACGACCATGGGCGGGGTCCGGGCTGGGCAGGGCCAGCAGGTGGATCTGGGCCGGTCCCAGGTCGTACCACACCCCGTCGAAGGGCAAATCCGGCCGCTCCGGGCTGGGCACGAGCCCCAGCACCCCCTCGTAGAAGGCGCGCGCCCGGGCGAGGTCCGCAACCAGCAGGGAGGCGTGCAATAAGCGCGTGACCCTAATCATCTTTGTGCTCCATCCGGCCCGACAGCAGGCTGGCGGCCACGATCATGGCGCCGCCCAGCCATTCCCGCTCGGTCATCACCTCGCCTGCCAGCCACCAGCTGGCCAGGCCCGCCGCCACTAGCTCCGTAAGCAGGAGGACGATGGCCTGCATGGCCGGCGTATGGGCAAGTCCGTATTGTACCGACAGGGTGGCCAGCAGCAGGGCGAGCCCCACCAGCCCGACGAGGGCCCAGTCGCCTGCATCCAGCCCGGCCAAGGTCTGGACAGGACCGTCTTCCGCCAGCACGGGCAGCCCCGCGATCAGCACCACCCCGATGAAGACCCACAGGCTGCGCGTGCCGATGGGCACCTCACGGATGCGGCGTGACAGCACGTTGGCCAGGGCGAAGCCGATGCCGGCCGAAAGCGCCAGCCACTCGGCGGCATTCGCCGGCAGAGGCAGCCGGTCATCGCCCGGATGGAGCATGGTCAGCGCCCCGGCGAGGGACAGGCCGATCACGCCGTAGCCCAGCAGCCGGGGCCGCTCCTTGAGGAACAGCCGGGCGAAGACCACGGTCCACAGGGGTGCCAGGTAGAACAGGAGCATCACCCTCATGATCTCGCCTTCCAGCACCGCCAGCACATAGGCGAGATTGGTCCAACCCGAGGCCAAGGCCACTGCCGCCAGCCCCCTCCAGCGGTGACGCCAGGCGGGAAGCTCCCGGAAGAAAAAGGCCAGACCCACGCCCAGGGCCGTGAGATAAGTGACGAGGGTGGCCAGGCTGCCCGATACCCCCGCCTGCTCCAGCAGGCGGTAGGGGTACCAGATCACCCCCCAGGTGAGGGCCGCCCACAACAATCCCCCGGCTGGCAGCAAGGCAGGAGCGGCACGGCTGAAGATCGGATGAGTTTTGGGCATGGGGATTAGTGGTTAGAGGTTAGAATTTAGCAATAATGAGAACGATTTACCTATCCTACTCCCTACTCCCTACCCCCACTCCCCATTCCTTACTCCCCATTCCCCATTCATAATTCTTCGATTACCAGCGCATCGATCCCTGTGAATCCACGCCTTAACCTGTTGCAGCCCTACCCCTTCCAGAAGCTGCGGGAGCTGCTCGCCGGGGTGCACCCCCCAGGCGGGTTGCCTGCCATCGATCTGTCCATCGGCGAGCCCCGGCACCCCACGCCGGGTTTCATACGCGAGACCCTGGCCGCCCACCTGGACGGGCTTTCCCATTATCCCGTCACCCAAGGCAGCGAAGACCTGCGGCGGGCCATCGCCGGCTGGGTGGCCAGGCGCTATGGCGTGGAACTGGATCCGGCCAGAGAGGTGCTGCCCGTCAACGGCACCAGGGAGGCGTTGTTCGCCTTCGCCCAGGCCGTCGTGGACCCTACCCGGCACCACAAGATGGTGCTCTCGCCCAACCCCTTCTATCAGATCTACGAGGGGGCGGCCATCCTGGCAGGGGCCAAGCCTTACTTCCTCAACACCTTGCCGGAAAACGGCTTCAGCATGGACCTCTCCCAGGTGCCCGAGGAGGTGTGGGACTGGTGCCAGCTCATCTATGTATGCTCCCCGGGCAACCCCACTGGCAAGGTGCTGGGGCTGGAGCAGTGGCGTAGCCTCTTCGAGCTGGCCGAGTGTCACGACTTCGTCATCGCCGCCGACGAGTGCTACTCCGAGATCTATTTTGAGGAAGACCGTCCCCCCCTGGGGGCGCTGACCGCCGCCCAGCGCCTGGGATGCGGTTTCCACCGGCTGGTGGTGTTCAACAGCCTGTCCAAGCGCTCCAACGTGCCAGGCATGCGTTCTGGGTTCGTGGCGGGGGATGGGGAGATCCTGAAAAAATTCCTCCTCTACCGCACCTACCATGGCAGCGCCATGAACCCGGCCGTCCAGGCCGCCTCCGCCGCCGCCTGGCGCGACGAGGCGCACGTGCAGGAAAACCGCCGGCTCTACCGGGAGAAGTTCGCCCGCGTGCTCCCCCTGCTCGAGGACAGACTCGTCTTCGAAGCCCCCGAGGCTGGGTTCTACCTCTGGGCAAGGGTGCCGGGAGACGACACCGAATTCGCCCGCGAACTCTACCGCCAGGAGCATGTGATCGTGCTGCCCGGCAGCTTCCTGGCGCGGGAGGCGCGCGGCATCAACCCGGGCAAAGGCCATGTGCGCATCGCCCTGGTGGACACCCCGGAGCGCTGCCAGGAGGCAGCGGTGCGCATCGCCCGCTTCGTCGGTTCCGGCTGACGGCCTTGGAAAAGGCGGCTTGCAGGGACTACATGGGGCGCGCCGCATGCCCGCACCCTCTCCCAAGGGGACCCAGGAGCACCCAGAAGCGGCAAGCCATCTCTATAGGACAGATACGCCTCATCCAGGAGGACGCCCATGCGAGCCCTGATCCTGACCCTACTGCTCATCGCCTTTCTGGGGCCGGCGGCCGCCTCCCAGGCGGAGGCCGAGGCAGCGCTCCTGGAGGTGCTGGATTCCGAGCGTATCGCCCGGGGCAGCTACAGCTACCGGGTGCATGAGGACGGCTTCGTGACCATCCTCTTCAGCGCCCGCATCCTGGAGGAGGATCTGGAGCGCGTCCTGGACCGTCTCAACCGCCACCCCACCATCCCGGGCGTGCTGGCGGCCAAGGACACCGACCGCTTCTGCCTGCCCTGGTGATCCCCCGAAGATGGGGCGACAAAAAAGCCGGGCATGGACCCGGCTCGCGTCTGGTGGGCAGCGCAGGGTTCGAACCTGCGACCCCCGCCGTGTGAAGGCGGTGCTCTACCGCTGAGCTAGCTGCCCATGAAGCTTTTCATTGTCTCATAACCCCCCACCCTGGGCAAGCACGGGCAACCCGTAAGCGGAGGGCGGCGTGCTCAGGCGCCCTTGCGCGCCGGGGCCTTGGCCTGCCGGGATGCGTCCTTGGCCTTGGCCTCCTTGTGGGGGCGGGATTTGCCATAGGTGCCGCGGTAGATCTTGCCGCGGCGGGTGCGGATGTCGCCTTTGCCCATGAGATGCTCCTTCTCTCAGAAAATCAGGGATAATGAAATTTTATCTTTCTTGACCATGGTCCGCACCCGTTTCGCTCCCTCCCCCACCGGCTATCTGCACATCGGCGGCGCCCGCACCGCCCTGTTTTCCTGGGCCTACGCCCGCAAGCACGGCGGCCAGTTCATCCTGCGCATCGAGGATACCGACCGGGAGCGCTCCACCCTGGAGTCCGAGCAGGCCATCCTGGAAGGGCTCAGGTGGCTGGGCCTGGACTGGGACGAAGGCCCCTACTACCAGATGCAGCGTCTGGACCGCTATCGGGAGGTGGCCCAGCAGCTCCTGGACAGCGGCCATGCCTATTACTGCTATGCCAGCCGCGAGGAACTGGAGGCCATGCGCGAGTCCCAGCGGACCCGTGGCGAGAAGCCCCGCTACGACGGCCGCTGGCGGCCCGAGCCGGGCAAGCGGCTGCCCGATCCCCCCCCGGGGGTAGCGCCGGTGATTCGCTTCCGCAACCCCACCTCGGGGGAGGTGAGCTTCCACGACCTGATCAAGGGCATGGTCACCGTCTCCAACGAGGAATTGGACGACCTGGTGCTGCTGCGCTCCGACGGCATCCCCACCTACAACTTCGGCGTGGTAGTAGACGACTGGGACATGGGCATCACCCACGTCATCCGGGGCGACGACCACGTCAACAACACGCCGCGCCAGATCAACATCCTGAAGGCCCTGGGGGCACCCATCCCCACCTATGCCCACGTGCCCATGATCCTGGGCCATGATGGAGAGCGCCTGTCCAAGCGCCATGGCGCGGTGTCCGTGCTCCAGTACCGGGAGGACGGCTATCTGCCCGAGGCCCTCCTGAACTACCTGGCCAGGCTGGGCTGGGGCCACGGGGACGCGGAAAAGTTCGACCTTGAGACCTTCGTCCGGTGGTTCGACGTAAAGGATGTGAGCCATTCCGCCGCCCGCTTCGACCAGGCCAAGCTCACCTGGCTCAACCAACAGTACCTCAGGGAGGCCGACGACGCCCGCCTGGCGGCCCTGGTGCGCCCCTTCCTCGTGCGGCAGGGCGTACGGACCGAAGGGGGGCCCGACCCCGTCGCCCTCATGGGGCTGCTCAAGGATCGGGTGTCCACGGTGGAGGAGCTGGCCGATGCCGCCCATATCTTCTACAAGCAGGTGCCGCCGGCGGCGGAGGAATTGCGGCAGAGGCTGGAACCGGCCGCCCTGCCGGCCCTCACGACCCTGCGGCAGGCCCTGGCCGAGCTGCCCTGGGAGCGGGCGAGCCTGAACCAGGCCCTCAAGGACACGGCCAAGGCCCACGGCCTCAAACTGGGTCAGGTGGGCATCCCGCTGCGCCTGCTGCTGTTCGGCACCGCCCAGACCCCCTCCATCGATGCCACCCTGGAGCTTCTCGGCCGTCAGGAGACCCTGCGCCGTTTGGAGGCCGTCTGGCCTTTGGCCCTGGCCGCGGTGGAGGGCACGGATGCGGCCGCGGCAGGGTAAAATCCACACCCATCGTCCATCCGACAAGCTCCACATCATGGCCATCCGTTCCAGCAATGCGGTCAATCAGCGCATGAAGCTGATCGCCTCTCTCACCAGCCCCTTCGCGCGCAAGGTACGCGTCGTGGCGGCGGAGAAGCACATCGACTACGAGCTCATCGTGGACGTGCCCTGGGAGCCGGACAGCCGCGTGCCCCTCTACAATCCCCTGGGCAAGGTGCCGGTATGGGTGCTAGAAGACGGCAAGACCCTGTTCGATTCCCGCGTCATCGTGGAATATCTGGACAGCATCAGCCCCGTGGGCCACGTGCTGCCCCGCGAGGCCCGCCCCCGCATCCTGGTCAAGCGCTGGGAGGCCCTGGCCGACGGCCTGTGCGAGGCCGCGGCCAGCATCTTCCTGGAGCGCAAGCGTCCGCCCGAACAGCAAAGTCAGGCCTGGATAGATCGGCAGATGGGCAAGGTCCGCGCCGCCCTGGAGGCGATGAGCGAGGAGCTGGGCGATCAGGACTGGTGCACCGGCGAATTCTTCAACCTGTCCGACATCGCCACGGGCTGCGCCCTAGGCTACCTGGAATTCCGTTTCCCCGAGCTGGCGTGGCGGCGCGATCACCCGAACCTCTCGGCCCTGCATGACCGGCTCATGCAGCGGCCGTCGTTCCGGGATACGGTGCCGGTCGCCTGAGGGTTACAACAACCCGTCCTTGGACAGGCCCCGGCGGCGCAGGATGCGGCGCAGGGCCTGCAGGGCCTCGAGCTGGATCTGCCGCACCCGCTCCCGGGTCACCCCCAGGTGTTCTGCCAGCTCCTCCAGGGTGGCCACGTCCTGGCCGCCCAGGCCGAAACGCCGCTCGATCACCCAGCGGTGCTTTTCCGGCAGCTCCTCCAGCCACTCCTGTACGTAGTGTTCCACCTCGGCGTGCTGCAGCATCTGCTCGGGCAATTCCGAGTTTTCGTCGGCGATCGCCTCGCCGATGGACAGGGATGGGTCGATCTCCAGGGGTGCATCAAGGGAGGCGACCCGGTCGTTGAGCTGTAGCACGCGCCGCACCTCCTCCACGGGGCGCCCGGTCAGGTGGGCGATCTGTTCGGGCCCGGCGTCGGTCACGCCGTGCATCTCCAGATGACGCTGGGCGCGCAGGAATAGATTGAGTTCCTTGATCACGTGCACCGGCAGTCGGATGGTGCGGGACTGGTTCATGATAGCCCGCTCGATGTTCTGCCGGATCCACCAGGTGGCATATGTGGAGAATCGGAAGCCCCGCTCGGGCTCGAATTTGTCCAGGGCATGCATGAGGCCCAGGTTGCCCTCCTCGATCAGGTCCAACAGGGTGAGGCCCCGGTTGACGTAGTGCTTGGCGATGTTGACCACCAGGCGCAGATTGTGCTGGATCATCTGCTGCCGGGCCTGGAAGTCCCCCTGCCGCATACGCATGGCGAGCTCCCGCTCCTGCTCCGGCGTGAGCAGGCTCTCCCGCCCGATCTCGTTGAGATAGAGCTGGGTGACATCATGCAGCTCGTCGTAGGCGTATTCCGCCTCGGCCACGGCCGCATCCATCTCCTCCTCTTCCGGTTCGGCGCCGACCAGCGGCTCCAGTTCTTCCGGATCCATCTCGTTTTCTTCCAAAGCGGCTTCCTCCTCAGCCTGGCAGGTAACGCATCGGGTCCACGGGCCTGCCCTGGACCCGGATCTCGAAGTGCAACATCATCCGCTGCGCATCCGTATCCCCCACCTCCCCGATCTTCTGGCCCTGGGCGACCCGCTCGCCTTCCTGGACCAGGATGCTGGATTGGTGAGCATACACGGACAACATGCGTCCTCCATGCCGAACGATGGTGAGTTTACCGTAGCCACGCAGGGCCTGTCCCGCATAGACCACCTGCCCGGCGGCAGCAGCCAGCACCGGGGTTCCATGAGACGCTGCGATCTGGATGCCCTTGCGCCCGGCCCGCTCGTCGAACTGCGCCAGGATCACGCCACGCACCGGCCAGATCCAGCGCGGCGGCGGCTCTTCCGCCCAGGCATCCGCACTCGGGGTGGCCGGAGGGCGCAGGCGCAGAACGGTCCCCACCTGTAGGCGCTCGGGCTGGGAGATGCCGTTCCAGCTTGCCAGTTCCCGATAATCGAGGCCATGCTCCAGGGCGATGCGATAGAGGTTGTCGCCGGGCCGCACCAGATAGCGTTCGGGCGGTGGGGGCGTTGCCGCCCGGCGTTCCTCGACAGGCGCCGGGTGGGGGGAGGATGCGCAGCCGGCAAGGATGCCTGTCGCCAGAGCGAGGCCAGCCGCGAGCCTCAGGCCACCCCCGTGAGCAAGGGTACGAATTTGACCGTCTCCAGTTCCTGCTCCACCAGGCCCTCCGGACGGGCCTCCACCAGGGTGAGGCGCTGGTCCTCCCCCTGGCCGACCGGGGCGACGAGCCGCCCGCCCGGCTTGAGCTGGGCAGTGAGCTCGGGCGGGATAAACGGCATGGCGGCGGCCACGATGATGGCGTCGTAGGGGGCCTCCCGCGGATAGCCCCGGCTGCCGTCGGCCACCTTAACCACCACGTTGCGGATGCGCAGACGGTCCAGATGGTTGCGCGCCATGCCCACCAGCTTGGCGATGCGCTCCAAGCTGACGACCCGCCGCGCCAGACGCGACAGCACCGCCGCCTGATAGCCGCAGCCACCGCCGATCTCCAGCACCTTGTCCAGGATCTGACCCTGACAGGCCAGCTCGCAGCTGCGCGCCACGGTGTAGGGGCTGGAGATGGTCTGCCCCTCGCCGATGGGCAGGGGGGTGTCCTCATAGGCCCGGCTCTGCAGCCCTTCCTGCACGAACAGATGGCGCGGGATCTCGTTCATGGCGGCCAACACCATGGGGTCGCGGATACCCTCCTCTTTGAGCCGCTCCACCATGCGCGCCCGGGTGCGCTGGGAGGTCATGCCGATGCCGCTCGTGCCGCTCATCGGTGCAGCCATTCCTCCAGCAGGCCCATCTGGGAATAGCGCGTCAGGTCGATCTGCAAAGGCGTGATGGAGATGCGGCGGTTGGCCACGGCGTTGAAGTCCGTGCCCTCGCCGGCGTCCTGGGCCGGTCCGGCCGCACCTACCCAGTACATGACCTGGTTTCTCGGATTGACCGTCTGGACCACGTCCTGGGCCTTGTGGCGGCGCCCCAGCCGGGTCACCTCCACCCCCTGGATGGCCTCGGCCGGCACGTCCGGCACGTTGATGTTGAGGAGCATGGGCTCCCGGAAAGGGTCGGCGGCATAGCGCTGCACGAGCCTGGCCACGAAATCCGCCGCGGTCTGGAAGTGCTCGCCCTGGACGTCGGCCAGGGAAACGGCGATGGCCGGGATGCCCAGCAGAAAGCCCTCCATGGCGGCCGCCACGGTGCCAGAGTAGATGGTGTCGTCCCCCATGTTGGCCCCGTGGTTGATCCCGGAGATGACCATCTCCGGGAGCCTGGGCAGCAGGCCCGTGACCGCCAGGTGCACGCAGTCGGTCGGCGTGCCGTTGACATGGAAAAAGCCGTTGGGACTACGGCGCACCGACAGGGGCCGGTCCAGGGTGAGGGAATTGCTGGCACCGCTGCGGTCCCGTTCCGGGGCGACGACGGTGACCTCGTGATGCTGGGTGGTGAGGGTTGCGGCCAGGATGGCGAGGCCCGGTGCGAAATAGCCGTCGTCGTTGCTGAGCAGGATTCGCATTGGCCGCGGGAAGAAAGGGTTTTGTGGTCGGGGCGAGAAGATTCGAACTTCCGACCCCCTGCACCCCATGCAGGTGCGCTACCAGGCTGCGCTACGCCCCGACGAAGCTGAAATTATAATGCCTGGGACCGTTCAGGTAAACAGCGTCTGCCGGACTTCCTGCTGTCATGGAAATGCTCTATTCTTGGCCGGCAGACCAAGCGCGAGGAGCCCGCCCTATGAGATCCCCACGATCGCCCAGGACCCGCCCCCTGCTGCTGCCCCTGCTCGCGCTGAGCATCCTGCCCGGCTGCGCCACCAAGGAATTCGTGCAGCAGGAGGTCGGCGCGGTACACAGGCGCATCGATGACCTGTCCGCCCAGCTCGCCAAGGCCGGTCAACGCATCGACGAGCATGGCGGCCGCATCGAAGCGGCCGTGGCCCGTATCGTCAATACAGAACAGGCCGCTGCCCATCTGGACCGCCGAGTTGGGGAGACCCAGCAGGCATTGACTGCGGCCGGCCAGCGCATGGACGAGCTGCATACCCGTCTGCACACAGCGGAACAACACATCAGCAGGCAGGATGGCGAGATCGCCCGTATCCATACCCGCCTGGACAGCCTGGGCGACGGGCTCGGCCATGCGGCACAAAACGTCGAACGGGCCATAGCGCGCCTGGACCAGGCAGAGGCCAGCATTGCCTCGCTACAGGCCGTCCTGAAGGAAAAGACGCAGACAAGCCCCCTCGTCCCGCCCACACCGGCAGCTACCCCCACTGCCACAGTATCGGGGTCCCAGCCGTTGGACTTCACCGGTGAGGCCCATCAACGCCTGGAGGAGATCGCCAGCCGCATTGCCGCCGCCCATCAGCGCATCGACGAGCAGGCTGCTGTCCTGACCTCTGCCACCCAGCGACTGACCGCTGTGGAGGCGAGTCTAAAGACCAGTCAAAGCCAGCTCGACGGTGTGAATGCAGGGCTTAACGCCACCCGGCTGCAATTGGAGGCGGCCCAGGCCCGTCTCGCCGGCGCAGAGAATCGCATCGCCGCAAATGCTGATGCCATCTCAAACGCGCAACGGCGCCTGGAGGGCGTAGCCCAGGGCCTGACTGCCACTGAGTCCCGTGTGGCCGAGGTGAACGACAGCCTGCGCCTTGCCAGGGAGCGCATTGACACCCTGCAGACGGCTATGGAAACCCAGGACGAGCGCCTGCGTGTGAACGAGCGCTCTATCCATGCGACCAACGCCACCCTCAGCGAGATGCGCGCCGAGCTGCAGACCCAAACCGAGCGTATCAGCCGCCACGAGAGCGAACTCGCACAACTGTCTGCCACCGCCCGTGAGGCCTTGGAGCGGGCACTGGCCGCCGGCAAGCTGGCTGAGGGCAAACTGGTATACGAGACGGCGCTAAGCGAGGCCTTGCTCGGCTACCGCCCTTACAAGACGTCCCTCTCCCCCGAGGCCAGACAAACGCTCAAAGACCTGGCCAATAAGCTGCTGGCGGAGAACCGCAACATCTACATCGAGATCCAGGGCCACACCGACACCTCGGGCACCCCTGCCCTTAATCGGCGCCTCGGCCAGGCGCGGGCCGAGGCGGTCCGCGACTTCCTGCACACAGCCGGCATCCCGCTGCACCGCATGAGCGTGATCTCCTACGGCGACTCACGCCCCTTGGCAGACAACCGCAGCCGCGAAGGTCGCGCCAAGAACCGCCGGGTGGTGCTGGTGGTTTTGAAATAGACCGTACCAGGCCTTCCGAGAGGCCTGGGGTGTTGGGTGGCGGAGGCGGTGAGATTCGAACTCACGAGGGGGGTGCCCCTGGCGGTTTTCAAGACCGCTGCCTTAAACCACTCGGCCACGCCTCCGTTCATGCGTCTGTGCCCTGGCGGTTTTAGCTCGGGCCGGCCCTCACGGGCCTTGAGCTTCTCTAACAGCCGGGATTGTACATGGCCATCTCCCTTTGCGCCTCCAGCCGGCGTACCCCTTCGGGGGACGGTGGGAGGGTCGCGGGATGGTTCCCGGCGCGCTACCTCAGGTAAGGCAGAAAGATCATGAGCCCCACCAGTGCTGCGCCAAGGGAAGCGAGCAACACCGCGGCGGCGGCCAGGTCCTTGGCCTGGCCGATCAGGGGGTCGCGGGCGGGGCTCACCCGGTCGGCCAGTCGTTCCAGGGCGCTGTTCATGGCCTCCAGGCCTAGGACGGCGAAGATGCACAGCACGAGCACCGTCCACTGACCGGGGCTTACCCGGAAGTGGACCCCGGCCACGAGCACCAGCAGGGCCACGGCCATCTGTACGCGGAAGTTGCGCCCGCGCGCGGCCAAGCCCAGGCCGCGCCAGGCGTGCACGAAGCTCTGCAGGAAGGCGCGCACGCCTTCAGCCGCTGCGCTGGTAGGTGCCCACCAGTTCGGCGCGGGCCAGGATGTGGCCCTGCATGGCCGCCTCTAGGGCCGCCTTGGTGGGCTGCCCCAAGTCCGGCAGCATGCAGTCCAGGGCATAGAGGGTGTGGAAGTAGCGGTGCCGTCCCTTGGGCGGGCAGGGGCCGCCGTAGCCGGTGCGGCCCCAGTCGTTGCGCCCTTCCCGTGTGCCCGGGGGGAGGACGGAGACCGCCTCGGGCAGCCCCCGGCAGTCGGCCGGCAGGTCGTAGAGCACCCAGTGCACCCAGATGCGCCTAGGGGCCTCAGGACTGGGCACGTCCGGGTCGTGCACGATGAGAGCGAGGCTGCGGGTGCCGGCCGGCACCTCGCCGAAGTCTAGGGGAGGTGAGAGATCCTGCCCCTCGCAGGTATAGCGCCGGGGGATCTCGCCCATGGGGCTGAAGGCGGGTGAAGTGATGTGCATGCTGGTCTCCTTTGGCTTCATGGGATGAGGACGGCCGCCCCCGTGAGGGTGCCGGCGCGCAGCCGGTTGAGGGCCTCGTTGGCGGCCGTGAGGGGAAAGGTCTCCACCGTGGTGCGCACGGGCACGCGCGGGGCCAGGGCGAGGAAGTCCTCCCCGTCCCGGCGGGTGAGGTTGGCCACCGAGCGGATCTGCCGCTCCCCCCATAGCCAGGCGTAAGGGAAGGCGGGGATGTCGCTCATGTGGATGCCGCCGCATACCACCATGCCACCCTTGCGCACCTGGCGCAGGGCCTGGGGTACCAGGGCACCCACGGGGGCGAAAAGCAGGGCGGCATCCAGGGGTTCGGGGGCGTCCGTATCCGAATCGCCGGCCCAGTGCGCCCCGTGCGCCAGGGCGAAGGCCTGGGCGGCGGCATCGCCGGGCCGGGTGAAGGCATAGACCCGTCGCCCCTGCCAGCGGGCCACCTGGGCGACGATGTGGGCGGCGGCCCCGAAGCCGTAGATGCCCAGGCGCCTGGCATCGCCTGCCATGGACAGGGTGCGGTGGCCGATGAGGCCAGCGCACAGCAGGGGTGCGGCGTGGGCGTCGTCATAGGCCGCGGGCAAGGGGAAACAGTAGCGCACATCGGCCAGGGTGTATTCGGCATAGCCGCCGTCCACCTGGTAGCCGGTAAAGCGGGCCGCATCGCAGAGGTTCTCGAGCCCGCCGCGACAGTAGAAGCAGGTGCCGCAGGTGGCAGCCAGCCAGGGCACCCCCACCCGGTCGCCTGGGCGCAGGCCCTGTACCCCCTCCCCCAGGGCGGCCACGCGGCCCACCACCTCGTGCCCCGGCACGATGGGCAGGCGCAGCTCCGGCAGCTCGCCGTCCACCAGGTGCAGGTCGGTGCGGCACACGCCGCAGGCCGTCACCTTGACCAGGACCTGGCCAGGGCCGGGGCGCGGCAGCGCCCGGCGCACCGCCTGCAGGGGTTCGCCTGGTGCGGTGAGCTGCATGGCCAGGTAGGTCTCGGGCAGGTTCATGGGGATGGCTTGTCCGAGGCTGGGAAGATCGCCGCCAGCCGTTCGGTGTCCACCACGTAGTCGTGCCGGCAGACCTCGTCCTGGATGCGGATCTCGCCCTTTTCCCGCAGGATGGCCTCGCACTCGGTCCGACCCAGGGCGCGCAGCATGCGATGCACCTTGTCCCAGTCACGCGGGCAGTGATAGGTGACGGGGCGAGGGTCGTAGACGCGGATGTCCTCCTCCGGGAAGACGCGGGTGAGGAGCTGGATGGTAGGCAGTCCGAGCAGTTCCTCAGGGCGGAGCGTCGCGGCCAGGTGGCAGAGCCGGTTCCAGCCGTCGCTGTCCTTGGCATCGGCACCCGGCAGTTTCTGGAGCATGAGCCCTGCCACCACCGCTTCGGAGGCGGCCAGCCACAGGCGCGCCGGCTGCTGTTCCGAGCGGGATAGATAATGCTCGAAGACGGCGGCGATGGTGTCGCCGTCCAAAGGCACAAGGCTCTGGTAAGGGTGACGCAGACCCGGTACCTCCAGGGTGAGGACGAGCTGGCCGTGGCCCAGCAGTTCCGGCACGGGGGCAGGGGCCACCGCAGGGGCATAGCGGGCCACGCCCTTGATGCGCAGCTCCCGGTCGCAGTCCAGCAGCAGCAGGCGCACCGCACCCTCCCCCTGGAGCTGGAAGGTCATGCGGCCGGGCTGTTTGAGGTTGGCGGCGATGAGCACCGTCACCGCGGCCATCTCCCCCAGCAGGCCAGCCACCGGTGCCGGATAGCCGCGCCGCGCGGTGAGTTGCCGCCAGGCCTCGTGCAGCTGCACCAAGGCGCCGCGGATGTCCAGGTCCTCGAAGAAAAAGGCGCGGAAGTAGTCGTGCATGGATGGCTCGGTGGAAAACACCTGCGGTTCGCTGCTTGTAGCATGGCGTCGATCTCTCTATGCTGCAACCAGCCACCTGCTACCCGCTTCCTTCTACCAGCTTACCTCTCCACCCCTTGCCATGAAACTGCTCACCTGGAACATCCAATGGGGACGCGGCATGGACGGCCGCGTGGACCTCAAGCGCATCGCCGCCGGCATCCGGGTCATGGGGGAGTTTGACGTAATCTGCCTGCAGGAGGTGGCGGTGAACTTTCCGGGCCTGCCGGGCAGCCGGGGGGAGGACGGCGTGGCGGAGCTCACGGCCGAGCTGCCCGGTTACACGCCCGTCTATGCCCCGGCCACCGATCTGCCGGACGGACGCGGCGGGCGGCGGCAGTTCGGTAATGCGCTCTTTTCCCGCCTGCCCGTGGGCCAGGTCTGGCGCCATCTGCTGCCCTGGCCGGTGGACCCTCAGCTGCCCAGCATGCAGCGGGTGTTGCTGGAGGCGGTCATCGAGGCCCCCTTCGGCCCGCTGCGGGTGATGACCACCCACCTGGAGTATTACTCCCGTCGCCAGCGCCTGGCCCAGATCGAGGCCATCCGGCAGCTGCATCGGGAGGCATGTGCCCATGCTCGCTGCCCGCGCATGGGCAAGGGCGAGGAGGGAGGCCCCTTCGAGGTTTTGCACCGGCCGGCCTCGGCCCTGCTGTGCGGCGACATGAACTTCCCGGCGCCGGCCGAGGAGCGCATCCGGCTGCTCAACCCCTACGACGACGGCACGCCGGCCTTCCTGGATGCCTGGCAGGTGTTGCATGGCGACTCCCCCCATGCCCCCACGGTGGGTATCCATCCGGTGGACTTTGTGGACCGGCCCGAGTGCTTCGACTTTTGGTTCCTCACCGAGGATCTGGCGCCTCGCCTGCGGGGGCACGGCATCGACGCCGACACCCAGGCCTCGGATCATCAGCCGGTGTGGGTGGAGCTTGACGACGGCCCGATCTGAGGTGCGATCCGAAGCAATGCCCGGTCTGCATGGGGTTGCCAGGACGGGGGGCAGGAATCCCACGGCCCGTTGAGCCGGAGGGCGCGCGCGGGGAAAGCGGATGCGGCGAAAATGCGTTTATCATCTTTTCGCCTTAAGCCGCCTTGCCCAGATGCACCACTGCGCCATGACCTTGCCCAATCTGCTCACCGCGGCGCGCCTGGCTATCGCCCCGGTGGTGGTGTGGCATGTGCTCCTGGGGCAGGTCTGGGATGCCTTTGCCTGGTTCGTCCTGGCGGCCCTGACCGACCTGCTGGATGGCAGCCTGGCGCGCTGGCTGGATCAAAGAAGCGTGCTGGGGGCATGGCTGGATCCCATCGCGGACAAGGTCATGCTGTTGTCCACCCTGCTGGCCCTGGCCTGGACGGGGGGGCTGCCCTGGTGGCTGGCGCTGGTGGTACTGGGGCGCGACGGGGTGGTACTGGGCGGCGCGGGGGCCTATCGCTGGTTGACGGGGCGGATCGAGATCTCCCCTACCCTCTCGGGCAAGGCCGCCACCTTCGCCGAGTTCACACTGGTGAGCCTCATCCTTGGGGACCTGGCCCTGGGTTCGGGGCTAGCCGAGTGGCTGCCGCCGCTGATCGCGCTGACGGCCATCCTGGTGGTCTTCTCAGGCCTGCACTATGTGCTCATCTGGTCCGGGAAGACCCTCGCATTCCTGCGTGAGCACCGTCAGAGCCTGAACTGATCCACCCCCGCCTGCAGGCCGTCGGCCTGGGCCTTGAGCTCCTCGCTCACCGCCCTGACCTCCTGGGCGGTGCGGGCCGCCTGCCCAGCCACCTTGCGGATGGCCTCGATGCGTCCGCCGATGCGGGCCGCGGACTGGCCCTGTTCCCGGGCATGGGTAGCCACCTGATCGGTCATGGAGTTGATGCGCCCCACGGCGCCGGCGATCTCGGCCAGGGCCTCGGCGGTCTTTTCCACGTGCTCCACTCCACCCGCCGACTGGGCCTCGGCCTCTTGGATCACCCCCACCGCCTCCTGAGAGGCCTCGCGCACCTTGCCCAGGATGCGCTCGATGTCACGGGTGGCCGCCTGGGTGCGGCCGGCCAGGGTGCGCACCTCGTCGGCCACCACCGCGAAGCCGCGCCCCGCCTCGCCAGCGCGGGCGGCCTCGATGGCGGCATTGAGGGCGAGCAGGTTGGTCTGCTCGGCGATCTCCCGGATGAGCCCCAGCACCTGGCTCACCTCGCGGGTATCTTCATCCAGACGGCGGATGACCTGCACCGCGCCACGGAGCTGCTCGCTCATGACCTCGATGCTGCCCAGGGCCTCGGTGGCGGTCAGTGCCCCCGCGTGCGCCAGATCGTCGGCGGATTTGGCGGCGGTAGCGGCCTCCTGGATCCTTGCCGCCACCTCCTGCGCACTGGCGGCCATCTGATACAGGACTTGGACCAGTTCCTCGGTGCTTTCCAGCTGATGCCTGGCACCCGCCTCGGACTCGCCCGCGCTCTGGGTCAGGCGCTGCATGGCATGGGCGAGATCATGGGCAGTGGCGCGCACCTGCTGCAGCATGGTGCCAAAGCGCTCGAGCATGGCGTTGAAGGCCAGGGCGGCCTGACCGATCTCGTCATTGGACTGGGTCGGTATCCGCAGGCTCAGGTCCGAATGCGCCTGCGCCCCGGCCATGGTAGCGGCCAGCCCCTTTACCGGGCGCGAGACGAAACGCAGCATGAGCCAGATCATGAGGCCGAATCCCAGCCCGAAGGTGATGCCATGGATGGCCGCGTTCTCCAAGTCGGTCGCCAGGATACCCGCATCCACCGGCCCCAGGTCGTAGGTGATGCGCACCGCCCCCAGCACCGTGCCGCTGGCCACTTGGTGGCAGGTCAGGCAGTTGACCCCCCGGGTGTTCTCACTGGCCCGGTAGGGGCGGATGAGGGTGAGCCGCCGCCCTCCATCGCCGGTCTGGACGATGCGCACCTCCTCCCCAGCCAGGGCGCGCCCATCGAGGGCATCCGCGGCCGCCTCCTCCGGCCGTCCCGGCCCGTATTGTCCTGACACCCCTGGGCCGCGGATGACCCGCGCCTCCAGGATGTTGCTGCTGGAGAGAAACTCCCTGCGCAGCCCCCCCCTCGCCTCCATGCCCCCGGTGAGCATGAGCTTGTTGAGCCGGTCGAAATAGAGATCGGCATGCCTGGAGACCTCCTCCATGACGAAGGCCTCGGCCTGCTGCTTGAGGGCCCGGTGACTGTGGAACAGACTCAAACCCAGCTCGACGATGAACACCGCGGCGGCCACCACCAGGACCTTGGCGGCGACGTGCCGGGACAGCAAAGACAAAGGGTTGTGCATGGACGGTCTCCTCCGGCCAATCTGTTGGTTGGGATGACATAACGGCAGGAGGGGCTGGATCTTTAGGGTATGTGGTGCGGGGGAGCCCGCCCACCACGCCGCCATCACCCCTTGCCCATCTCCTGCCAGCGGCGCATCAGGCGTTTCACCGAGACGGGCTCCGCAGCGCGTACTTCCTGGGCAAACAGGCCGATCCTGAGTTCCTCCAGGAGCCAGCGAAATTCCTCCACCTCAGGATCGTCTGGGCGGCGCAGGCGGGCGGCGCGCCAGGTGGCAATGAGTGGCGCCATCTCGGTCATGGCCTGGGCGTCGCGCTGCGGCGCCCTGGGCAGTTTCTCCAGGCGCAGGGCCATGGCCTTGAGGTAGGCGGGCAGCCGCCCGAGCCGCCCAGGGGGTGTGTGGGCCGGGAAGCCGGAAGGAATGAGTCCCTCGAGTTGGTCGCGCATGTCCTGCACGGCAGCGCCCCAGGCGCCGGGGGCGCGGTCCAGCGCCAGGCGCAAGGCCTGGGCCTTGAGGATGCAGTCGGCCGTCAGATCGGCCAGACGGCGGGCGGTGGATGCAAGGGCTGGCCGCACGCGTCTGGCGGCCGCTTCGAAGGCGCTCTGGCGGCGCACATCCGCTGGGTCCTCATCAAGGCAGGCCCGGCATGCCGCCTGCAGCACGTCTCGCACCAGGGCCTCGCAGCTGGCCCCGGGATGGAGCAGGCCCCACTGCATGCAGGCGGTCTTGAGGCGAGCGGCGAGCTCCCGCTCGGTCTGTTTGAGCAGGGCCGCATGCTCAAGCCACAGCAGCCGGCACACGCCTTGCCCATGGGCCTGCCTGGCCGCGGCGGCGTGGTCGAAGAGGCGCAGCCGCACACCCCCTGTCGCGTCCACCGCCAGGGCAGGAAAGGCCGCGACCTGGCCGGCGGCGCTGCGCACGGGCACCGTCTCAGGCAGGTCGCCGAAATCCCAGCGGGTCACCGTCTCCCGCACCCAGGCGTGTCCGTCCTGCGGCAGGGCTGCCCGTGCCGCTGCCCCCAGTTGGCGCCGCAGGACGGCCAGATCGCGGCCCTCGGCCAGCACCTGGCCATCCTCCCCTAGCACGCGGATGTTCATGACGAGGTGCGCCGGCAGGCGCTCCGGGCGCCAGGCCTGCGGTGGGATAGCCACCCCCGTGGTCCGTTCCAGGAAGGCGGCCAGGGTGCGGGTGAGGGGTTCGCCCTGCATAGCGGCAGGCAACCCCTCCAGGGCGCTGGCGGCGGCGCGGGCATATTCGGCCAGGGGCTGGAAATTTCGCCGCAGGCCCTGGGGCAGGCTCTTGATCAGAGCAGCGATCTTTTCCTCCAGCAGACCCGGCACCAGCCACTCGCAGGCCGCCTCCGGCACCTGGTTGAGGGCGGCAAGAGGAAGCAGCAGGGTCACGCCGTCATCGGGCGCGCCCGGCTCGAAGCGATAGGCGAGGGGTAGCCGCAGATCCCCCACCTCCAGGGTCTGGGGGAAGCCACGGGCACTGGAGTCCCGGCCGGCCAGCAGGGCCTCCCGGTCCAGGAAGAGCAGGCGCGGATCGTCCCGCTCGGCCTCGTGCCGCCACCGCTGGAAGGCCGCGCCGTTGTGGATGCCTGGCGGCACCATGGCGT